>ERZ808246.2324-NODE-2324-length-12080-cov-3.448981_pt1 | contig 12080 bp, 12 predicted proteins | sample MGYA00521083_ERZ808246 | MGnify/ENA primary metagenome ERZ808246 (study PRJEB31516, sample SAMN03275577) | gut metagenome | biome: mammalia-associated habitat; material: feces | host: Papio cynocephalus | place: Kenya | collected 2012-07-07 ...
TTTTGAAGTAGTGATAGAGGATTGCATACGCCGTTATTTGATTAATGGATTTCTGGGAAGAGTTTTAGCGTCACAGGGGAATGCTATTTATCCACCGAGCATACCAGAAAAAATACAAAATGCTTTTGTGCATGTCACCAATAAGGAGTTTGAAGAGCTTGTACAATGGGAGTTTTGCGGAGATTTTCTAACAAACAAGAGATGTATGATTCGATATACGAATTTTCAGATTAATGAAAGTTCTGTATCTGAGGATATAGATGAGGTCGTTATTATTAATTGGGAAACACTAGGGCATATAAATGGAAAGAATAAGGTATGCAGAGGCTATGTGGATGGAAAACCAATTATTGAATATAGCCTCAGAGCATTCTTTTTGGAAAATGATTTTTCAGAAGATGAGTATCATAAGTATTGTTTGGCTTTAGAAAGTGTCATTATGGATGCGGTTGATTTGGTAGGAATCAGATCCACACCAATGTTGACCTCTGCTGCATTATCAGAATTTCGACTTGATTTTGAGAAGATAATTCTGTGTCAAGTACAAAATTGGAAAAATTATAAAAAGGATGAAGCAACTCTCTCAAAAACACATCCAGATATGATCAATGATTTCATGTGGGCATATCACATTATAGAGGTAGAAAGTAAGTATATAGACCTAGGAAAAAAATCAAAGGAACTCCTTTTTTCATCTGGGGCACTGAAGAACTTTATAAATAGAAAGTATTATCTTGCACTCATTGGAAGAAGTGATTTTGCAAAGAGTTTTGAAACATCCGAATATTTATATCGGCAACACAATGCAGGCGAGGATATCGATTATACTTCGATAATTAGTGGCTATTTAAAATCAGTTGAGCAACTGTTGTATAAAATTGTAATGCTATCGATTGATAAAAAGTGCACGATAAAGCAAAAGGGAGGAAAACGGAATAGTAGAGAGACGTTCACAACAGAAAATTTGAAAAAATGTGATACGACCTTAGGTGCCCTGATCTGTTTTTTGAGGGATAATAAAGGTACTTTACTTATTGACCATCAATACAAAGAATGTCTGCTTAATTGCTTGATGACTTATGTGAATGAATGTAGAAATGAAAACTTTCATAAACATAATATTACTCAGTGGAATAATGTTGAATTAATACGGAAGAATACATTTTTGATGTATGTTTTACTTTTGGGTTGTTGCCGGTTGGCTGCAACAAAACAAGCGACTGATAAATATTTTGGAATTGTGCGGGATGATCGGATGGAGCGAGTCTTTAATTGGATTGTAAATATTCCACAGGAGAAGTTCTATCTTAAGTTCTTGGAGGAAGAACCTGTACTGGCTAAGTTTGGAAAAACTAATGAATTTCCGCACTTTGATGAATATGGATTTATTAAAGACTATTCGTTCTTCTTGGAGTGTCCAGAGAAAATAGATCCGGTAGTGAATAGACCGGAACGTATTTTTATCAAACGCGATAGGCTACCGGAGCAAATGTGGTATATCGACAACAATGGAAGAAGAGTGGATTATAAGTAAAATTTCCGGCCCCCCATTGGGAGCCGGAAGTTTGGCAAAATTGTTGAGAGACAAAGAGCATCATTTTTTACTATTGAAGTAAGCAACGAGAACCTCTTTGACAGCATCAACGAATTTCAAGATGGTGTCTGGATCACTCCACTTTTTCATAGGAAACCTCCATAAAATGCTGTTAATAGTGACAAAAAGCACCATCAACCAAACATATATATTATATCACGGATATAGATTGAGCGGAGTGAAAAATCACAAGACGTATAAAACTTTGTGGAACTGTTCTGAAAATGGAGTGAAAGGCTATTGACTACCTGTAGTAGAAAGCGAACACAAGCTAACAGCTGTGAGCATGGACGATAATATTGCAATGCAAAAGGAGGGTTACGATTCGAAAAATAACAACAGTTTATATAGCTAGCTGTAATATTATTTTTGCAAACGTAAGAGATAAAGCCCAAAAGAGCGTTTTGTATAGGTAGAGAAAAATAGAAAAACAAAAAAAGATCTTATCCTTCCTGCTGAAAGGATAGGAAAAGGAGATTTAGCAGCATGGAACATCATAGACTGGATCCGTATCCGATACCAAAAGATAAAACACCGCTTTATATCAATGAACCCTGGTTGATCGACAAGCAGCTCTTAGAGTACCCGCAACACAGAGAACCGAAGAACAACCAGATAATGTACGGATTTATATTCCGATGGATCTGAAACAGGAGGCAATCCTGCGGCGGCTTGACAGAGTGATTGTTCAGTATGGTGAAGCAAGGGAAGAGAATGAAATTGAATTCGGCATAGATGTGGGGATGATTATTTCGCAATTGGAAATTTATGATCAAGTGTGGTTTATTCGTCATATGCCGAAAGAGGGGAAACACAGTCAGGAAGCAAAAAAACTTGTCAGAGCGATCATAACCCGCTTGGAAGAAATACCAGATGGAGGAGCAGAATGCTTTCCATTTGAGACAATTGATGAATTTAAGCAGAAGTATTTATCTGGGTGAGAGGGGGGAAAACTACAAAAGGTACCATGACGCAAAAGAGGCTTCATAGAACAATGAATTCAATAAAATTCAGCATAGTGACACCTGTCTACAACGGCGAGGCTTTTATCGCGCGCACCATCGAGTCGGTCCTAGATCAGACGGTGCCGCCGTATGAGTACAACATTGTGGATGGAGGATCTACGGACCGGACGGTGGAGATCTGTGATTCCTACCGGGAGCAGTTCGCGGAGAAGGGGTCCGGTATCAGGTTGTCTCGGAGAGGGATCAGGGCATTTACGACGGGATGAACAAGGGAATCCGGCGGTCTTCCGGGGACTTCATCGGGATCATCAATGCAGATGACTGGTATGAGAAGACTGCGCTGGAGACGATGCAGAGGCTCTATGAGAAGACGCATTTCGACATGGCTTATGCGGATATCCGGATGCACAACGGGGAGAGCTCCTTTATCAAGAGGGCATCGAATCCGAAGTTTGTTTCCTCCCGGACCTGGAATCATCCGACGCAGTTTACGTCCCGGGAGATTTATCAGAAGAAGTTGTACCGCAATCAGTCGGTTTTCGATGATCTGGACATGCTCCTGTGGATTCACCGGCAGGGGTATCATATCGAGGTGGTGAATGAGGTTCTGGCGAACTTCACCATGGGCGGCGCCAGCAACAATGAGAAGGAATGGCCCGAAGTGCGGAAGCGGATCCGGATGAAGGCGGAGATCTATCGGGAGAATGGATACTCCTGGATTTATACACTGGATGCGGCAGCCGTGGAGATCGCGAAGATGGTGCTGGGGAAGGGTACGCGATGATGTGATGCGAATGTGAGATGCGGCTTGGAAGAACATGATGGAAATGACAGCGTAGAAAATATGCGAAATAACTTGACAGAGGCCAATGATCTATTATAGTTATATTACCCGACGGGTAATATAAATGGAGACGAATGCGTGAAGATCATCTATCCCAGCAATAAAGTAAAATTGCAATGCACCAGCATGAGAGATGCAGCAAAGCTGTTTGGCGGAGATAGAAAGCTGGAAGGCTTTTTTGCCATTGATGTTAAATCCAGAAAAGATAAGTGGAGAATTATCTTACAGCCTCTGGATGAGAACGAGTGTCCATTTGTCCCATGTCATATTGATGTCATAGCTGCTTCTGTCAGAGTTATTGAAATAAGGGAGGTGAGTGCACATTATGAGTAATTATATTCAATATAATGATAAAGTGGCATTTCATCCTGGATATTATCTTCAAGAAATTGTGGAGAACAGTGGCCTCACACAGGAGGATTTTGCAAAACGTCTTGGTACTACGCCAAAGAATATCAGTGTTTTGCTCAATGGAAAGCAGAGCCTGTCGATTGACATGGCCACCCGGCTTTCCCGAATGTTAGGCACCACCATTACATATTGGTTAAATCTTCAGCAGGCATATGATGAAAAAAGAGCGGAGATACAATCTGACGAAGAATTGAAGAGAGAACGGGAAGTATTTAAACTGATTGATTACGAATACTTCCGTGACAATTTCAAATTTCCGGATCTCCCGAGGCAGGTTGATGAACAGATTAAGCGTGTAAGAGAATTCTTGTCGATTTCTTCGCTTACCGTGTTGGAAGAAGCAAATCTTGCAGTTAATTTCAGAAGCTATGCGGAGCATTTGAGTAAATCGAATACTGTGAATGCAAATGTTATGGTTCAGATTGCGGTGAATCAGACTCTGAAAAGGGAAATACCGAAATATAATAAAAAGAAATTTGAAGAGGCAGTTTCGTTTGCACTGACTCAGACGGAGAACCATAATGGCTTTTTTGATGCTATTACAAAGGCGTTCGGCGAAGCGGGGGTTGCACTCGTAGCACTTCCTAATCTTAAGAACTCCGGAGTGAATGGCGCATCGAAAAAGGTGGACGGAAAGGTAATGCTCATGGTTGATGATCGGAGACATTATGCAGATACTTTCTGGTTTACACTTTTTCATGAAATCGGACATATTCTGAATGGCGATCTGGGAATATCATTTCATGATGAGAAGGAGGATGAGGCTGATTTGTATGCACAAAATGCGCTGATTCCGACGGAGCAATATGAGGCTTTTATAGATCAGCATGATTACTTTGATGAGGCAGTGATCAGAGAATTTGCCAAATCGATTGACAGAGATCCCGGAATTGTGTTAGGGAGACTGATGAAAGACCAGAAAGTTCCGCATACGGATGTTAATTTGTCCAGAAAACTAAGACATACTTATCATGTTGAAATTGGATAGGACAGACTAAACTATATCGGGCTCAAGATGATTTCGGAAGGTGGGATTGTCTTGAGCCTGCAATTTTTAAAGAGAGCGAGCCTGTGAGGAGCTCGACCGGTCGATGTCAGAGCTATTTAGATCATATATGAGTTGACGGCGGAAATGATTAATTTTTCACAGATTGATGTCTGAAATGAAACGGTGAGTACAGAATTCCTATGAGAAACAAAGAGAAGATAGAAAGAAGCATGTTCCTGGGTGATACCTTGAAGCTCCCGGTTGGGATCGAGAATTTTGAAGAGATTCGCCGGGACGGTTTTTATTATGTGGACAAAACCGGTCTGATTGAGCAACTGCTGAATCAGTGGGGGAAGGTGAACCTTTTCACCAGACCGCGGCGCTTCGGCAAGACCCTGAATATGAGTATGCTCCGCTATTTCTTTGAAATTGGGGCGGATCCGACCCTTTTTGACGGTTTATATATTTCACAGAATCAGAAACTCTGTGCGGAATATCTGGGCAAGTTCCCGGTTATATTTTTATCCCTCAAAAATGTTGACGGACTTACCTATGAGAAGGCAATGTATCGTCTGACCGAGCTGGTTGGCATGGAGGCAGAGCGTTTTTCTTTTCTGCAGAGCAGTGAGAAGCTGGCAGAGAATGAGAGGGAAAGGTATCGGGCACTGACCACGCTCCGCGAGGGAAAATTTGCAATGAATGAGGACCTTCTGATCTCTTCGCTGCAGGTGCTGTCACAGCTTTTGTACAGGCATTATGGGAAAAAGGTCATCATCCTGATTGATGAATACGACGTACCGTTGGATAAAGCGTTTCAGCATGGCTATTACCGGCAGATGGCGGCTCTGATACGCGGCCTTTTCGGGCAGGCACTTAAGACCAATGACTGTCTGCAGTTTGCGGTCCTGACGGGGTGCCTTCGTGTTTCCAAAGAGAGCATTTTTACCGGTCTTAACAATTTTAAAGTGCTCTCCATTACGGACGCGCGTTTTGATGAGCAATTCGGGTTTACGGAAGGGGAAGTAGAGAAACTGCTGGAGACGTACCATCTGGAGTCTCACATGGAAGAGATCAAGCGATGGTACGATGGATATCGTTTTGGAGATGCGGATATTTTTTGTCCGTGGGATGTCATCGGGCACGCGGACCGGCTCGTTGAAGATCCGGGGGCCGAGCCACAGCCGTATTGGATCAATACGAGCAGCAATGACCTGGTGAAACGGTTTATCGGCAAGGCAGACAAGACAACGAGAGATGAAATCGAGAGATTGCTGGCTGGGGAAACCATTGAAAAAGAAATCCGCATGGAATTGACCTATGATGAGATTGACAGGAGCATTGACAATCTGTGGAGTGTCCTGTTCACCACTGGTTATCTTACCCTGGATGGAGAGCCGGAGCAGGGATTCTGCAGGCTCCGAATTCCGAATGAGGAAGTGAAGGAGGTTTTCCGTTATCAGATCCGGGAGCTTTTCCGAGAGAGCGTCACAAATCATACGGCGGGTCTGGAGACCTTCTGGAGAGCACTTTCGGACGGAGATGGGAAAGTGATTGAAGAGCAGCTGAACAGGATTCTGAGCAATTCCATCAGTGTTTTTGATGCCAGAGGAGAACGAAGAGAACGCGAAAACTCTTATCATACTTTCCTGTTGGGAATGCTGGTCGGGAATTCAGCCTGGGGTGTGAAATCCAATCGGGAGACCGGGGACGGTTTTGCGGATTTGATTGTTGAAACAGACAATCCGGATTCCGGGATGATCATTGAACTGAAAAGCGTTGACCGGTTTTCGGAATTGGACAGAGCCTGCAGACAGGCAATTGCGCAGATTCACGAACGAAGATATGACCAGATCCTGCTTAATGAAGGGCGGAGTGATATTCTGGCGTATGGCATCGCTTTTTATAAGAAGAGATGCAGGGTTATGGCAGAGAGGATGCAGAACGAATCTGTGATGTGATCAGGGGAATTCCCGGATATCCGGATGAAGGCAGAGATCGATCGGGAGAATGGATACTCGTGGATCTATACGCTGGATGCGGTGGCAGTTGAGATTGTGAAGCTGATGCTGGTGGTGGCGCAGCCTTTTTATAACACGCCACCTTCTCTATGCTGCGGAGACTGAGTAAAGTAAGGAGCAGAGTGCCTGACGCAGAACTAATGCGGCGACCGGAAGATATATGAGGGATTGTGAAGCGGATGCAGAAGAATAGAATTCAGTGGAAATATGTCTACAGATTCGCCTGTGCGGTGATTTTGACCGTGATTGCGTCAGGCCTTTTCCTGGCTTCCTGGTACGATTTCGTACAGGAGAACAATCAGACAGGGCACCTTCTGGGCTTGGGCAATTTGTCCATGTCGGTCCTTTTGTACATTGCCCTGTACGGCGGCATCGGGCACTGGCTCCATGCGTTCAAGATCGGCGTGGAGCGAAAGGCGAGCGTCATGGCCTCGCAGGTTTTGACCGTGCTGACGGCAGATGTGCTGGAGCTGTTCTTATCCCTTGCTATCACCGGACAGTTTCGTTTCTTCCATGAGTTTTTCCGGATCTATCTGGTCCTGTTCGTGATTCAGGCTGTGATTCTGGGGCTTCTGGTGATTCCGATGATCAACTGGTATCGGAAGATTTTTCCCCCACTCCAGGTGCTGGAGATCTACGGGGAGCATCAGAACCGCCTGTATGAGAAAATTAACGGGGTGCCGTATAAATATCATGTTGCGGAAATGCTTCCCTACACCGAGAAGAAATCGGTTCTTCATGAGGCCATGGAGCGGTGCGATGCGGTGCTCATCAATGATCTTCCGGCGGAGGCGAAGAATGAGCTTGTAAAGCTTTGCTTCGGAATGGACAAGCGGGTTTATTTCGTACCGAAGCTCTCTGATGTCATCGTGAAGGGAGCGGAGGAGCTGAACCTGTTCGACACGCCGCTGTTCCTGTCCAGAAACCATGGGATTCCGCTTCTGGAGCGGGCGGTGAAGCGTACCTTTGATGTAGTGCTCAGCTGTGCGGCACTGGTGGTTTTAAGCCCGGTTTTCCTGATCACGGCGATTGCCATCAAGGCCGAGGACGGGGGGGCGGTTTTCTACCGGCAGGAGAGATGCACGCTTGGCGGGAAGAGGTTCTGGATTCTGAAGTTCCGCTCGATGATCGAGGACGCGGAGAAGGACGGCAAGCCTCATCCTGCGGGCGAAAATGACGATCGGATTACCCGGGTGGGGAGAGTCATCCGCGCCTGCCGCGTGGACGAGCTCCCGCAGCTTCTCAATATCATCCGGGGAGAGATGTCGATCGTAGGGCCGCGTCCGGAGCGTGTGGAGCATGTGCAGAAATATACAGAGGATATTCCGGAATTTGTCTTCCGCACGAAGGTGAAGGCGGGATTGACCGGCATGGCGCAGGTCTACGGCAAGTACAATACGACAGCGCTGGATAAGCTGAAATTTGATATGATCTATATCACGAATTTCAGTATTCTTCTGGATCTGCAGATCATCTTCGAGACACTGAAAATCCTGTTCCAGAAGGAGAGCACGGAGGGGTTCTCGGAAGAGCAGGCGATGGAGATGCATGACGGAGGGGAAGAGAGATCATGACCCTGCATACATTCCGCTTTCCGATGTGACTGTCGATGCAGCAGCAGATGTATGAAAGAGGTTTCACGGAACAATGAATCAGGTCAAATTCAGCATTGTAACGCCGGTCTATAACGGCGAGGCATTCATAGCGCGCACCATCCGATCGGTCTTGGATCAGACAGTGCCGCCGTATGAGTACAATATCGTGGATGGCGGATCCACGGACCGGACGGTCGAAATTTGCAATTCGTATCGAGAGCAGTTCGCGGAGAAGGGAATCCGCTATCAGGTTATCTCGGAGAGGGATCATGGCATTTATGATGGCATGAACAAGGGGATCCGGCGTTCCTCCGGGGATTTTATCGGAATCATCAATGCGGATGACTGGTATGAGAGGACTGCACTGGAAACGATGCAGCGGCTCTATGAGAAGACTCATTTTGACATGGCGTATGCGGACATCCGGATGCATAACGGGGACCATTCCTTTATCAAGAAGGCATCGAATCCGAAATTTGTGTCTTCCAGAACCTGGAATCATCCGACGCAGTTTACGTCCCGGGAGATTTATCAGAAGAAGCTGTACCGCAACCAGTCGGTTTTCGATGATCTGGATATGCTCCTGTGGATTCACCGGCACGGGTACCACATCGAGGTGGTGAATGAGGTCCTCGCCAATTTTACCATGGGCGGTGCGAGCAACAATGAGAAGAAGTGGAGCGAGATCCGGAAAAGGATCCGCATGAAATCGGAGATTTATCGGGAGAACGGCTATTCCTGGATTTATACGCTGGATGCGGCGGCGGTGGAGATTGCGAAGAAGCTTCTTGGGAAGGGCACGCAATAGGATGGCAGGCGGAGTAAAAGGGCAGGAATTCTGGAGGCATCGTGATACTGCATACGTCGGACAGAAACAGGAAGGTATGTGAGAAGAAGTTCTACATGGCGGCTGCAAATGTGGCTGCCTGTCTTGGCGTGATCATTCTTCATACCAATTTTGTGTTCTGGACCAAGCCGGGCGGAAGACTCTGGATCACCTCCTGCTTTCTGGAGACCTTCTTCTACTGGCCCGTCCCGATTTTCTTTATGCTGTCCGGTGCGAACCTCCTGGACTATCCGGAGCGGTATTCTACGGAGGAGTTTCTGAAAAGAAGAGTGTCGAAGACCCTGATCCCGTTCCTGTTCTGGAGCCTTGCAGCGGAGCTGTATCTGTCAGCCCTCTATGATCGGTCCATTGACTGGAGCCTTCCAAGAGTGATGAATGACATTCTGAATGCGCGGACCTTTTCCGTATATTGGTTTTTCCTCCCATTATTTGCGTCCTATCTGTCCATGCCGGTTCTTGCCAGGGTGGAATCCAAAATCCGCAGTTACCTCTACGCGATTGTCTGCGGAATGTTCTTCGTCTGCATTCTTCCGCTTGCTTGCCGGCTTCTTGACATTCAGATGAATTCGGAGGTGATTCCGCCCATTGCGGGAGGCTATCTGATTTATATCATGCTGGGATATGTCCTGGACCGTGTGGAGCTTCCAAGGAGAACAAGATATGCCTTCTATCTCCTCGGAGTGGCCGGGTGGCTGATGCAGTTCGTGGGGACGCTCCTTGCCTCGGAGGGAGAGATCGGAGTCAATGTCACATTTAAGGGATATACCAATCTTCCGGCCTTTCTGCAAGCCATCGGTGTATTTGTTTTTCTGAAATCGGTGAACTACGAGAAGCTTTTCGGGAACAGGATGGAACGGGTGAGAAAATCGGTGATGTCACTGTCGTCCCTGACGTACGGAATCTATCTGATTCATTACTTTTTCGTTGTCGGCCTGCCTCGTCTTCTGGATATTCAGACTACGAAGCTGAGCTGGAGGCTGGGAGGTGCGGTCGGCATTTTCCTTCTGAGTGCAGGGATTGTCTGGCTGATGAAAAAAATCCCGCTGGTGAGAAGGCTGGTGCCGTAGGGGACTCCGGGTTCATGGCGGCGGAGCTCTCCATTACGGGTGCTTTGCGCGGTTCGAATCGAGGTGAATATGATGGCAAGACAGAAGGTGTATTACAATCCTGCAGAAGGAATTCAGCTGCGGCAGATGCTGATGGCAGCAGGTGATAAGGAAGATCTGGCGTTTCACGCAAAGGAGCTGGGCCTGCGAAGGCTGTCCGGACTCAGGAAGGCTGAGCTTGCGGAGAAGATTGCCAATGAGCTGCTGCAGCCGCAGGTGATGCGGCGTCGCACAGCGGTTTGGACAAGCGGTGAGCGGGCATTGTTTGAACGCTCTATGGAGGATCCGTTTGTCCTTTCGGAGGAGGAAGCTGATTTGGCATCGGACTTTCTCACATCGGACTATGCCTTCGTGAATGACGAAAATCAGCTTCGGATCCCAGTGGATGTCGCAAGGAGCTATCAAAAGCTGAATACGAGGGAGTACCGCCAGTATGCAAGGAAGCTGTCCTGGCTGTCGGAATGCCTGTACTATGCTTCGTGGATGTATGGTATTTTCACAAAGAGTGTTCTGCTTACCTTATTCAATTCGCGGAAGGGACTGCACATTTCGAAAGAGGAGTTAGCGCAGCTGTGTGCGGAATTTCCCAAGGATCTGATGATGTGCTGCTGGTCGGAGGACAAGAACACGATTGTAGCCGATGATCTGATGAAGCCGGCAGAACCCTGGAGATACGAATCGCTGCAGACAGAACAGGATGGAAAGGATTTCTATTTCCCGGAGACTTCGGAGGTGGAGGACTTTTATCGGAACGGGTATCCCGCGGGACAGGCGGAATTCCGGGAGCTCGGCAGGATAATGATGGAATGGGGCGGCATCGAAAGCGGGGATGTACCGACTTATCTGTTCACTGTCTGGAAGCGGATTCAGAACGGCGCTGATTTGGATGAACTGATGGATTCCCTAGGCGGTCTTGCCGGAGAAGAGGAAGAGAAGTGTTACAGGATCGTAAGCCTGGTGCAGAATCTGAACAATCACACGAGACTTCGGAGCAACCGGGGACATACGGCGGAGGAGATTTTCCTTCAGAGGCAGGAGCAGAGAGAGACGGTCGGTCCGCTCACCGTTGCGCCGGGAGGCAATGCGGCTGCAGATCTTCTGGAGACGGCGTCAGACGAACTGGCGGGAATGGGAATCCGGGTCGATCTGGAGAGCAATGCATCCAGGGCAGTGCAGCAGGACGGAAAGGTTCAGAAGATCTATCCGAACGATCCTTGTCCTTGCGGATCCGGGAAGAAATATAAAAAATGCTGCGGGAAAAATGTGGTATGAGGCGAGTACAGAGAGCCTTCTAGGCGGTTGTGTTTGATCTTCGAAGGCAGGATTGGTAAAATCAGAGTATCTTTTCTGAAACGGAGGGACAGCAAAAGAGACGGAAGCAGAATCCGGACAATGAGAGCTTTATTCGGAGCTGTATTTCGAGTGAGTTGAAAATTGAACCGCAGGAAGAATACAGATGGATGACGCTGGACGAATTGGAACAGGATGATAATGTCCGGAAGAAGAACAGTGATATTCTGAACTTTGTAAAAGAAATGGCTTGATTTGATGCTACCCGTGGTCTGATAGCGACCATGGGTGCTTTTTCTTATTATATCTGGCACAGATTCGGAATGCTAAATTATCTATAAAAATTTAATTGTACCTGGTACCAATGTTCTAAATTTAACAAAAAACAGATAAAGGAAAAGCGATGGGATTATATATTAAAA
>ERZ808246.2325-NODE-2325-length-12078-cov-5.729768_pt1 | contig 12078 bp, 8 predicted proteins | sample MGYA00521083_ERZ808246 | MGnify/ENA primary metagenome ERZ808246 (study PRJEB31516, sample SAMN03275577) | gut metagenome | biome: mammalia-associated habitat; material: feces | host: Papio cynocephalus | place: Kenya | collected 2012-07-07 ...
TGCTTGGCATGGCCATCAAGGGCTGGATCGAGATGGCACGCTTCATCCGCAATCAAATTTTGATCATCCGTGACCGGGACTACAACGTGGCCTCCCGCTGCATCGGCACGCCCACTTATCGTATCGTGCTGCGCAATCTGCTGCCCTACCTCGTCTCGGTCATCATGCTGCGCATGGCTCTCACCATTCCGGAAGCCATCGGCAACGAGGTGTTCATCACCTACATCGGCCTTGGCCTTTCGGTGGAGACGCCCTCTCTGGGCAATCTGGTCAACGATGGCCGCAAGGTGATGATGCAGGCCGGACTCCGCTACCAGCTGCTCTACCCTACCCTGATTTTGAGCTTTGTCACCATTGCATTCTATCTCATCGGCAACGCCTTCTCGGATGCTGCCGACCCGAAGAACCATTTGCAGTAAGGAGGGAATATCATGGAACACGACCAGCTCATTCTCTCCGCGAAAAATGTCAACATCAAGTTCAATCTGCGTGGAAAGATTTTGCACGCCATCCGCGGCATCGACCTTGACCTGTATCAGGGCGAAGTGCTTGCCATTGTAGGCGAGAGCGGCAGCGGCAAGAGCGTTTTCACCAAAAGCTTTATGGGCCTGCTGGACGCCAACGGCTCCATCACCGACGGCACCATTGATTATTACGGCACACCGAACGGCAAGCCAGTGCGACTTTCTGACCTGAAAACGGAGAAAGACTGGCTGCGCATCCGGGGCCGTGAGATTGCCATGATCATGCAGGACCCCATGACCAGCCTGAACCCGCTGAAAACCATCGGCGACCAGATTATGGAGGCCGTGACTCTGCATCAGGGCCTGAAAGGTGCCGCCGCAAAGGAAAAAACACTGGAATACCTGCGGGATGTGGGCATTTCTGACCCCGAAAAGCGTTTTAAGCAGTATCCTCACGAATTTTCCGGTGGTATGCGCCAGCGTGTGGTGATTGCCATTGCAGTGGCCTGCAGCCCGAAGATCCTGATCTGCGACGAGCCCACCACGGCTCTGGACGTGACCATTCAGGCACAGATTTTGCAGCTGCTCAAGGAGATGCGGGTCAAGTACGATCTGACCATCGTGATGATCACCCATGACCTCGGCGTTGTGGCAAACATTGCCGACCGGTTGGCCGTGATGTACGCAGGCGATATCGTGGAGATCGGCACTGCCGACGAGATCTACTACGACCCCCGCCATCCCTACACCTGGGCTCTGCTTTCCAGTATGCCGCAAATGGGCGTGAAGGGCGAAGACCTGTTCAACATCGTAGGCACTCCGCCAAATCTCTTTACCGAGATCCGCGGCGACGCCTTTGCACCCCGCAATCCGCAGGCGCTCAAGATTGACTTCGTCAAGCGTCCGCCTTACTTTACCGTGTCCCCCACCCATAAGGCCAAGACCTGGCTGCTGGATCCCCGGGCACCCAAGATTGAGCCGCCGGCTGCGGTAAAAATGCTGCGAGAGGAGGGGCTGTAAGATGGAACAGGAAAAGAGTGTCCTCGTGGAAGTGAACCACCTGGACGTAACTTATGGCTCCGGCAAAAAAGCCTACAAGGCCGTGCAGGACGCCAGTTTTAAAATCTACAAGGGCGAAACTTTCGGCCTTGTGGGCGAATCCGGCTCTGGCAAAACCACCATTGGCCGGGCCATCATGCGCATTCTGCCCACCTCCGGCGGCGATATCCTTTATAAGGGCGAAAAGATCAACGGCAAAATTTCTCGCCAGCTGGACAAGCAGGTTATCAAAGAGATCCAAATGATCTTTCAGGACCCGCAGTCCTCGCTGAACGAGCGCGCCAAGGTGAGCTACATCGTAGGCGAGGGCCTGCAGAATGTCCGCCCTGACCTGACCGCCGCCCAGCGGGAGATCAAAGTGCGCGAGGCCCTGCTGGACGTGGGTCTGCTGCCGGAGTTTGCATCCCGCTTTCCCCACGAATTTTCCGGCGGCCAGCGCCAGCGCATCGGCATTGCCCGGGCACTGATCGTGGAGCCGGAGTTCATCATTGCAGACGAGCCCATCAGTGCACTGGATATGTCCATCCGCGCTCAGGTGCTCAACCTGCTGCGCCGCCTGCAGAAAGAACGCGGCATCACCTATCTGTTCATTGCCCACGATCTTTCCGTCATGCGCTACATCTCGGACCGCATTGCTGTCATCCACAAGGGCCGCATCGTGGAGCTGGCCGAGGCCGAAGAGCTGGTGACCCATGCCATCCATCCCTATACCCGCAGCCTGCTTTCCGCCATTCCCATGCCGGACCCCCGCAGAGAGCGGGAGAAAAAGCTGCTGGTCTACGACCCCGCCATGCACGATTATTCGAAGGAAGCTCCCCAGTGGCGTGAAGTCCGCCCGGAGCACTTTGTGCTGTGCAGCAGTGCAGAAGCCGAGCAGTGGATGAACGATATCCTGTGATATTTGTGCCAGTCATCCGCCCAGCTGCAGAGGTTTTCGTATCTTTTACGCAACTTTCATCGTTTGTTTCTTGACAATTGAAGGTTGCTCTACTACAATGGAGTCTGCACATTGAACATCAATAATTTCTGATATCTTTACCGGCAGCTTTTCCTTTTATAAAGCTGCCATTTTTTAAAGACGTGAAAGAAAGGGTCTGATCCTATGACGACTGAACAGCGCAAACAGGTTTATGCTTCCGCTGCAAAACCCTGGCTGAAATACTATGACCAGAAATACATCGAGCAGACGCCGCCCGAGTGCAGCGCATTCGAGTATGTCTGCCGCCAGAACAAGAACCACCTGACCGAGACTGCACTCAGCTACTATGGCCGTAAGATCACCTACGCTGACCTGTTCGTCAACGTAAAAAAGACGGCTGCCGCGTTCCGCGCCATCGGCATGAAAAAGGGCGATATCGCCACCGTGGTCAGCGTGATGACCCCGGAAGTGATCTATGCATTCTACGCCGCTGATATGATCGGTGCTTCGCTCAATCTGGTAGACCCCCGCTACAGCGCCGAGGGCATCCACGAGTACATTGAGGAAGTGGATTCTCACCTGCTGATCTGCCTGAACGTCACCTACGAGCGCTGCTATCAGGCCGCCAAGCGCACCAATGTGGAGCGTGTGCTGGTTCTCAGCCCGGCCGATTCTCTGCCGATGCATCTGGCCATCGGCTACAAAATGACCAATCCTGACAAAAACCACTATAAGTCCAATGTGATCCACTGGAAGGACTTTATTGCACAGGGAAAGGGTCAGGATATGAGTGCTGAGCCCTATGACCCACAGCATACCTGTGTTGTGGTGCACACCGGCGGCACCACCGGCTCTCCCAAGGGCGTTATGCTCACCGATCTGGATTTCAACTCCATCGCCCAGCAGTTCAGCGCTTACGATAAGCTGTTCCGCCGCGGCCAGAAGCTGATGAACATCATGCCGCCGTTCATTGCCTACGGCTATGCCTGCGGCGTGCATCTGCCGCTTGTACTGGGTCTGACGGTGATCATTATCCCGAACCTTGACCCCGCAAAGCTGGGCGCACTGGTGTGGAAGTACAAGCCTGAACATATGTTCGGCGTGCCTGCCCACTATCAGCAGCTTGCTGCTTCGCCCCTGCTGAAGAACAAAGATCTTTCTTTCATCCGCAACTATGCTGCCGGCGGCGACGCCATCACCGTAGGTGCTGAGGAGACTGTAAACGCTTTCCTGGCCGAGCACGGCGTGGAGTTTGCACTGGCAAAGGGCTACGGCATGACCGAGGTTTCTTCCGCCGCCACCGCTGCTTCCGGCATTGCCAATAAGGTGGGCAGCGTGGGTATCCCGCTGGTGAACACCATCGTTTCCGTATTTGAGCCGGGCACGGATACTGAGCTGCCCATCGGTGAGCGCGGCGAGATCTGCATTTCCGGCCCCGGCATCATGAAAGGCTATTACAACAAGCCCGATGAGACCGATATGATCCTGCGCCGCCATGCAGACGGCAGGGTCTGGGCTCACACCGGTGATATCGGCTATATGGACGAGGACGGCTTTGTGTTCCTGGATTCCCGCATCAAGCGGCTGATCATCCGCCACGACGGCTTCAAGGTATTTCCTTCCATGATCGAAAACGTCATCAGCCGCCACCCCTCCGTGCATCAGTGCTCGGTGGTGGGCTGCACCGATAAGGATCATGTGCAGGGCCGCCTGCCCTTCGTCTACGCTGTGCTGGATCCTGCCAGCGATAAGAAGAAGCGCCAGATCGTACGCGAGCTGCGCCAGCTGTGCACGGAAGAGCTGCCGGAGTATGTCCAGCCTGTAGGCTATAAATTCATCTCCGAAATGCCCCTTACCCCCATTGGCAAAGTGGATTACCGCAAGCTGGAGGAAGAGATCACCTCCCGCGATTACTAAAAAGATATCGGCCGGCTGTGTTGCATTGCACAGCCGGTTTCTTATTTTGCCGGTGATTTTTAATTTCGTTCCTTGACATCTTCCCGCCGGGCTCTTATCATAGAAGCAGATTTCTTTTTAAAATTTTTTAAACTTTTTTTGATTGGGGAACGAAACGGTCATGATGAAAAAGCGTCTTGCCAGCATTGTGCTGGCTCTTGCCCTGCTTGTTCTGCCCGCTGTGCCTGTCTTTGCTGCAGAGCCGGAAACGGCTGAGCCTGCCGCTGCCGTGCAGCAGGCCGAAGCACAGGCCACGGAAGAAGAACACAGCTTTACTTATATAGCCCTCGGTGACAGCATCACTGCCGGCATCGGCCTTACGGATACGCCCTACAAGCAGTCCGATTCCGGCTATGACATGACCGAGAATTATCACGGCTATTCCAGCAGCGTCTATATGGCCATTGTAGCCGATGCACTGGGGCTGGACCGCGACCACGCCACGGACATGGGTCTACCCGGCGTGACCAGCGAGAACATGGTCTCACTTCTGCAGACGGAAGCCATGCCGGAGCGCAACCTGTACGGCGTGCAGTATCAGGTGCCCGGCCTGCGCCAGCAAGTGAAGGACGCAGACCTTATCACGATCCATGTAGGCTACAACGACACTCTGGTGCGGGTGGTCAAATCCATCGGAAAAGCTACCAACTCCAAAAGCGTTGCCCTGCTCACCCCGCTGATGACCGGCGCCTTGCGCCACCCCACATTTGAAAGCCTTGCAGCTTACAATAAGGGGCTGCAGAGCATGGCCTCCCTGACCTGCGCCGAGTGGAAAGACCTTGCTCAGATGATCAACCCCGGCATTCAGGAGATCTGCGACAGCACCTATGCTGATACCACCGCCAACATTGAAAAGACCCTGCAGGAGCTCCGTGCCCTGAACCCCGACGCACAAATTCTGATCCTTGGCTATTACAGCCCGCTGCACGTCATCCCCGCATGGAACAATTACTTTGCCAAGCTGAACCAGTACGTGAAGGAGCTTGCCCCGCAGTATAACGTGACCTATGTTCCTATCCCCTACACCGCCATTGCCGTAGACGGCCACCCCACCATCGGCGGACACCGCTATATCGCCCGTCAGATCTTGAAAGCCATGCAGAAATAAAAGGAGGATCTTTTCATGAAAAAGCGTATTGCCGGTCTGCTTCTGATGGCTGCCGTGCTGGTGCTGCCCGCCGTGCCTGCTTTTGCAGAGGAAGCTCAGCCCGCTGACAGCACCGTCCCCACTGCAGTTCAATCGCTGGAAACCACTCTGCCCGCTGATACACAGGTACCGGACGAACCGGAAAAGCAGCTCACCTATGTAGCCCTTGGTGACAGCATTACCGCAGGTGTGGGCCTTGCGGATATGAAGTACAATGTGGCGCAGATCGGCTTTGACCTGCAGCCGAACTTTGAGGGCTATTCCTCCCAGAGCTACGTTGCCCTTGTGGGCCAAGGCCTTGGGCTGGACCGTCAGCACGCCATTGATCTTGGCCTGCCCGGCCTGATGAGCGCCGACCTTGTGGATATGGTGCAAAACAGCGCCATGCCTAAAATGAATCAGGCTTCCGGCGCTTACTACGTTTACCCGGAATATCAGGAGTATCTGCGCAAGGCAGATATTGTTTCCATCCAGATTGGCTCCAACGACGCGCTGGTGCCCTGCATCGTCGGCCTGGGTGAAGCAACCAACTGGAAGAGCGAAAAGCTCGCGGCACTGGTCGTCAGCGGTTCTCTGCGGGGCTTCAATTTCCAGACCCTGAAAATTCTCAACGACGCACTGAATCAAATGTGGCTTTCCTTCGATGAATCCCGTGCCACGAACCGCCTGCTGTTCCGCGGCATGGACGAGATCTGCAATGAAGCCTACAACACCGTGACTGCCGATCTGCCCCAGATCGTGGCTGGTATCCGGGCGCTGAACCCGGACGCAAAGATCGTGCTGCTAGGCTATTATAATCCTGTGCCCCTGCTGCCGGCGTGGAACAACTACTTCAACCGGCTGAACAGTTTTGCCAAAGATCTTGCTGCACAGGAAGGTCTGACCTACGTGCCCATTCCCCGCGCACAGGCTGCTGCCGACGGTCACCCCACCGTGAGCGGCCACCAGTACATTGCAAACCAGATTTTGAATGCCCTCAAATAAGTAAAAAATAATGCCAGCCCCGGCCGGGGCTGGCATTATTTTTTACTTAGAGATCAGCGGTCAGCTCAAGCGGCCGCTCTCTACCGAGAAGCTGAGGTCTGCCGCTGCCATCGTAGACTTGCGGTGCGACACCAGCAGCACGGTTTTATCCTTACATTCCTCCCGCACAGCTTTGAGGATCACGCCCTCGTTCAGGCTGTCCAGATTGGATGTAGGCTCGTCCAGCAGCAGGAAAGGCGCATCGTGCAGGAAGGCACGTGCCACGCCGATGCGCTGCCGTTCGCCGCCGGAGAGGGCTCCGCCCAGCTCACCCACCGGAGTATCATATCCCTTGGGCAGGCTGCGGATAAAGCCATCCAGCGCAGCCTTTTTACAGGCTGCTTCCACTTCCTCGCGAGTGGCGTCCCGCTTTGCAAGGCGGATATTATTCTCAATGGTATCGTCGAACAGCTCTGTTTCCTGTGTGACAAGACTCTCCTGTGCGCGCAGGGCAGCGGTGTTCACGCGGCGGATATCCTCTTCACCAAAGCGGATGCTGCCGTCCGATACATCCCAAAAGCGCATCAGCAGCCGCAGGAAGGTAGATTTGCCGCTGCCGGAGCGGCCGGTGATGCCCACGACCTTCTTTTCCGGGATGGTCAGGCTCAGGTCATGCAGCACTTCTTCATCAGCGTAGGCAAAGCTCACGTGCTGTGCTTCGGCCCCTGCAAAGGCAGTGTTCGTGCCGTCGGTGATATCTGCCGTCACAGGCTCTTCATCCAGCAGGTCAAGCACACGGTCTGCACTGGCGAACACCTGGGTCAGGCTGGCACCAAGGTTTGCCAGCGCCACCACCGGGCCAAAGGAGCTGAGGGCAGACAGGGTGCACACCAGCACACCCTCCACGCCCATGCTGCCGCTCTGGTAAAGGTTCAGACTCACGCCCAGCACAGCCAGCACCGTGAACAGGATCAAAGTGTTGGTGACCGCTACAGTCAGGCCCTCGCGGTACTTGAGGGCCTTCTGCTTTTCGCCCAGCGTCTCGCTGTGAGCCGTGATGCCCTCGGCGCGGGCGGCAGTATCCTGATACTGCAGAGTGTCCTTCAGACCGCGCAGACTTTCCAGCACATAGCTGTTGGTATCCGCCAATGCCTGCCGGTACTCGCGAGCCACATGGTCGCCGCGCTTTGCGCTCCACACCGGCAGGGCAATGCCCACCAGCAGGTAGCCTGCCAGCAGCACCAGCGCAGGCAGGATGTGGTAGCTGCCCACAAAGCAGGTCATGCCAATGACGCAGAGCACTGCAATGCAGATGGGCGAAATGGTGTGGGCATAGAACACTTCCAGCGCCTCGATATCCGCCGTGATGAGGGAAATCAGGTCGCCGCGGTCGCGGCCCTCCAGCTTTGCCGGGGTCAGGCGGCGCAGCGCACCGAACACCTTATCCCGGATAAGAGCCAGCAGCTTGAATGCAATATAGTGGTTGGATGCCTGCTCTGCATAGCGCAGTACGCCGCGCAGCAACGCAAAAATGAGGATGCACGCAAAGGCAGTACCCACCGTTTTGAGCGGGCTGGCAAGGCCCAGCGCACGCAGGATGCCAAAACCGCCGAAGATGGTGATAAAGGTGGCGCAGAAGTTGCCCGCCACGCCCATTACGATGGCCGCCAGCATGATGGGCAGCATGGGCTTTACCAGCACGATAAGCCGCCCCACAATGGCAAAGGGGCTGCGGTGATTTGTGTTCTTGTTCATATCAGGCATCCTCCTCTCCCAAAGTTTCCAGCTGTTTCTGGGCCAGATACAGGCGGCTGTAAGCTCCCTGCCTTGCCAGCAGCTCGGTATGAGTGCCCTGCTCGGCAATGCGACCCTTTTCCAGCACATAGATGCAATCGCTGTCCACGACGTTTGCCAGACGGTGCGAGATCAGGATGACCGTCTTCTTACCGGCAAGGCCCTTGATGGCCTGCATGATGTCGTTTTCGCTCTCAGCATCCACGTTGGAGGTAGCTTCGTCGAACAGGTAGATGGGCGTATCGTGCAACAGAGCACGGGCCATGGCAAGGCGCTGGCGCTGACCGCCGGACAGGTTGCTGCCGCCCTCGTGCAGAGCAGTCTGCAGGCCGTTCTGGCTGCGGCAGAAGTCTGCCAGATTCACCTGTTCCAGCGCATTCCAGAGCTGCGCTTCCGTGGCATCCGGCTTTGCCATGCGCAGATTATTTTCCACCGTGCCCTTGAAAATGGTGGCATTGTGGGGCACCAGCGTCAAGGTGCGCAGCAGCTGCTCCCTCTGCAGCTCTTCCACCGGCACACCGCCCAGCGTTACGTTGCCGGTATAACCGGTGCGGCTGCCGGACAGCAATGCCGCAATGGTGCTCTTGCCGCAGCCGGACTCACCCACCAGCGAGACAAAGCTGCCCTGCGGGATGGTGAGTGACACATCGTTCAGAATGGTGCGGTCTTTCTCGTAGCCGAAGGTGACGTGCTCCAGACGGAGAGAGGTATCCATACCGGTCACCCGGTCACCGTCTGCCGATTCCTCTGCGGCCAGAAGCTTAAAGATCTTCTCCGCCGAAGCTGCACCATTCATGGCAATGTGGAAGTAGCTGCCCAGCAGGCGCAGCGGCAGGAAGAAATCTGCTGCCAGCAGCACGATGGTCAGTGTAGCGGTCAGGCTGAGCTGCCCGGCAGCAAAGGCCGCCACTGCGCTGATGATGCCAAGACCGGCACCGACGTAGGCCATCAGGTCCATCAGAGTCACCGAGTTCAGCTGCATGGTCAGCACCTTCATGGTGATCTTGCGGAAGCGCTCGGCCTGCGCGTTCATCTGCTCGTGCTTCCAGCCGTCGGCCTGATAAATTTTCAGGGTGGTCAGACCCTGAATGTTCTCAAGGAAGCTGTCGCCCAGTGTGGTATATTCGCCCCAATACTTTGCCAGCAGCTTCTTTGCAAATTTCTGCACCGCCACAATGGACATCGGGATGAGCGGCACACAGCACAGCAGGATAATAGCTGACCGTGCGTGTACGCCCACCAGCAGCACGAACAGTGTGACCGGTGCCAGCAGACTATAGAACAGCTGGGGCAGGTATTTTGCAAAATAGGTATCGATCTGCTCCACGCCCTCGCTGGCCAGCATGACCACCTCACTGGTGGCCACCGTCTCAGTGTAGTTGGGGCCAAGGCGGGTGAGCTTTGCATAGATATCGCTGCGCAGAGTGCGCTTGACATCCTTGGAAGCCTGGTCGCTCATGGCCGATGCCAGCATGGTAAAGGCAAAGCGCATGGGCACCGTGGCAAGGCACAGCACAAGGTTCTGCCATAGCAGTGCATTTGTCAGGCTGCCCGCAAAGGCTGCCCCCGCCAGCCGGGCAATGGCCCGGACAAAGATCACGTTGCACAGCATCCCCAACCACTGGAACGCCACATTGGCTCCCACAAAGCGCAGAGCACTGCGGTCAAAGGACAATAATTTTTTATTGATCACAGAGCTTTCTCCATTTCAGCTTTTTCAGCGTCATCGCCAAACAGACGGTCGTACTCGCCGGTAAAGATGCGATCCGGCAGGGCGCTTGTCATGGCCAGCGCTGCTGTCAGGCGCTCTTCCTCCGTCAGCGGAGCGCTGACCGGCGGAAAATGACCCAGGATCGTTTTCAATTCCTGATCCACCTGCTTTGCCACCCAGATTCCCCGGTCGGTCATATAAATCTTGCCGTAGTGCTCCTTGACGATCATGCCGCGCTCCATGAGCAGGTTCATGATGCGCACCACCGAGGGCTTGGTCACGCCCAGCTTTTCGGCAATGCTGCGGGAGCTGATATCCAGATGGGTCTGCGAGACCTCATAGATTGCCAGCAGATAACGTAAATGTGCCGACGTGAGTTCCATCCCGATCACTCTCTTTCGTTTCAGAATTTCCAATGTTATCCAATGCTAACTTTTCTTTTTTGAAAAAAGGGCGCGAGCCGAAACCTCCAGCCCGCGCCCTTTGCGGATCAATTTTTAGTGACAACCGCCGCAGCCACTGCAATCACCATTGCAGCCGCCTTCTCCGCAGCCGCCACAGCCGCCGCCATGCTTGTGGGAGTGCCATGTGATCCAGCCCACACCGCCAAACACGATAGCACCCACGATGATGGTAGGCAGATTAAAGTTTGCGGCGAGAAATTCCATCATACAAAACACACCCTTTCAGAATGCAAAGCGTTCTTTTAGATCTTGGAGACGTCAACCTTGACCTCGTTGTCGCCAACGTACTTGTTGGGCCGGAACATCAGGTACAGGAATGCTGCAAAGATGACCACAGCCACGATGGTGAAGAAGTTGAAGCCGACCTCACCAGTGATCAGACCGCCGATCTGGTACACGACCAGAGCTGCGCAGTAAGCCAGAGCGCACATATAGCCGATGGCGATAGCAGTCCACTTGCCGTTGTTCATCTCGCGCTTGATAGCACCCATAGCAGCGAAGCACGGAGCACACAGCAGGTTGAAGATCATAAATGCGTAAGCGGACAGAGCCGTGTAATCCTGAGCAACAGCAGCCCAGATCTCATCACCGTTTTCAGACAGCTCGCCGCCGAAGTGATACAGGACGCCGAAGGTGCCAACCACGTTCTCCTTTGCGATCAGGCCGGAGACAGAAGCAACGGTTGCCTTCCAGTTGCCGAAGCCCAGAGGAGCGAAGATCCATGCGATCTTGGTTGCGATTGCAGCCAGCACGGAGTTGTCCTGATCTTCGACCATGCCGAATGCACCGTTCTCAAAACCAAAGCCCTGCAGGAACCACAGCACAACAGTAGCAATCAGAATGACAGAACCAGCACGCTTGATAAAGGACCAGCCGCGCTCCCAGGTTGCACGGAACACATTGCCCCATGCAGGCACGTGGTAAGCGGGCAGCTCCATAACGAAGGGAGCGGGGTCACCAGCAAAGATCTTGGTCTTCTTCAGGATAACACCAGAGCAGATGATAGCTGCCATGCCGATGAAGTAAGCAGAAACCGCCACCAGAGAAGAACCGCCAAACATAGCACCTGCGATCAGACCGATGATGGGCATCTTTGCACCGCAGGGGATGAAGCAGGTGGTCATGATGGTCATGCGGCGGTCACGCTCGTTTTCGATGGTACGGGAAGCCATGACGCCCGGGACGCCGCAGCCGGTACCGACCAGAACAGGAATGAAGCTCTTACCAGACAGGCCAAAACGGCGGAAGATACGATCCATGATGAAGGCGACACGGGACATATAGCCCACATCCTCCAGGATGGACAGCAGGAAGAACAGAACCAGCATCTGGGGAACGAAGCCCAGAACCGCGCCGACACCGGCAACGATACCGTCCATGATCAGGCCGTACAGCCAGCCTGCCACGCCGATGCTCTCCAGGAAGCCGCCCAGAGCGTTGGGAACGATCTCACCGAACAGCACATCATTGGTCCAGTCGGTCGCGAAGGTACCGATAGCCCAGCCGCCGTCTGCAATGGAAGTACCCATGGACAGAGAGTACATCAGGAACATAACCAGTGCGAAGATGGGCAGAGCCAGGATACGGTTGGTCACGATCTG
>ERZ808246.2328-NODE-2328-length-12067-cov-3.322178_pt1 | contig 12067 bp, 9 predicted proteins | sample MGYA00521083_ERZ808246 | MGnify/ENA primary metagenome ERZ808246 (study PRJEB31516, sample SAMN03275577) | gut metagenome | biome: mammalia-associated habitat; material: feces | host: Papio cynocephalus | place: Kenya | collected 2012-07-07 ...
CCAGCATCCGTATGTATTTCCCATAGTATGTATGTGTAAGCAGTACACGAAGGAGTACATAAATCACAACTGCGACACCGGAAAAGGCCATCCAGAACATAACGGAACCATAGTAATCCTTTGCAGCCGGAGCCTGTATCGAGTCCCCGAATACGGCAGCTATTCCCTGATAAATCTGTTGCAAAATAAAGGTCAGCAAAATGGGGTTCACGCGGATTTTTCCAATCAGAAGTCCCTTTGCTATCCCGAACAGCGTCTGTGCCAGCACCATAAAGGACAAGCTCGCCCAGACCGGCAGACCCCCTCGCAGGCACAGTCCACCCACACATGTTGTCATTGCAATTTCTGCCATGAATGCGAAATCCAGAACACCGCTCAGCATCTCGAGCGAAAGCCCCATCGTTAAAAGAACGATAATCACAAACTGATGCAGCACATAGTCCGCAGAAAGTCTGGGGAAAAGTATGATGGAAAGAATCATTATCAGAAGCACATTTCCAATTTCCATTTGATGTTTATCATAAAATGATGACATATTCTTCATGCAATCACCTCCAGCCTGTCCGCAATATCCTCGCAGACCTTACTTTCGTTTTCGAGCAGAAGAACACTGCTGCCTCTCTCCACGATCTCACGCAATTCTCTTTTCAACCATGCAACCTCCCGGACATTTAGATTTTGCAGCATATTTTTGAGTATCAGTACGCGCGGATGAAACAGCTTATATCGGTAAATTCCTATCTTCCAAGCTTCTGTCTCCGGGTTCCACGACTCTATTTCCTGTCTGTCCGTTCCAAGGAAATTGTCTTCCAGTATATACTTTTGCTGTTTCTGATAAAAACCAAACACAGAGCATATACGCGGATATGCCGGCAGAAGAATGTTTTCCTCGTTAGTCAGATTCTCACAGATCTCCGTATGATTTCCATATTCCATAAGCGCAATCCGGTGTTTCATAAGATCCTGTATATTTTTATATGGGATGACCTGACTATCCATTTCAAATCGCGACTGCGTATTATTTGCTTGAAGGATATCCGCCCATAACGCGTCCACCTGCTCAGGGGTTCCCAATGCTGCAAGAATCTCTCCTTGCTTCATCGAAAGCTGCAGCTGCCAGACACCATCCTTCAATATCTCCCACACAAAGAACTCACCTGGTCGGATTTGTGTTTCCACACTGACGGGGCGGGCAATTTGAGGTCGGGCATCCGCAGGCTTTAACCCCCGTTTCAAAATTGCGTCAATCATCCATTTATCTTCATCCTGCCAGATTTTTTTGTAGATTGTATGATGCCGGAACAAAATCACTTCATCAAAGAAAGGATCTTCAAAATCTGCCCGGTTATCAATCGATATAATCGTAATCCCTTCCTGTTTCAATTGATTTACAAATTGTCTCAATTTCCGGCGTTCTTCCCCAGGAAAGAACGCTACGATTCCCCTTAAAACAAGAACGCGTGCGCCCTGTGTGATGGCGCGCAAAATTCCGATCAAAATACGGTCCCCATATTTCAGATGGCTGCTGTCCTCATCCGCCGCATAGGGGAGATTATATTTCTCAAGTAATGCACGTCCCTGTATATGCAGAGCCTTTTCATTCAGCCAGATTTTACGCAGACTGTTCCTGCGTAACAGGAACAGGTTCTCACTGACATCAAGGGAATCCATATATGCCGTATCTTTTGAAATCACGAAAATACCGGCATCCTCAAAATCCCGTTTTCCCTCTGGTTTCCATCGCTCACCATTTAAATAAATCCGTCCTCTGGTCTGCATTCCCTTTCCTTCAAAAAAATCCGACAATGTCTCCTTGCTGTTTTCCACCCCTGCAATTCCTATACTATACCCCTGGCAGATAATCAGGTTCAAATCCTCTATCTCATGTCTGCCCGGTCTGCTGATATTCACATGTTCCATTCGAATGATTTCATGTCTCATAATTCATTTCCACTTTTTCTACCCTGTTCATTTCCGGAATCACAGATTATTTCTGTTTTCTTTCTTTGGAAGCCAGATTTCTACATCTGTTCCAATTCCTGTTGTACTGTAGATACGAAGACCATAATCTCCCCCAAAGGCAAGCCGAATCCGCTCATTTACATTACTTAATGCAATCCCATTTCCATGCATTTCGCTTCTGTTTTCTCCACTTCCATCCACTCCCGGTGTCTCTCCTTGCATGGTTCCACCGCGGTCACTCTCATGGCCATCCTCTGCCTGTCCAAGCGCCTGTCTCATGGAAACAAGTGTATCCCAGTCAATTCCCGTACCATTATCCGATATCACAACAACCAGCTCCTGCTCCGTCGTATAAATCCGTATGGTCACTTTTCCGTTTTCCGCCTTCGTCTCTAAACCATGAAAGATTGCATTTTCAACAATCGGCTGGAGGGAAAGCTTGGGGATCAGATAATTCCCGACCTCTTCCTTGTCATCCTCCACTTTGATTTCAAGGGAAAATTTATTTTCAAACCGGTAGCTTTGAATCAGAAAGTAATTCTCAATATTCCGAAGCTCATCGCGGATTGTAACAATATTTTCTTTGTTGCTGATGCTATACCTGAAAAATGCAGCCAACGCTTTCGCCATATGCGCAATGCTGTCACATTCATACAAAAGTGCCTCACTCCTTATACATTCCAGTGTATTGTACAAAAAATGTGGATTGATCTGACTTTGCAGCGCTGCAATTTTCGCCTGTTTATTCTGCACTTTTACAGAATATTCCTCCTGTAATTTCTGCTGCACGCGCTGTTTTTCCTGATACTCAACCTGCAGTTTTTTTATTTTTTTCTTCTGCATCCGATGCATCAAAAGGATTGTCCCAACCCAGACAATCACAGCACTCACACATATACAGATTATTTTTCCCATGTCATTTCCTCTTCTTGTTCCTGCTTTATCCGTCAATAGTATAATTTCCGATATTCTGCGGGTTTCACACCAACAACCTTCATAAACTGCTGGCTAAAATATTTGGCATCCTTATAGCCGACACTTTCACCGATTTCATACACCGGAGTCTTCGTATCCCGAAGCATCTGTTTCGCTTTCTCCATTCGGATTGCAAGCAGATAGTTTGAGAAATTTTCGCCAGTCTCTTTCTTAAATAGTTCCGAAAAATAATTCGTATTAAATCCTATGATAGCTGCAACATCTTCCAAAGTAATTTTTTCTGCAAAATGCTCTTTCATATAAGCGATTGCTTCCAATACCGGCTTGCGTTCCCGGTTTTCCCGTTCACTACGGCTCTTTGTGATCAAAGTCTGAATCTGACGAATTACATAATCTCTCAATTCTGCGATTGTTGACAAATTTTCCAACACCTCCTGCTGCGCATCCGCATCAAAGGTATCCGATATTTCCAGAATTTCATATGCACTGCGGAGCAGCCACAACCCCATCGCATAGAATTCGCTTGCAAAAAGCGACTTATCACTTGCCAGACGGAAACATTTGTGAATCTGGTACTGACAGGCATCTGTCTGCATTGTCTCGACCGCTTTTGAAAACTCCTCATATTCATTCTGAAAATTTTTTGGTGAAAACAACACATGCTGTTCATGACAATAGTCGATTCGTCTGCCACTTCCCTTAAACAACCGGCTGGCAGCCGCCTCTTTGCTCATCTCAATCGCTGTACTGATCTGTTCAAAGCTCTCGACCTCTCGACTCACGCCGACAGTAATCCTAAAATGCTGGAAATTTTCCAGATAATCTTTCATCTCATTAAAAAAGTCTGTAATTTTAATATCAATATTTTCCTGCTCCGTCTGAAAATAATTCAAAAGCACCTGCACAGAATGATTCGGCTGCACAGCTGCAATCAGGTCTATTGTATACGTTTCAAAAGTATCCTCTGCCCTCTGCATAATTTTTCGGAGAACAAATTGCATCTGCTGCGCATTCTCCGGCACAGTAACATCCCGGTCAAGCTTGAAGGTTAATCCCCGAAAGCACTTGTTCTCGAGCTGGAGACCAAACTCCGTATTCGCAGCATCAATATTTTCCTGCTTCTGGCTTATTATTTGTTTGAGAAATTCTTTGTGTCGCAGATATTTACTATCTTCCAGTTTTTTCTCAATCTGATCCACCTTTTGCTGCTTATCTTCGCGTTGTTCTTCCTCCGCCACGATTTTCTGCAGCTGTCCATTCAGTTCATCTTCATCAATCGGCTTAAGTAAATAGTCTTCCACACCATATTTCAACGCTTTCTGGGCATAGTCAAAGTATTTATATCCGCTTACAACTATAAAATGACATTTTACCCCCTGCTCAGATGCCTTCTGGATCATTTCCAATCCTGTTAACACCGGCATCCGGATGTCAGTAATGACAATATCTGGCGATTCAGACAAAATCTTCTCATATGCCGTCTGCCCATCTGTTACCAGTCCAATGCAGGTCAGGCCCAGCTTATCCCACTGTATCAATCTTTTTACAAGCTGTCCCACTTTTATCTCATCGTCTGCAATTAATACTTTTCGCGTTCTATTCATGTTACTCACCTCTGTATGTACTATCTTGTACCAACTGCTTGTTATTCAAAAAGAGCCTGGAAGTTTCCCCCCAGACTCTGCATATTTTTTACTGTACACTGAACGTATACATCGTGTTACTCTGCAAACTTAACGAATTCTCAAACGCTTTCCGTGTCACCTTCACTTCTGCGCCAAGCACCGGATCGTAATACCGGATATGAGTCGAATTGTAGCTGATTACAAGCACATATCTGCCATCATCGATGCATGCCGCAAACGGAATATCCCGATCCAGGAAATACAATGCCGTCGACAAACTGATGCCGGAGATATTGATGCCGACACCATTCGTATAATCCTCAAATACCTTCTCAAAAGTACCGCTGTTTATCGCATCCGCAAGCTCCAGTGTACCACCCGCATACTCTGCGCACATATAGGCACAAGTAAGCAATGACTGGTTTGCATCCGCATTTGGTGTCTCCTTAATCGCATCCGCAACTGTGTTGTAGCTGTCGGCCGCCAGGCAACGATAGATTGTATTTCCGTTACTGTCCACAACAAGTCCTGCTTCATCATCGACCACGCGTGTAATCGCACTTCCGGCGGTCTCATATTCGCCTATATACCCCGCATTATCAAAGACATAGTATGCACCATCGCGTGTCTTCGTCTCCACCTGCATATCCTTGTAAGCTTCTGCTCTTCCGTATTTTGTCTTACGGTAGCTTGTGGTATCCGACAGATAGAAATTCGACGGGAATACAATATCCAAGATATTCCATGCATAGCTGTCATACGTCGTATCCGTCGTGATCATCTTGTTATTTTCCTCTTTCTTGTAGGAAATATAATCCTGATCGATCTCTTCAAAAAACTGGTTCTGTTTGCGTGCACGCGTCAGATAAATGGTATCATCCCCAACCGACGCATTCATGATATACACGCCATCCTTTGTATAATCCTTCTTCTGTTCGCCATTATCACTCATGATAAACAGCTCATACAGCGGCAGAATTGCCTGTCCATCCGATGTCATGATCACATCTGCACTGTGCGAACAGCCATAGATCAGATCATTTTCCACGAATCCAAGCGCCAGCAGCAGATCACCATTTGCACAGGTTTTCTCATACGTCTCGCCTGTCTCAAAATTCTGGATCGTGATTGCTGTCACCTTTTCATCCTCGGCAGCGTTTGGATAAGCAACCAGCTTCCGGTTCGAAGACACAAGGTATTTTGCAGAAGGGATTCCTTCAACAAGTGCCGTCTGCGTCATGTCTGCAAGTGATACCTCATACAGTGTTTCGTCCAGCAGATAATAGAACTTGTCCGTCTGCGCATTGTAATAGGTAAACCGACCTGTCTCTTTTTTCATGATATCGTAGCTCTCATCACATTCCACAAAGAAAAGCTCCTGCGTCGTCATGCTCTCCGCAGAATAATAATAGAGTGACATTCCATTTTTGCCCTCATGCGCGCCACGGTTCATGTAACCATACACAACAAAGTAGATATTTCCATCTTCATCCATATCTGCAATGTTGATATCCAGATTCGTATTCAGGGTTCTCGCATCCGAATAACTGTCCTGCGGATAGCTGAATATATTCGTCAGCGAGCTGTCATTGTACTTGTACATCCAGAGCTGTCCGAGACGCACAAATGCTAAAATCCCGTAATCTTCGGATGCCACATATTCTGCCGGCTCATTTGTCACGCCCATGCTGATGCTGTTCCGGTCTTTGCTGATGTAGCCACTGTCGAAAAAGCTTTCCTGGTACCGATCAAAAGCAAGCAGTTTCACTGTTTCTGAACTCCGGTTATACGTTGCATTGTAATATTCATCGACCTGATAAAAATGGCTCTTTTTGTCATTCATAGACTCTACAACATAAGACATGTGGATCACGGCATATTCCTTGTCAATCTCCGTGATCGTTGGCGTCACACCCGTTACCACAACCGGTGTCAGCCCGCCCCAGGTGATCTGCTCGTAAGTCGCGTTCAGGTCAACATGTGCCAGACTTGATGTTGTTCCTGCCTTGTCCGTCCGAAGGTTATCAAATACGATATTCCCCTCCGACTCATTGACTTCCTTAACAAATGTCGTATCGTGGAAGCTTGTCGCAAAATCCACGATTGCCTTTGCATGCTGTTCCGCCAGATTTACCACGCGGTTATAATATCGCACTTCTGTGCCGTCCGCCGCAGTGATGATAAATACAAATACATATTCCCGGTTTTGCTGCATGTCCATACGGAAGTTCACATCATATTTCTTGCATCCGTTCTCGACACTTCCAGAAACCGCATCGCCACGCTCCACAAGCGAGTCGCCCGCAATGCTTCGCAGCTCATAGGTAAATGTCTCGCCATATTTTGCCTCATTATCCACGAGCACCGTCACGCCGTGGCTGCTGTTCAGCGGCACAATTCCGTCCCGCATCAGGCTTGTCGACATCGTCTGCGTATACCCGCAAGTGCGGTTGATGACCTTTCCCTCGAATTCGAGGTACACATACGGCAGTGTCGGCTCGTCCAGTTCCCTTGAGACACGATCCAAGCCTCTGTTATTGAATTGATTTACCAAAAAGGCTGTGCCCACTGCAACTGCAATGAACACGAGCGCCTTTATCAAAAACCGTTTCATTCTTAGAAATATTTTCTCCTTTTACGGTATCTGCACCGGCGGATGTAAAATTCGTGGCAGACCATAATTTCAATCATATGCAGCAACGTCTCGTCCGCATCCTTATAGCTGATCTTGTCATAGATTTTCTTTGCAATCGAAAACATCGCTATTTTGTCAGGATAAACTGCAAACATCGGACTTCCTTCATATTCCAGCCGGTCACATGCGTCCTCCACCATGACCAGTATCAGCTTTGCGCGCATCGGATACATCGCGCGCAGATATGCCCGATCTTCCTCTAACTCCTGTTCATCCACAACCATGAGCTCCGGAGCACGAAACTTATGCACATACATCTCATTGATTTCTTTCATGGAATCCTCTCACATAAAATGACATAAATAGACAATCAGCGTTTGGCTGATTGTCTATCTGTTTTTCTTATTTTATGCTTTGGAACCCTGTTTTGTGCGTCTGAATTCGTATCTCCTACTCGTCACCAAAGGAAATTCCAAGACGTTTTGCATATTTTACAATGCTGTCATCCGGAGATACATATTTCAGTTTTCCTGCGGACTCTTCCATCGGAATCGCTGTCACTTCGTTGTTACGCATAACAACGAGCTTGCCGAAATCTTTATTCTTAATCAGCTCCACTGCTTCTGCGCCAAACAGGCTGGAAATCACACGATCATAAGGATCCGGGCTTCCGCCTCGCTGTGTATGTCCCGGAACCGTCACACGGATATCCATACCGGAATATTCCTTGATCTTATCTGCGACTTCATAAGCGACAGATGGGTATTTCTCAGCAGCAGCTGCAACGGCTGCCTTACGATCCTTCTTCGGAAGTGCTGCGACTTCCTTTGAAATAGCGCCCTCTGCAACAGCAAGAATGGAGAATCCCTTGCCCTGCTTTGTTCTTCTGTCAAGTGCCTCACATACCTTGGCGATATCATATGGAATCTCTGGAATCAGGATAATGTCTGCACCGGATGCGATACCTGCATGCAGTGTAATCCAGCCTACCTTATGTCCCATAACTTCTACGATAAACACACGGTTGTGGGAGCATGCGGTTGTATGAATACAATCGATTGCCTGTGTTGCGACATCAACTGCACTCTGGAATCCGAATGTCATATCCGTGCCCCAGATATCATTGTCGATCGTCTTTGGAAGCCCAATCACATTCAGACCTTCCTGTGACAGACGGTTTGCTGTCTTCTGGGAACCATTTCCTCCGAGAACAACGAGTGCGTCAAGCTTCAGCTTGTTGTAATTCTTCTTCATCTCCTCAACTTTGTTGAGTCCTTCCGGTGTTGGCTCATCGATCAGCTTGAATGGCTGACGGGAGCTTCCGAGAATCGTGCCACCTTTGGTCAGGATTCCTGAAAAATCCGATGGCTTCATCTTTACATAATTACCATAAATCAATCCTTTGTAGCCCTCTAAGAAACCGTATACCTCCACATCATCAAACGTGTTGTAAAGTCCCTTTGCCACACCACGCATCGTCGCATTTAATGCCTGACAATCTCCACCACTTGTCAACATTCCGATTCTCTTCATACTGTAACCTCCTTAATATGTGTTCCTGTATTCCAATTACAAAACAGTTCTTCCTTCCAGGGCACGAAGCAGCGTCACTTCATCGATACATTCCAGATCTCCGCCGACCGGAACGCCACTTGCAATTCGTGTCACCTTGATTCCAGACGGTTTCACCAGCTTGGATATATACATCGCGGTTGCTTCGCCCTCCACACTGGAATTTGTTGCGATAATCAACTCTTCTACATCTTCCTGCTCCAGCCGCAGTATCAGTTCCTTCAGCCGGATATCTCCGGTTCCAATTCCCATCGCCGGGTTGATCACACCGTTTAACACATGGTAGACACCCTGATACTGTCCCACGCGTTCATATGCAGCCAGATCCCTCGGTGTCTCGACAACCATGATCAGCTTATGGTTCCGCTTCGGCGAAGCACACACCGGGCACAGCTCCTGATCAGTGATTGTATAGCAGGATTTGCAATACCTGATATTCTTTTTTGCATCTGTGATTGCTGCCGACAGGCTTTCCACCTGTTCTTCCGGCATATTGATAATATGGAACGCCAGCCGTTGTGCGGTCTTTCCACCGATGCCGGGAAGTCTACCGAGTTCACCGATCAGCCGGTTTACTTTCTCTCCATAAATATCCATTAGAACGGCAAACCTCCGCCTAACCCACCGGTAATCTTACCCATGGAATTCTTCTGATCCTCATCCTGCATACGGATGGCTTCGTTCATAGCTGCCATGATCAAATCCTCGAGCATCTCGATATCATCCTTGTCGACAACTTCCTCGTCGAGATGAACCTCTGTCACTTCCTTCTTACCGTTGATCTTGACTTTTACAACACCGCCACCGGCTGTTGCCTCATATTCTTTTTCTTCGAGTGCCTTGGTGGTCTCTTCCATCTGCTTCTGCATCTTCTGTGCCTGCTTCATCAGATTGTTCATATTTCCGGGCATCATACCCATTCCACCATATCCACCTCTTTTTGCCATCTTTATATCCTCCTGATTTCTTATTCTTAATATTCATGCATGGTTTCCCATGTGTACTATCTTTTTCAATACAATTTGGTCACGCACGGTTGAAAGCTTACTCGTGCATCTCGATATCGTCAAATACGATCCGGCTCAAATCCCAGTCTTTCTGCAATTCATGCACTTCTTCCCTGCCATCAATCTTGCGGAATGTCACGCGCACTTTGCACTGTGCCATATCCGTAAGCTGCTCGCTCAATTCATCAAGCTTGTCCTGATTGGCGAAATAGGATATCGCCAGATCATTGTCCTGTGTATCCGCTACGACAAGTTCTAACGCGCCAGATTCTCTTCCAGCGACTAGCGATGCCTGTCTGTAATAATGCTGCACCAGTCTCGGTCCGCGCTTGCCAATCGTCTTCCACGCCTTCGCGATCAAAAGCAGATCCTCGTATTCTGCCTGCGGATATTTGTCTCGCAGATTCTGCTTGATATGCTCGGACGAATCGCCAGTTTGTGGAATCACCGTCTGCTGCACTGCCCCTGCACCTTCCGCTGCTGGCGGAGCGACCGCCATCACAACCGGAGGATGTGCCTGCTGCTCCTTGAGCAGTTCCTTCGTCTCTGCAAGCTGCTGTTCCAGCGACTCGATTCTAGCCTGAATACCCTCGATATCGTAACGCATTTCCGTCTTACACAGCTTGATGATTGCAATTTCCAACATCACACGCTTGGATGTCGTATATGCGATTTTTGCCGCTGCATCCTGCAGCACATAGATCGCATGCATCATCCAGTCCTGTGTCATATCTGTTGTAAGCGCAAGCATACGCTGTTTCGTCTCTGCCGTCACATCGATCGTCATATCCGGGTCAATCGACAACACCAGTATATTTCGGATAAATGATGTAAATTCATTGACCAGCTGTAACAGATCCTTACCCTGCCAGATTGCTTCGTCTATAATCTTCAGAGCACCAACCAGATCTTTTTCTTTTAAGCATTCAAACAACTGAATGTAAACTTCCACATCCACGGCACCAATTGCCGCGAGCACTTTATCTAATGTCAGTTCCTCACCCAGATGGTAAGAGATACACTGTTCCAGAATACTCAAGCCATCTCGCATCGAACCATCTGCGGCACGCGCCACATATTCAACCGCTTCTCTGGTCGCCGCGATTCCTTCCCGGTCAAGCAGTTCCTGCAAACGGTCTGCAATCACCTCCAACGGAATCCGATGGAAATCATACCGCTGGCAGCGCGACAGAATCGTCGCCGGAATCTTGTGTGATTCCGTGGTTGCCAGAATAAAGATTACATACGATGGTGGTTCCTCCAACGTCTTCAAAAGTGCATTGTATGCTGCATCCCGGAGCATATGCACCTCGTCGATAATATAGACCAGATACTTACCGGTTGACGGTGAGTAATTCACCGAATCCGTGATCTGTCTGATATTATCCACGCCATTATTACTTGCAGCATCGACCTCGATTACATTCATCGCTGCCCCAGCTGCAATCGCCTTGCAGCTGGCACATTCATTACACGGGCTTCCGTTGATCGGATGCTCACAATTGACTGCTTTTGCCATCAGCTTTGCCGTCGTTGTCTTACCGGTACCTCTGGTTCCACAGAACAGATACGCATGACCCACGCGGTCATGCACGATCTGATTTCGGATCGTTGTCACAATATGTTCTTGTCCTTTGATCTCCTCGAACGCGTCCGGTCTCCACTTCCGGTACAATGCCATGTACGACATAAAATGCCTCCAAATCTAAATATGGAAAATCTGATCCAGCATCCGAAGTGTCTTGAAATTACCCTTCGCCGTTATCTCCCCCGACATAAAGCCCTTCTGGAAGCTGTTCTTACCCGCCAGAATATTGCGCAGCATCGTACTTGATGCCTTCAGCTTCACATCGGCTTCCATATCCGCGCCATACTCACACTGTAAGACTTTCCCTACATGTATCACTAAATTCTTCCCCATATCCGGTACTATGATCACATAGCTTGCCGCAAACCCGGTCTCCGGATGGAAGTTCTCATAAAACCCTTCAATAATATCGTCCTCGTAAACACTTGGTGGCTCTGGCGCTTCCTCCTCGTCTCCAAGCATCTGCTTGAACATCGCAGCGAGTTCCTCAATGTCCTCCTTCTGCTTCTTCACATAGCCATCATCTGCTACAAACTTGGAAAGCTGTTCACTTTCCTGTGGTGTCAGATTGATATTATTCTGCTTGATCAGAGTATTCTTTACCGCAGTGTTACTCGTCGGCAGTTTTCTTGTCTTCTTATTGATCAGACGGTAAAAATCCTCTGCTTTTTTCTCAATCAGATTCAGGTACTGGCTTTCCTGCTCCAGCACATCCGTCGAATCCACATACGTCGCGATTCCC
>ERZ808246.2329-NODE-2329-length-12064-cov-3.658256_pt1 | contig 12064 bp, 11 predicted proteins | sample MGYA00521083_ERZ808246 | MGnify/ENA primary metagenome ERZ808246 (study PRJEB31516, sample SAMN03275577) | gut metagenome | biome: mammalia-associated habitat; material: feces | host: Papio cynocephalus | place: Kenya | collected 2012-07-07 ...
CCCGAAATGTCCGCCGATTTTCGTAAGCCGGTTGAACAAAGCCTCGCGCATTTCGCCCGCAAGAGCCGTCATCTCTTCCAAAGAAAGTTTTTTCAAATCAGATGGTGAATTGATTTTTTCCAAGTACATATATTCTCCCATATTTTTAAGATACATAATGTAACTAATAAAAAATATAATAAACTAAATATCAACTGTCAAGGATTTTTTTTTGAAAAATATAAACTTTATGTACTTTAGATTTTTAGAATAATGTAATTAGCCCAAACTTCGAGTTTTATGATTTAATGTCATTATCGGGCTTAACCCGATAATGACATAGTGGCGAGTCCGGCAATGACAAGCTTACTCTCCGTTTATGACGCCGTCGGTGCAGATTATCTTTGCGCCGATGAGTTTGTCGTTGCCGGTTGTGCTGATATTCGCCTTGAGTGCCTCCCACTGCGTCTGCGTGCCTTTGTAGTTTACGGTTTTTAGAGCAGTGCCTGCAAATGCGGAAGCGTCGATGAAAGTCAGGTTTGCAGGAAGCGTTATTTCTGTAAGATTTATACAATCTTTAAAAGCTGACGTTTTTATAGTTTCAACAGAATTTGGGATTACAATACATTCAAATTTGTTATTTTCAAAAGCATTATTGCCAATCGATTTTATAGAATTCGGAAGAGTTATTCCATACAGATTGCAACTCTGAAAAGTATAATCAACTATTTCTGTAAGTTCGTTTGTATTCGCGCCAGCAGTAAGGTCAAGAATATATCTCATATAATTGCGATTTTTATTTATTGCAGTTCCTATATCATACAGTTTTTTGTTGGTTATCTCTCCGCTTGTAATTTTTATTGTATAAATATTCGTATTTTCCGAAGATGTTCCGCTTTCCAGTGTTGCGATTGCTGCTGCGGCTTTGTCGGTATCGGCATTCACAAATTTTCCCCACACGGCATAGAGCGTAACGTCCGCCGCGCCGATTGTGTATTCGGAACTGTCATCGTAGGCTATGTTTCCGCCGGAAGTTTTTGCCCAGCCCAGAAAGTCCTTTCCGTCCATTGTGAATTTGTTTGGTGAAAGTTTTTGCGGCTCACCATAAACAAAAATCTGCGAATTCATTGTGCCACTTCCACCGTTTGGGTTGAAAGTTACGGTGTAGGTTGGTTTTTCATCATCAGAATCTGAACTTGAGCCGTTGGAACAGGAAGTGAATGTGAATGCAAGGCTAAGAGTTAGAATGCAAGCTAAAATCCAATGGGGGGGGTAAAGAAGTTAAAATTGATTTTCATCGCTTTCTCCTAAAATGAAATATTTTTTAGTATGTTCAAATTATACAGCATAGGAAATCAAATATCACGATAAATAAAGAAAAAAGTTGGGAAATTTGCAGAAACTCTTGTATAACGATGCAATTTTGTCTGTATAAGCTGTACAGTTTTTCTGGGGCGACAGTACAGCTTGTCTGTGCTTGTTATACAGTTTAACTATGCAGCAACTACAGACAAACTGTAGCGTCTATTTTGCATTATATGTCACGTAAGCACAGCCTGAAAATTCTCTTTTTTCATCACATAAACTTCCGGCTTTTTGGAAGCGCAAGCTTTTCCGTGTTGATTCCCTCAAGTTTAAGAAGCGCGATTTTGTTTTTGATTCCGCCGCCATAGCCAGTGAGACTTCCGTTTGAGCCGAGAACCCGGTGGCACGGAACCACAATGCAGATCGGATTCCAGCCGACAGCTCCGCCCACAGCCTGCGCGCTCATTTTCTCAAGCCCTTTTTTCGCGGCAATATTTTTTGCAATCCCACCGTAAGTCGCCGTTGCACCGAACGGAATTTTCAGCATCTCATCAACAACCAGTTTTCTGAAAGGCGTAAGATTTTCGATTCTGAATTCCGGAGTGAAGTCAGGATTCCGCCCCGAAAAATAAACGTCAAGCCAGCGGCAGGTTTCAAAAATCACGGAAGGCAAATCCGGGGAATCCGCAGAAAGTTTCTTTACCTCACCAGCTGAATTTTCTGCGTGCTTTTTCTCGTCGAACGAATATTCAAACCAAAGACCGGTCAGGAATTTTCCGTCGCTTTCGATAAAAATTTTTCCAAGCGGAGAGGCGTATTCAAAAATATATTTCATCTATTCAACCTCAGCAAATTTTTCGCGCCAGTCCTTCACGATGTCGGGATGGGAAGAAGCGTAAGAAAGGATTTTCCCACCAAGCCCGGATTTCACAAGCTCCTGAACTTCAGAGAACGGAAGCCGGTTCACCGCAGGGCAGGTCTTAGTCAGCGCGACAAAAATTTTTCCACCAGCGGATTTTCTCACAGCACGCAGCGGCCAGATTTTGCAGTCGAACGGCTTTTCCTCGGCAGAGAGAACGCAGCCTTTTTCAGAATCCAAAAACGGACAGGCGGCCTCCTCGTCAGGCTCATCGGTTTTGTAGCCGGCTGAAAGGTCAACGGTGAACGAATCTTTCCCTACAGGGCGGAAACGTGCAAGCGGAAATTTTTTCTCAAGCCGTTCCTTTGTCTCCCGGTCAAAAAGCGGAGTTTCCCAAAGGCTCTGGCGGCGGAATGAGCAGCAGAACCGGCATGACGCGCAGTCGGATTTTTTCAAGATTTTTGAAAGCATGATTATTTCTCCACCTCTCCGTAGAATTTGTCCAGAATGATGTCGGGCTTGTACGAAAGTTTCGCCTTGCGCAGTCCTTCAACACCCATGTCCTCCTCGCGGTTAAGGTAAGTAAAATTTTCAGATTCCTTCGCAAAAAGATTGTTCACCACGGAATACGCTCCGTCCGCCGCATAATCTGAAAGCGCCTTCTCAAAATGAATGTCCAGAACCTGAGACGAAACCGGACTTGCAAGCGTCATCGCAGCAGGCTTCTTGTCAACGTAAAGAACTCCGCCCCGGATGTTCAGCGCAGAATGGAATTCAACCGCCGAGGTGATGCTCTTTTTTTCAAGCAAAAGCGCATGGTCAGGATTTCCGCCGGAAGAATTTTTCTCATCCAGCCACTTTTCTTCTATATAAATGATGTCATCCGCAATGTCATTCTGGGGGAAAGTCCTGAATTCCCAGCGGTTCTCGTAAAGCCGCATGAAGCGCGCGATGTGATTTTTTTTCTTGTGGAATTTCTGCCCCGGAAGCTCCGCAAGATTTTTCGCAAGGTAAATGTAGTCGCTGTCGTTGCGGTCAGAATTCCAGCTGATTTTAATTCCCGGAAAATTTTCGGCAAGGCAGGAATCAATCTCGTTTTTCTGGTCGCGCGTGCAGAGGCAGAATCTGAGAGGCGTTTTTTCCGCGGAACATTTTTCAACAAGAAAAGAAAGCGCATTCTTCAGAGAGGAATTTTCAGAAACCGCAAGAGGAAAACCGAATCCGTTCCTGCTACCGTTTCCGTTGTAACGCCGGAACAGAAATCCGTCCTTGACCAAAAGCTCGATTCCGTATTTGTCCTGAAGAAGAAAAATGCTTGCAGGCGCACTGTCGCTTCCCAAAAGTTTTTCCGCGCGGAGGTTCTGCCCAACCCACTCAAAGTCAGAAAGATTCATGCAATAAAAATAATCATAACGGGCGAACTTTGCAACAGATTTTTGTATAGTAAAAGTTTTGAAAAAATAACACATAAAAACAGCCGTGCAAAATTATGCAAAGCTGTTTTATTGAAAGCAAAAACTCCAGACGTTACCACGAAAGCCTGTATGAAACTCCCGGCTCAACTCCATGCGCAGTCGGAATCGCGCCGATGTTCATGCTTATGTTTACGCTGCTGTTCTTGTGATAGAAAAAAGGACGAACAAATCCGTAAGCTATAGACGCGCCAATAATGTAAGTTCCAACCTTAAATCCCGTTTCAGGATCTGCAACGGCACACAAAATTCCAACCGCATCTGCCACTGTCATCAAAATTCCATCACCCCAGTGCCCATTCCTATATGAACCTAGTCCTAGCAAGATATTCTGAAATCCGATTCCAAACCTTTCTCCTGTTGTGTAGTCGTTAGCCTGAATTTTTCCGCTAGCACCGACAACTTTTTTCTTGGTTAGAAGCTCCAGCGTTTCATCGCTTACAACATTGGCTCTATATGTATCCTGAATCGTGGCAGTTGTAACATCGAACGCCTGAATATCAAGAACATAAAAAGTTCCAAGAGGTTTAAAAGTTCCCGATATTACAGTCTGCGCGCCTGTTTTTGCTCCGAGCTGCTGCATTGTTTCATCGCTAACCTCGCCTGAAAGCTGAAAGTTCATCTCTTTTTTTATGACATCAAGATTTGCTCGAGTAACAACCTGAAGCTTTCTAAGCTGAACAACATCTGTAGTCAGCTCGCCAAGCATATATTCAGAAAGCTCGCTGTAAGACGATGAAATTCCAAGAATTGCAACAGTTGTTTTGTTTTTTAGCGAAGAAGAAAATTTCTCTGCCGCCTGATTCAGCGCGTTATCAATCGTAACGCCTTTTGACTGCGAAAAAGAAACGGCAACACCAATCAAAGAAAACATGAACGCAAAAATTATTTTTCTCATTTTCATCTTAGCGAACCTCCGAAGTAATAACGCCTGCCTTATGCGCAGACAGCTGAACAGCGCGGTTTATTTCATCAAGCGAGCTTTTCTCTTCAGCAGTTTTTGCCTCGACTTTTCCCATGACAATCGCAAGCTGCTCATCAAGAACGCTGTTGTCAATTCCGAACAATGCGTAATATCGGTATTCCACAACGCCGTCCTCTTTTCTTTTTACTTGGGTCCAGAATGTTGAAAGCCTTTGGAATCCGTTGATTTTTGACTGCGAGAATGCGCCTGTAACAGCTTTTGCCATTTTTATTTTGGCGTCGCTCGAGTCTTTGTTTCCGCTGGCAGCAGTTCCGGCTTCACGTGTAACTGTCTGTTCAATTCTGTTTGTCATCTCTCCAGACGCACGGTCTGTTTCAACCCAAATTCTAAGCAAGTCCCTGTCATCCCCATAGCCTTCAACCGCAATTAAAGCCTTATCTTTTGCCTCTGGCAAAGCGCTGAGCTTTCCGTAGTTCTGGGAAGAGACACATTCAACCCAGTCTGGAACTCCTTTTCCAAATTCAGAGCCTTGCCAATCAAGAAGCTCCGTTCCACTGACTTGCGCAGCTGTTTCTGGCTTTGACGGAGCCGAAGCGCAGCCAATCACGCAGGAGCAAATCAAAGCAGCCCCGGCAATCAAAATAATTTTCTTCATTTGTCTTCCTCCTGAAAAAACTGAGATTCGGTTTTTAAAACAATGAATCAATCAGGTTTTCCTTTAAATCTTTTTCTATTTCAACGCGCGCCTTAGCGTACGCATTGCTCAAATCACGGTGGCCGTATTTTGGATATTGCCTTGAATAAGAGCCTAAAATCTCGTTGCTTCCATCCAGAGAAAAAACCTGAAGCGAGATTGCAGGACGCACAAAAACGCCGACTGCATTTTTTGACTCTGAATAATGAACGTTTCCTGAAATCAGAAAATTCGGATTTTTTATTCCGCAGACAAAGCCTTTAGACTCCAAAAGCTGCTGAACCGTATAAGACACGTTTTTTTCGGCATCATTTTTAATTTCCACGCTGAAAGTCAACTTCGGCTTTTCACGCGACATAATGCCGCCCGCCCGCTCTGAAAGAATCCCGATTGACTTTAAGCTTTCACTTCCGCTTTTCGCGTCAAGAACAGAAAGGCTCTGCACCGTATCCCGCAATTTTTCAAGCGAAATAATAGCAGAATTTGCAACAGAAAAAGCAAGATAAGGATTTTTTGAGTTTTCAGATTTTTGGATTTTCTCATTCACGCTTAAAATTCCAGCAGATAAAATTCCTTGGAATTCGTTTATCGCATCGCTTTTTTTAATGTAGGCGCAAACCGAATATTCGTTCCGCGCGGAATTGAAAAAGGAATTCGTAAAAGAAACCGCAGGAAGCTTTGTTTCAGATGCAACATTTGTTTCTGAATAAACTGAACGCTGCTTTTCAGTGTTTCCAAAAGAATTTCCGGATAAGCTTTCGCTTCCGTGCAATTTCGCAGAACGCTGAACAGAAATCTTTGCTTCAAAATACAAAGCCAGTTCAGAAAGCGCAGAATCCTTTGCCGCAGCTTCGCTATAGCCAGTTCCAACCGCTGATATATATTCAAAATCAGAAAACTGCAAGCCTTTGTTCTCATACCAAAGCGGAAAATTCTCGCAGAAAAGATTCGAAACTAAAATAAAAAAGCCCGCAAATAAAATCCTTTTTTTCATATTTTCATGATTTCCATTCTTCAGTTTTCCAAATATTCACCCATTTTTAGCTATAAGCGGTCTTAATATAACACTTAAATTCCAAATATTCAACCATATTTTATTTAAAAATGGCTTATTAAGATATTTGGATTTTTATGTCTTTGTTCAAAATAATGCTATGAAATCTTCAGACATTCAAAAAAGGCTGGCGGAAAACCTAAAAAGAATCAGAAAGCAGCAGAAGCTTACGCAATTTGAGCTTGCGGAAAAAGCTGGAATTTCCGATGAGACAATAAAAAACATCGAGCTTTGCAAAACCTGGACCAGCGAAAAAACGCTCTCGCAGATTACAGATTCATTGCAGGTTGACATTCACACGCTTTTTCTTCCAATCGCTTCAAGTTTTGACAAGCAAATTTCAGATGACAACAGGCAAATCAAAGAGAATATAATAGAAAACTTGCGGAAATTTATTGACGAAAATTTACGGAAAATGGCTGATGAATGCTAAAGCAGTTGTTTGCCAGTTTTAATTTAAAATTAAAAGTCCTCTTTAGAACTTTTTTCATTCCATTGATTTTTTTCATTTAAAATATCATTATGTTCCCACTATGTTCAAACCAGAAATTCTTAACACATTAAAAAAGTATTCAGCAAAAACATTTTTAAATGATCTTACAGCTGGAATTATCGTTGGCATTGTTGCGCTTCCATTGGCAATAGCTTTTGCAATCGCTTCAGGAGTAGAGCCGGAGCGCGGACTTTTTACAGCAATCGTAGCAGGATTTTTTATTTCGCTTTTAGGCGGAAGTCGTGTGCAGATTGGAGGACCAACAGGAGCATTTGCTGTAATTGTTTACGGTGTTGTCGCAAAGTACGGATATTCAGGACTCGCAACTGCAACTGTAATGGCGGGAATTCTTTTGATAATGCTAGGCGCATTTAAAATGGGCGGGCTTGTAAAATTTATTCCATACACAATCGTAACAGGATTCACAGCAGGAATCGCAGTAACAATCGCAACAGGACAAATCGGAGATTTTCTTGGACTTTCAATTTCAGTTTTTCCGGAAGGATTTTCAAAAATGCCAGGAAACTTCGTTGGCAAAATTGAAACTTATGCAATGAACATAACCCACATAAATTACTACTCGCTGATTATGGCTTCGGTTTGTCTTGCAGTAATTTTTACATGGCCTCGCTTCTACAAAAAAATCACAGGAAAAATTCCAGGCAGCTTGATTGTAATTATACTCGCAACAGCAGCAAGCATTCTTCTAAAAAAATACGCAGGACTTGAAACAGACACAATCGGCTCTCGGTACGGAAGGATACCTTCAACATTGCCTTCCCCTTCACTTCCGCAGTTCAGCGTGGAAACAATCACAGCTCTTTTCCCAACTTCAATTTCCATTGCAGTTCTGGCGGCAATCGAAAGTCTTTTGAGCGCAGTTGTCGCAGACGGAATGACAGGCACAAAACACGACTCAGACACAGAACTTATTGCGCAAGGAATTGCAAACATAGCATCCCCAATTTTCGGCGGAATTCCTGCAACCGGAGCAATAGCGCGCACTGCCACAAATATAAAGAACGGCGGAAAAACTCCTGTGGCAGGAATAATCCATGCAATCACGCTTCTTCTTATAATGCTGATTCTTGGAAAATATGCGGTCTACATTCCAATGGCGGCGCTTTCCGCAGTGCTGATAAATGTTTCCTGGAACATGGCAGGATTCCCGGCGGTCAAGGCTTTGCTAAAAGGTCAAAAATCCGACATCTTTGTTTTGGCGGCGACTTTCCTTATCACGGTTTTTATCGACTTAACAGTTGCAATTGAATTTGGTCTTGGATTCGCAGCGTTCTTCTTTATTAAAAAAATGATAGATGTTTCAGAAGTTCAGAACAAACGCGATTCTATTGCAGGCGGAATTTCAGGAAATTCATTTTTGGAAGAAAACATTGAAGTTCCAGAAGGCGCAGTTGTCTATGAAATTGACGGTCCGCTTTTTTTTGGAACTGTAAGAAAATTTGAATTTGCAATTGAACGCGCAGGAGCGAATGCAAAAGTTCTTGTGCTCAGAATGCGAAACATGATTTACATTGATGCCGGCGGAATCCGCGCGCTTGAACAGGCAAAGGCAGCTTGTGATAAAAACGGAATCACAATTGTAATATCAGGAATCCACACGCAGCCCTACATTCTTTTCAGCAAAATGGGAATGATTGAAAAACTCGGAAAAGAAAATATTTGCGCAGACATAAAAGAAGCATTAAGCAGAACGAAACTGCTTCTTGAAAAGTAAAAATTCCGGCTGTCCTATTTTTTTAGGGCAGCTATTTTTTTTAAAGTATATCAATTATTTTTTTTTAATTGTATACTAAGCACATGATTGAAGAAAAAGAAACTGATACAGAAATTCAAAAAGCTGGACCAAAAACCGCGCTTGTTTCCATCGTAGGCCGGCCTTCAGCAGGAAAGTCAACATTTTTAAATACAGCAAGCGGAGAAAAAGTCAGCATAGTTTCTCCGGTTCCGCAGACAACAAGAAACGCAATCCGCGGAATAATAAACACATCTCTTGGACAACTAGTTTTTATTGACACGCCAGGTCTTCATCTAAGCGAAAAAAAACTGAACCTAAAACTTTCAAACATTGCGCAAGAAAACATAAAGGAAAGCGATGCAATTCTTTACATCATGGATTCAACTCGCCCACACAACGAGGAAGAAGAAATGATTGCTTCACTTTTAATTCCGCACAAAGACAAAGTTGTAATCGCAATCAATAAAACAGAAGACTCAAAATCTAATCCGCTAAATTCCAGAAGCTTCATTCAAAAGAATTTTCCAGATTTTCCAAGTGAGCGGATTATTGAAATTAGCGCAAAAGAAGACAAAAATATAAATGAAGTTTTAAAATCTCTTTTCAATCTTGCAAAAGAAGAGCCGCATCTTTATCCAGAAGAATTTTACACGGATCAAGAAGTTGATTTTAGAATCGCAGAAATTATCCGCGGGCAGGCAATCAACAGGCTTGAACAGGAACTTCCGCACGCAATCTATGTTGAAATCAGCGACCTTAAAATGCAAACTCCGAAACTTTTAAAAGTTCTTGCCTACATTTATGTCGAGCGCGAAAGTCAAAAAGGAATCGTAATTGGAAAAGGCGCGTCAATGATAAAAACCATCAGAGTTGAATCAATTAAAGAATGCAGAAAAATTTTTCCATATAAAGTTGACATCGACCTGCGCGTAAAAGTTGATAAAAACTGGCGGCAGAAAGATAAAGTCCTAAACAAACTTATAAAGTAGTTTTTTTCATGCGGAAATTTTGTTTATTGAAGAATTGAAGCAAAAGCATTAAAATGGTTGCATTCTAAAAATTCACTTTGAGCGACTTTTTAAATTTTTATTAAGGGAAAAAATATGAAACTTACTTGCGGCATAGTCGGACTTCCAAATGTAGGAAAGTCTACAATTTTCAGCGCGCTAACAAAAGCTCCTGCAGAAGCTGCGAACTATCCATTCTGCACAATTGATCCAAACATTGGAATTGTTGATTTACCAGATGAAAGACTGGACTTCATGGCGAGCGTTTTTCAGCCAAAGAAAAAAATTCCTGCGACAGTTGATTTTGTTGATATTGCAGGCCTGATAAAAGGAGCTTCAAGCGGCGAAGGTCTTGGAAATAAATTTCTTGCAAACATCCGTGAAACAGCAGTCATTGCCCATGTTGTCCGCTGCTTTGACAACCCAGACATTCAGCACGTCCGCGATGACGCAAGAACAGAAGCTCCTGTAGACCCTGAAAGCGACATCCTTACAATTGACTTTGAACTTGCTCAGGCTGATCTGGACACAATTGCAAAGCGCGCAGAAAAAATTACAAAGCAAATCCGTGCGCTAGGAAAAGACGAGGAAAAACGTCTTGCTCCATATTTCAGCGCAGTCGAAAAAATCAAGCCTCTTCTTACAGATGGAAAATGTGCCCGCATGGCAGATTTGACTGATGAAGAAAAAAATGCAGTTTACGATCTTCACTTGCTCACAATAAAGCCGCAAGTTTTTATCTGCAATATAGACGAAGATACAATTCCAGCAGGAACAAACAAATATGTTGAAACCGTCCAGAAAATTGCAAAGGAACAAAAATCAGAAGCAATTGTTATCTGCGGAAAATTTGAAGCTGATCTTGCAGAAATCGATGACGAAAACGACCGCAAGGAATTCATGGAAAGTGCAGGATTAAAAGAATCTGTACTTTCAGTTCTTGCAAAGCATGTTTATCATCTTATGGGACTTAGAACATTTTTTACAGGCGGTTCTGATGAATGCCGCGCCTGGACAATTCACGAAGGAGACAAAGCCCCACAAGCAGCCGGCGTAATTCACACAGATTTTGAAAAGGGATTTATAAAAGCTGAAGCTTACACTGTTGATGACTTGAGGCAATATGGTTCAGAAGCAAAAATAAAAGAAGCTGGAAAATATCGTCAAGAAGGAAAAGATTACGTTGTTCAAGATGGCGATGTTCTTTTCTTTAAATTCAATGTATAAACAAATCTTGCACTGCTACAAAAACAGCAGTGCATTTTTTTTCAGCAAATTAAAAATCACTTTCACAGTTAAATTCCATGACTTTTCCAGTAGAAGGATGAGTGAATTTTATATAGCAAGAATGAAGCATAAGACGCTCATTTGGCTCGCAATGCCCATACAAGGTATCTCCAATTATCGGAAGTCCAAAACCGTGAAAGTCGGCACTTGCAAGACGAAGCTGATGAGTTCTCCCAGTATATGGAATAAACAAAACGCGGGTAACATTTTTTTTATTTCCCAAAGGACTTAAATATTTTTCCACATCAAGAATTTTCCATTCAGTAATAGCTTTTTTTCCATATACAGAATCCCAAATTTGATGCGGACGATTTTCAATATCAAGTCTAAAATAAAGTTCCATACTTCCACTTTGCGAAATTCCTTTTTTTGCAAGAATTCCATCAAGCAGGGCAACATATTTTTTTTGGACAAGCCCTTCTTCAAATTGCCGGCATAAATTTCTATGAGCATCTTTTGTAAAAGCAAGAATCATAAGCCCAGAAGTTTCCATATCTAGTCTATGCACAGAAGGCTGCTCAATACATTCAGGAAAAAGTTTCCTTACACGGTTTACAATGCAATCTTGCTTTTCAGGTCCGCGCCCGGGAACACTTAAAAGCCCGCTTTGCTTGTTCACAACAATTATGTCTTTATCACGGTATAAAATTTTCAAGCCAAGAATTTCAGGAAGAACTAAGCCACATCGTTCATCGCAAGGAGAATATTTGCAGCCTGAAATTTTGTTTTCAGTTGATTTTCCATAAAAAACTTCGCACATACTAAGCGGAGTTAAATTATTTTTAAATGCAAAATTCAAAAGTTTTGGAGCACAGCAATCTCCAGTTCCTGTAGGCGGAAGACGGTTTTTGCAAATTTGCTTTAGCGAACGATTTTTTCCATCAAAGCAATAAAAACTGTAAAGCTCATAAACTTTTTCCAAAGACTCAGATGTAAGCACAGAACGGCGCAACTGGATTTTTTTTAAATCATCTTTTTTGCAAATCTTTAATTCGTCTGTAAGCAGATGAATTTCTTTATCATTTTTTTGAAGAGCTGACATAATTTTTTTGTTAGAAACAATCGGTTCAATAAAAATCGCATCGCAGAATTTTCCTTCTATTTTCCTTGAAATTCCAGAAACAGTAAAAAGAATTTTATTTTCCTGCGCAGAATTTTTTGCAACAAGAACTCCAATCATAATCCCATTCGCAAAACGTTCTGCGCTTATTTTTTCCGTCGTATAAACAAGAG
>ERZ808246.2330-NODE-2330-length-12061-cov-5.124021_pt1 | contig 12061 bp, 17 predicted proteins | sample MGYA00521083_ERZ808246 | MGnify/ENA primary metagenome ERZ808246 (study PRJEB31516, sample SAMN03275577) | gut metagenome | biome: mammalia-associated habitat; material: feces | host: Papio cynocephalus | place: Kenya | collected 2012-07-07 ...
CCATCAGTTCAACACCATCCCTTTCGATGTTCGCAAGAAATACAGGCTCCATGCCGTCCGTGATATGCACGATGTCAAATTTCAGCAGGGTAGGCAGTTCTTCGCAGCACATCCAGAACTCGGCCCGGTTATCCTCGGGCATCCCGTACACGGCTAAATCAATGTCACTGTTAGGCCGGTTGTCGCCCCGGGCACGGGAACCAAACAGCACGAGCCGCTTTGCGCCAAACCGGCGGGCCAGTGCTGCAAGCTGGTTATACAGTTCTTCCATCTTCTCACCTGTCACAATCTTTGTGCATTCTGTCCCGCAGCCGTCCCCGATCGGGCCGCGATCGGTGCAAGAGAGGGGGCAACTTGCACAAATCGCAGCGGCACCGGCACGCTCTGGCAGCAGTCAGGCATCCCGCCGGGTGGTTATTCTTTCGGGCCGTCCGTGGCTGCATCATCCGCAGCAGGCCCGGCGGAATGGTTCTTGATAGCTTTCAGTTTCTTCATAGCGTTGCTATCTTGATAGCGTTCAATCTCCGTTAGTTCCCGCAGCCGTTCAACCGCTGTGCATTTTCCTTCCTGATTCAGGCAGCAAAAATACTCCATCAATTCAACGGTCTGTTTGCTGGAACTGTCGATAAAAGGATTCTTTGCCAGCCGTTCAGCGCCCCGCAGGTAATCAGAAATCAAAATAGAATCGAAGTCCCTCGAATCCGTTTCTGTTTCACCATACAGGGCGTTCATATCCACGCCCAGCGCATCCGCAATCTTCTTGACGGTTTCAATTTTGGGGTTTAACTTTCCCGCTTCGTACTTTCTAACGGTCGATTGGTCAATACCCATTTGCGCACCAAGTTCTTTTTGGGTCATTCCGCGCGCTAAGCGGAAAGCCTTGATTCGTTCACCTATGGTTTCACCTGAAATCGTAGCCGGTTTACTCATTACCGCACCCCCTTCTATTGGCAGTATACCACAGCAGCCCACGAAAAGGAACAAAAATCTCTCAAAGAATATTGACAGGAATAAAAATATCTGCTATTCTACCACATGAAAGATACAAAAGTATCTGTTGAAAGGTGGAATAAAACACAATGGCAAAATCAATCATCGTTGACCGCGTGAAGGTTATCGCCGAAATGGCCCGGCAGGATGTGACCTGCGAAGAGCTGATGCAAAAGGCCGGTGTAGGCCGCGCCGCAATCTGGAAGATGCGCAAGGGTCAACCCGTCTGGCGCACCACCGCCGCCCACGTTGCCCGCGCACTCGGCGTTCCGCTGGAAACCCTGTTGGAAGAATCCGGGAAGGAAGTGTGATAGATGGGCGAGTGCATCAGCTATTCCCGTGTCGCCATCGTGGCCCCCGTCAAGAAAGCCGCCGAGCTTTACGGCCTGTCGCCGTACTACATCCGCAGGCTTTGCAAAGAGGGTAAAATCCGGTACGTGAATGCCGGGCACAGGTGGCTTGTCAATCTGGACAGCCTTGCCCACTATTTCGAGCAGGGCGACCCCGCCCCGGCGGAGCAGACCCCCGCAGCGCCCAGCGTCCGCCGGGTGTACCCCGATGTAAGAAGGGGGTAAGCACTATGGGCACTTCTGGTAAAGCGCTGCTGTTTTTTTCATCATACTATGATGCAATCCAAGACCTGAAGCCGATGCAACGTCTTGAAGCGTATGACGCAATCTTTCGCTATGGCTTCTTTGGAATCGAGCCAAACCCGAGCAAAGCTTTCAGTCCTCTATGGAAACTCATTAAGCCTAACATAGATTCTAGCATCAAAAAGCGCGATGATGGGTCAAAAGGTGGACGCGGCAAAAAAACCAGTGGTTTTGATGATAGTGAAACCACTGGTTTAGAAACAGGTGAAACCGCTGGTAATGCAATCTCCGCAAGCAATAAGGAAAAGGAGAAGGATAAGGAAATGGATAAGGATAAAGGAAAAGGATTCCCGGGCGCTTCGCTTCCCGGGCGGAGCCTGAAACGGAAGGGGACAAGCCCGGCGGAGCCGGTCTTTCAGAGCCTGCCGGACAGCGGCAGATTGCCCGGTTACGATGGCACGGAAGAGTTACGCAAGCAGCGATTAAAGGAACTGGAACAGGCAGCGCAGCACACCACCGCAAGGCCCATGGACGATGATGCAGAGACCCGGCGATTAAAGCAGCGGTTCATGCAGCAGCTGAACCCGGTGCCCGTGGCAGCACCCGGAACGCCCCCGGCGGACAGCAGCACCGACACCGCAGCAGCCAGCACCCAGACCCCGGCCCACGGTGCAGATCAGAGCGCCGCGCCCACGCTGGAAGCCGTGCAGGCCCCGCAGCCGTCCGGCAATCCTTCCCACGCTCAGACCGACACCGGCCCCGCCGGGCAGGAGATCACCGCACAGCCCGCGCCGCAGCACCCGCCGGAAGAATCCCCGGCGGCATCCACCGCGCCCGACCGGTGCCAATCTGGCACCACATGACCGCCCGCACCCCATCACAGCACAAAGGAGTGAACAATCATGCACGTTGATACCGTGTCAGCCTATAAGCTCCGCACCGCCCAGCAGTATGCAGAAGCCGCCGGAAGCCTTGTGGAAGAGCTTGATAAACTGATGCTCCGCCGTCCCATGCCCATCACCAACCAATCAAACCCCGGTGCCCGGGCAGCATACGCCCAGACTTTGGGCAACTGGTACTTAGAGAACGCCGGACTGTTTACCGCCGTTCTGATAGCGTCCCGCCTGTTGAACGACCGCGCCGCCGCAGACCTTGACGACCTGAACGAAGCCGCAGACGCGCAGAGCGGCCCCACAGACGGCCCGAACGCCGCCGGGTATATATCTTCCTTGCCTGACACTCAAAACCGCGAGAATGCCGCCCGTTCTACGGCATCCGCAGGCACGGGAGCGAATCCGCAGGCCCCCGGCGGTGTCCTGTTCTATCGTCAGGCCCTCGCAGACAGGCAGAACCAGCAGCCGAAACCCACCCGCAAACAGAAAGGCCGCGCCGCAACCAGCGCGGAAGAGTGACCCACCATGAACAGCTATAGCGTTATGACCGACCTTGCAGCCGCCGAAGGGCTGGCAAGTGCCGCCCTGTCCGCTTCCTTCCCGCAGTCCTTGGGCGCAGTCGTGGGCGCTCTGGACGACCCGCAGGCCCCGGCCCGTGCCCTCGACTGGATGAAACAGAACTATGCCCTTGCAAGCGCTGCTCTCTTTGCCTGTGAGCAGCTTTGCAGCCGTGCCGCCGCTGCACTGGATGATGATGCAGCCACGCAGCAACCCACCGGCACCCACCGGCCCACGCTCTGATGCAGGCGATCAGCACACCCCGCCGGGCAGAATCCCCCACGATCAGACCACCGCCCGGCGGCATCTGATGCACGCAGCACCCGCACCACGGCCCAGATCAGGCACCCGGCGCCCACGCTGGAAGCCGTCAGACCCGCCCCCGGCAAGTTACAGGCAAGTTACCGGGCAAAAAGAAAAGAGGTTCCCGGCCCATCACCCGCGCCCGTCAATGCCCGGATGAAGCCGAAAACCTCTAAACTCAGAATGCGGAGTGTTGAAACTCGTGCATCTGCTATCCCAGATTATTATACCACAACGCGGAAGTCTTTGCAAGGCCCAGCGCCCGCCAGATCAGAGCGCAGCACACCCGCGATCAGGCCCGCAGCCAGAGCGCCCGCCCACGTTGGGCGCTGCTGCACCCGCCCCGGAACAGGCGCCGGACACCCTCACACCACCCCGCCGGAACCTTGCGCGCGCACGCCCGCGCCCGCGCGCCCAAAAGTCTGATACTGTCATGTGCGAACTTCCGCGAACTGCACCCATCACACACGGAAAGGAACGATACACCATGAAGAAACGCAAGCCCGGCGGACAGAAAAGCCGCCTGCGCGTTGACCCCTTCACCCTCACGCGCCTGCTTTGTGAGCAGAATACCACGCTTTCAGCCGTGCAGCAGGCCGCAGGCATCGACCCGGCGGAACTGGAACCCCTGCGCACCGCCCACAAAGTCCACATCGACACACTGCAACGCCTTTCCGCCGGGTTGAAGGTTTCTGTTTATTCCCTGATGATAACCGACAACAGCCCGTGGACAGTCCACCACGGCGGCAGCGGGAGCCGTCACGCCGTGATTGACAAGTTGAGCGATTACAGCCCCTACGACATCAGCCCGCTTTTCAGGTGACCGCCCGCAGCCGGACACCGGCACAGATCACCCCGCGACCATCACCAGCACACAGACCCCGCCGGGAGAATCCCCGGAGATCATACCCGCCCAGACACACACCCAGCCAGCACAAAGGAGAACCGCCATGTTTATTTACACCCTCTACACTGCAGCCGGTGAATACATCGGCCAAGCCGTCATGATGTACAGAGCCATGAGAGCCGCCCGGAACTACGCCGCAACCCATCACGCGCCCTGCATCGTGGAGTGCCGCAGCCTTGACACGGACGAGCGCCGCCGGGTGCTGCTCAATGCAGACGGCAGCATGGTCAAGCTTTGGGCCGTTGCCTGAACGCAGCAGCCGCCCACGCTGGAAGCCGATGCAGCCACGCACACACCCAGACCGCCCCGGCGGAATCCACAGACGCACGCAGCACACACCGCCCACGGCCCAGATCAGACACACCGCACAGCCACCAGCACGACCGCCACACCCCATGCAGCACGAAAGCCCGCCCGGCATCCCACGCCGGACAGGCTTTTTCTTTCCCCTCATGCTGAAATGTTCGCGCACCCGCCCGCGATCATTCCTAGATCATCCGCGCCGCCTCTGCTTTGCTACCGGGCCCGAAGTCCTGCACATCATCCAGCAGCCCCGCAGCAGCCGCATAAATGCCCACCGTGGACAGCGCTTCAAGTTCCTTGTGGTAGTAGGTCGTTCGGCTGATGTACAGCGCGGGAAAGGTCTTATCTTCCCGCCATCGTTCCAGATACCGCAGCCGCAGCAGCTCCCCGCACGTGGGGTCAGCCTTGGCATAGTAGTCCATCACCTTTGCCACCACACCGGCCCACTCCATCCCGGCCCCGGCCTTGTCCCCGCTCCGCAGCGCGTCCCCGTACTGCCGAAGCCCGCGCCGGACGGCCCGCCGCTGCTGCTTGGTCATGGCTGCACACCTCTTTTCCACAGTTCCGCCGGGCAGACCGTGCCCCAGAGCAGGCCAGCCGCCCGCGCTCTGATGCACCCCGACAGAAAAAAGCGCCCGCCAGTTGCACAGTAAAGGCAGCTGACGGGCTGGCACGTAAGGAGTATTCTATCATGGTTCCTGATTTCCCCCATCATTCTACCACAGTCCGGCCCAAACAACAACCCTGTTTTGTCGTGCAGCAGCAAACCCACGCCGGAACCGTCATAAAGATTCGTTCACCGTCTGCATGATGCAATTTCATCACAGCCCCCACCCCGGCGGAACGCCGCGCCATTCGTCCATTGCACGCCGTGCAATCCCCGTGCAATTCACGGCACCCCACGGCACAGGACGGCACCCCATGGCACCAGATGCAAAGAGATTCCACGCCGTTCCGAATGGCCGGAAGGATTCCCGTTCATCAATGCTGCATCCCGCAGCACCGCCGCCCACGTTCGGCCCTCTTGCAAAATGGCCCGCCTCATGGTTTAATGCAGGCACACAGAGAATGACACAAACCGACCAGCAGGAAAAGAGGTGCATTGCTTGGACAATACAATCCGCTATCCCAACATGGGCACCGTAAAACAGGCCGCTGAAATTTACGGACTATCACCCCACTATATCCGGCGGCTTTGTAAGACCGGTAAAATCCGGTACGTGAACGCCGGGCATGGATGGCTTGTGAATCTGGACAGCCTAGCCCGGTACTTTGAGCAGGGCGACCCGGCCCCGGCAGAGCAGAGCCAGACCGTCCACGGCATCCGGCAGATTGGATGATGGACACACCCACGAGCATACTGAGGACGTACACCCCGCCCGGCGGCGAGGTGTAACACACTAGACTTTCACGGAAAGTCGTGTGCTCTTGCAGAGGGCCCAGCGCTTGCAAGCAGTGCAGCCGTCTATACAAACGCTGCTCTTGCAAGCAATGGCCCTGTATATACATGGCCCCTTGCGCTGCAAGAACTTGTTGGGAAGAATCCCAAACCCACATAGCCGCCCCGCTCTGGCAGCGCCACAGCACACCCCCCGGCCCGCGCTCTGATGCACGCAGCCAACGCACCCCGCCGGGGAGATTATACGCAGATCAGCAGCATCACACCCCCGCAGCAGCACCGGCAGGAGAACACCCAGCACACCACCGCACCCACGATCAGACCGCCCGGCGGCATCACCGGACACACGCAGCACACACCCACACGGCCCAGATCAGACACCCAGCCGCCCACGCCGGAAGCTGTGCAGCACCCGCAGCCCCGTACGATCAGGCCCACAGGCAGCAGCCCGCCGGGCTGCATGATGATGTTCACGAAAGGAGCACCGCCCATGAACGACCAGACCCAGCCCCGCCCGGAACACACGCCCGAGCCATTCTATCAGCCGTCCAACATGGAAGCCCTGCGCATGAGCATTGACGAGATGCAGCAGGGTAAGACCGTCACCAAGACGCTGGAAGAACTCACCGCACTGGAAGATGATTGACCCCCAGACAGCACAAAAGCCCGCCCGACTATCAAGCCGGACAGGCTTTTTCTTTTGCATGATGGAGCCGGACACCGCCCGGCGGGCACAATCAGGAGCAGGCCCGGCGGTACGCTTCAAAGTCCACGTCAACCCGCTGCACAATCTGCCCGCCCGCCGCCGCGGGCACCGTGTCGGACGCTTCCGGGATTGCCCGGCCTGCATCCTGTTCCGTAATGCCCCAAATGCTGATAGCATCCCGGGCCATGTCCAGCGCTTCCGCGAGGGTGCCGCCCTCTGTGTTGATGTTCAGATCAGGGACAAAGACCACATACCCGCGCCCGGCGGGTGTCAGAATCACAGGATAGCTTGCTTTCATGGTATCACCTCAGTTCACATTGTACCGTGTCCGGCATGGCAGCACAAGCAGCAGCCCACCCCGGCGGCATCCATGCCCAGCAGCACACAGCCAGACCGCCGCCCACGTTGCACGCTGCATCTACGTTCCGCCGGGGAAATCATCCACAGAGCAGGCAGGGAGAGCCACACCGGGCAGCGGCCCGCGCTGGAAGCCGACCACAGGCCCCGCCGGGAGTAGTAGCCACCACGCCCACGATCAGACCGCCCACGCACCAGCAGGCAGACCGGTACACGCTGCACCCGTCCTTGTGATGGAAAAGCCCCCGGCGGACGCCATCCGGCACGCACAGCAGCCACACCCAGACCGCCCGCAAATTTCCCCGGCCTGAACCCGCCCAGCACATCCCGCCGGGCATCAGAAGCAAGGCACAGCGTAAGGCACACGGCAAGGCATTTTTTCGAGAGTAAGGCACAAATAAGGCACATTCCAGCCATTTTACAGCCCTTGTGAAACAGAAAAGCCCACGATTCACACCGCATTTTCGACGGTCAATCGTGGGTTTTTCTTTGGTGCGCTCGAGGGAACTCGAATCCCTGGCCCTCTGATTAAAAGTCAGATGCTCTACCGGCTGAGCTACGAGCGCATATCCTGCAGCAAAACAGTACTGCCAAATAATATTACCACAACTCCGGGCAAAAAGCAAGAGTTCCCGTAGAAAAAGCCGCAAATTCCTCTTTACAAACCCCGCCGGAACCGTTACAATCAAGTCAAATCCACTTGCTCGTTTTCCCCGGTTCCGGCAGCGGTCTGCCGGGCCGTACCGATGCTCTTTGTACTGGAGGTTTTTGATATGAAGGTCACTCGCCGTACCGTTCTCCGCCTTACCGGTTCCGTCGCTGCTTCGCTGGCGCTTTCCAGCTGCAGCGCAAACAGCACCATTCTGGGCAATAATTTTTCTTCCTGGCTGCAGCGGGCTCTGGGCGGCGGCTCGGCCGCTTCCAGCGCTTCCTCTGAGGCTGCTGCATCCAGTGCCGCCGCTTCGGAGTCGCCGGTGGTGTCTCCGCTGCCGGAAGGAGAGCAGCTGGATCCCGGTTTCGGTGTGATGCCGGCCTATGACGCCGACCCGCTGACCGGCGAGGTCAAGCGCAGCAACGGCCGTATCGTGGGTGTGATGGTCAACAATATTTCCAACACCACCCGCCAGAACGCCCGCCCGCAGCGCGGCATCGGCTCTGCGGACATCCTGATCGAGTGCAAGGTGGAGGGCGGCATCACCCGCCTGTGCGCCGTGTATCATGACGCTGACGCTATCCCTGAGGTAGGCCCGCTGCGCTCCGGCCGCGACCAGTTCCTGCAGCTTCTGATGCCGTATCAGGCACTGTACTACCACGACGGTGAGAGCGCTGCCTGCACCAAATTCATCAGCGTGTACAACTACTCCGGCCTGAACATCGGCGGCAAGAGCTACTTCAATACGCCCACTCACCCCCATGTTGCCCACCGTGACAGCCGGGGCAGGGATGTTGCCTACGAGCACACCGAGTTCACTTCCGGCAAGGAGATCAAACAGGCCGCCGCCAACGCCGGCATCAGCCTGAAATATGACTACGACACCACCTTCTTCCGTTTTGCAGACTACCGCACCGGCGAGGAAAACACTATGCAGGGCACAGCTTCCGGCAAAACGGTCAGCATCACCCACTCGGACAACTACCGCACCAGCTTCAGCTACAGCCGTGCGGATTCCACCTATAAAATGCAGATGTACAGCCGTCTTGCAGGCAAGTTCGAAAACACAGTGGACGAGCTGACCGGCAAGCAGCTGTCTTTTGAAAACCTGATCGTCTGCTTTGCGCCCATCGCCGCATATCCCGGCGATTCCGGCGACGTGCAGCAGGTGAGCTACATCTCCGGCGGTGAGGCCTACTTCTTCAGCCGCGGCGGCGTGCAGGTGGGCCGCTGGGAGAAGGCTTCGCCCGAGCATCCGCTGCGCATTCTGGATAAGCATGGCGCAGAGATCGTCTTCAACCGCGGCAAGACCTATCTTGCCATGGTGGACGACGACGAATGGTCGAACTTCAGCTACCAGTAAAAGAGGAAACGCGATGAGACGCATCTTGACCCGGGCGGCAGCGGCCGCCGCTCTCTGCGCCGTACTGCTGAGCGGGTGTTCCTTTACCCCGGGCAGCATTTCTGACAGCGCCGCCCCTGCCGACCCGCTGACCGGGCAGGAGCTCAGCTGCCCCGGCGAGCGCACAGCCGCCGTGGTCATCGACAACGCTCCCGGCACGGCCTCCCAGTGGGGCATTGGCAGCGCATCGGTAGTGCTGGAAGCGCAGACTGAAACAGCCGCCGCTACCAGCCTGTGCCTTGTGTACCCGGCTGTCAGCGCTATGCCCGATGTCGGCCCGGTGACCCTCGGGCGCGATCTCTACTGGCGGCTGCTCAGCGGCCAGCAGGTGATCCCGGTGCAGCTGGGCTGTGACCGCTTCACACGCAATTATCTGGACTACTACAACCTCCGTGCCGTAGACGCTCTGGAAGTGGGCACGAACGCCTTCAGCTGCGATTCCAGCTGGAGCAATGCTCCACTCTGGCGCACCAGCGGCGAGGCCGTACAGCGGGTGCTGAGCAGCCTGAACATTTCCAGCCAGCTGGACGAAATGGCCGCTGCTTCTTCTGCGGCTTCCTCCGATGCCGCCGGAGAAGAAACTGTTATCCCGGCGCTGCCCGCCCTTCTGCCGCAGCAGACTGAGCCACACCTGCCGGAAGCGGATGCCGAAGACGCTGCGCAGGTGCAGGTACACTTTCAGACCGCAGGTTCCACCGGCTTTGCCTATAACGCTGAATCCGGCACATACGGAATGCTCCACGCCGACGGCACGCCCCAGCTGGACGCCAACACCGGCACGCAGGCGCAGTTCGATAATCTTCTCATCCTGTACAGCGGCTCCAGCCTGCGGGACGATGAGCGCACGCTGGACTACGACCTCTCTCTTGGCGGCGGCGTCTGGCTGAACAGCGGCGTTCTGCGGCACGTCACCTGGACGCAGGGCACCGACACCACCTTTGTGTTCTACGACTCTGACGGCCGTCCCCTGACGCTTTGTGCCGGGCGCAGCTACATTGCGCTGGTATCCAGCGTTACCGGGGAAGAGCTTGCCGTCCAGAATTCTTCCGGAGAAGAGCTGCTTGCCCATTAAACGAAAAGCCGCTCTGTGCAGCTGCGCAGAGCGGTTTTTGTTATCATTTTACAAGTCCACGACGCTGCCAACTTCGGCAGGGGAAGCCGGCACCGCCCCCAGCGCCACTTTGTCGGTGCCGCGGTGCACCGTAAAGGTCACGCTGCGGCCCGCCGCAAAGTCCGGGTGCCAAGTCAGCTCCAGAGTCTTCCAGTTTTCCGGCACAGCGCAGAAGCAGTGCAGCAGCGCGCCGCGGCCCGCTGCAAGGTTCAGGGTGAACACCGATGCATCCGCTGCGTTCTCGCCGTACAGGGGCGCTGCAAAGCTGCCGCAGCGCACCGTCTGGCCGTCGCACACGGCGGTAAAGCCGGTGCCGATGCTGTACAGGTCGCTGAGAGTGCGCACTTCACGGCTCTGCAGGTAGCTGGCATCCACCGGCAGGGCAGAAGCGGAGAGGTTCTCCACCGAGAGGTAGACCAGCACGTTGCCCATTTCCTGCGCAGGGGCATAGCCCAGCAGCTCTACGGCAGCCTTGCCGTCCAGCAGGGCGGGTTCGCCTGCAAGACACGGCTGCTGCGCCGCTGCGGTAACGCCGGTGAGCAGTGCCGCCGCAAGGCTGACCGCACCGGAACCGGCACATTTCAGGAATGACCGGCGGGAAATGGACTGGGACATGGAACTTCCTCCTACAAATAACGTTCCTTTATACAATAAAGGATTGTGGCGCTTCTGTCAAGGGATGGGCCGAAACTGTAACCGTTTCCTTACCCGCGCTTTACTCAAAGGCTTCGTTTTCCTCGGTCTCTGCCTGACCGCGCAGGGTATCGGCATAGCCAAAGGGTACGATATCAATGGCCTCCACCAGACGGTCGCGCATCCAGAGCTGCACGTCGGTCTGCACGGTATAGCCGCAGCCCGGATCCGCCATCCACTGCTCGGGGTGGCGGGTAGGCACAGCGCGCTGACTGAGCATGCTCATGATGACACCGCCGTGGGTCACGCAGGCGGCCTCGGTCACATCCATACGGATCATATACTCAAACAGCTTCATCAGGCTCTCGGCGCAGCGGGCATGGAACTTCTCGGTGGGTTCTGCGCCGTCCGGCACATAACCGGAGCCGGGTGTGATCCACTTCTTGAAGTCTTCATCATGCACCAGTTCCTTCACCGGCTTGCCCTCAAATTTGCCAAAGCCTGCTTCCCGCAGGTCGTGGACGGTAAAGGTGTGGGCGGCGTTGGGGAACAGGATGTTGGCCGTTTCCACGGCGCGCAGCAGGGGAGAGGAGAACACCGTGTCCACCTGCGGATACTCAAACCGCTCTTTCAGCTCATTGAGCTGGGCGCGGCCCTCGTCGCACAGGGGCAAGTCTGTGCCGCTGCCGATATAAAGGCCCTGCAGATTGCCCGCCGTCATGCCGTGGCGGATGAGATGAAGCTTGAATGTTTTCATAGAAAGACCCTTCTTTATATGCTGTTTTTGGCACTGCACCCGGCAGGCAGAAGCCCAAATCTGGCAAAAAGCGGCACTCTCTGCCAATTTTTTTATTTTTCCGCCTTTTTTCGCGCCCGGCACGCGCCACAAAATGTATGCGTTAATACCCTTAGTTTAGCATAGATATGGTATCCGGGGCAAGTCTTTTGACAAAAATGACGAAATTTGATGAAAAATATCGTCACTTTTCTTGCTTTACAAGTCGTTTTCCGCTGTGTATAATCAACCTGTTGTAAACCAAAAATCACGGATGTCCCCCAACGATCCGATATACTGAGGAGCCACTATCATGGAATTTAACCGTATCATCAAGCTGCTGCGCAAGGAGCGCGGCATCACCCAGAAGCAGGCCGCTGAAGACCTGGGCGTTTCGCAGGCACTGCTCTCCCACTACGAAAAAGGCATCCGCGAGTGCGGCCTGGATTTTGTGGTGCGGGTGGCCGACTATTATAATG
>ERZ808246.2332-NODE-2332-length-12060-cov-3.105956_pt1 | contig 12060 bp, 7 predicted proteins | sample MGYA00521083_ERZ808246 | MGnify/ENA primary metagenome ERZ808246 (study PRJEB31516, sample SAMN03275577) | gut metagenome | biome: mammalia-associated habitat; material: feces | host: Papio cynocephalus | place: Kenya | collected 2012-07-07 ...
CGAGGAACGTAAGCTTCAGCGCTTGTTCAGAAACGGCGAAGTAAGCCGCATGATTAAACGCTGCAACGATTTCGGCGCAGGCGGCGTGTCGGTCGCAATAGGCGAGCTTGCCGACGGACTGGATATTGACCTCAACGCCGTACCGAAGAAGTATGACGGACTTGACGGAACCGAGCTTGCAATCAGCGAATCTCAGGAGCGCATGGCGGTTGTTGTCGCAAAAGAGGACGTTGAAAAGTTCATCGCTCTTGCCGACGGGGAAAACCTTGAAGCCACCGTTGTTGCAACGGTCAAGGCTGACCCGAGACTTACGATGACATGGAACGGCAAGAAGATCGTAGATATTAGCCGTGAATTTCTTAACTCTAACGGTGCGGAAAAGCACATTGACATCGCTCCTGCCAAGGCAGAAATATATAAGAAGGAAATCTCCGGTGATTTTGCCGAAAACTATCAAAAGACAGTTACCGACCTCAACCTTTGTTCAAAAAGAGGTCTTTCCGAGCGTTTTGATTCAACTATCGGTGCAGGAACTGTTCTTATGCCGTTCGGCGGAAAATATCAGCAGACTCCGATTCAGGCAATGGTTCAGAAGATTTCCGTCGAAAAAGGCCATACGGATAATTGTTCGCTTATGGCGTTCGGTTATAATCCGTTCATTACAGAAAAAAGTCCGTTCCACGGTGCATATCTTGCGGTCGTTGAATCCGTTTGCAAGCTTATTGCAACAGGCACCGATTTCAAGGACGTTTATCTGACCTTCCAGGAATATTTTGAAAGACCGGGTAAGGATTCCGAAAGATGGGGCAAGCCTTTGGCCGCTTTGCTCGGAGCCTTCCGTGCTCAGAAGGAGTTTGGAATAGGCGCAATCGGAGGCAAGGACTCCATGAGCGGCACTTTTGAAAAGCTCGATGTTCCGCCGACTCTCGTTTCATTCGCCGTTTCAACGGATAAGGTCTCCAACATTGTTTCCCCCGAGTTTAAGCAGAGCGGACATAGAGTAGTTGAACTCAGCCCGGAATACGACGAAAACAATTTGCCGAAAACCGATTCAATGCTTGCTCTTTTTGATAAGGTGACTAAGCTTCTTCGTTCGGGCAGAGCGGTAGCTTGCTACACTCCGGGCATGGGCGGTATCGCCGAAGCGATATTCAAAATGGCAATCGGAAACGGATTGGGCTTCAATTATAACAGCGAGCTTACCCTTGATGAAATATTCGGCCTCGATTATGCGTCGTTCCTACTTGAGGTTACAGAGGATATTCCCGAGGCAAGGCTCATAGGAACGATTCTTGACGACGGCAGAATAACATATAAGGATGAGGAGCTTTGTATCGCCAAGCTTCAAAGAGAATACGAAGAGAAGCTTGAATCCGTATATTCCTGCGATCTTGACGGGGAAAAGGATAAGCTTGAGAATATTATATTTACAGAGAAAAAATACCACGCTCCGGCAATCAAAACGGCGAAACCCCGTGTGCTTATCCCTGTTTTCCCGGGCACAAACTGCGAGTACGATTCGGCTAAGGCTGTTACGGATGCAGGTGCAGATGCGGAAATATTTGTAATTAACAACCTTTCCTCCGACGGCATTGCAAGAAGTGTTGATTCCTTTGCAAATGAAGTTGCAAATTCTCAGATGATTTTTATCCCCGGCGGCTTCTCCGGCGGTGACGAGCCGGACGGTTCGGGCAAATTTATTACGGCATTTTTCCGCAATGCGGCCGTTAAGGAGCAGGTAACTGAGCTTCTCGAAAAACGTGACGGACTTATGATAGGAATTTGTAACGGCTTCCAGGCTCTTATTAAGCTCGGCCTTGTGCCGTTCGGTAAGATTATGGATACCGACGCTCATTGTCCGACGCTGACATTTAATTCTATCGGACGTCATCAGTCACGCATAGTTACCACCCGTGTAGCTTCTGCAAATTCTCCGTGGCTTTCCGGAACTCAGGTAGGCGAGCTTTATAACGTTCCGATTTCTCACGGCGAGGGCCGATTCATTGCCGAGCCTGAAATGCTTGCGCAGCTCATTGCCAACGGACAGGTTGCAACTCAGTATGTTGACGCCGAAGGCGACGCAACGAACGACATCCTTTACAATCCGAATGGTTCCGTAGCTGCGATTGAAGGTATTCTTTCACCCGACGGCAGGGTGCTCGGAAAAATGGGTCATTCGGAGCGTATCGGCTCGGGTCTTTACAAGAATGTTCCCGGCAACTATGATATGCAACTCTTTAAATCTGCCGTAAGATACTTCAAATAACATCAAACCACGATTTTTTCGGACGTAAAACAAATACTAAACAAAAAAACAGCTGTACAAAAACCGCTCTCTTTCGTGTTAAAACGCACAGGAGAACGGTTTTTACTTTCGGTTTTCCATTCTTCAACAACATTTTTATCGTTTTTTCACAACGGTAAGCGTGCCTTGAAAATTTTTTGGTAAAAAATGGCAAATTTCTATTGACATAAATACCATAAAATGGTAATATATCGGTGGAAAAATTCAAGGAGGTAATTTTTATGGAAAATAAGGTCAAAATACTAATTGCGGAAAACAACGAGTTTGGTCAGAACTGTGTCAGAGAGTTCTCGTCTTACGGCTACAATGTTGTGCTTGCGGATAAGGACGGTGCACAGGTTCTGACCAAGATGAAGTTTGAAAAACCTGATGTTGTAATTATGGATGCTTTTATGCTTCATATCGATGCCCTCGGTGTGATCAAGCAGATAAGGGAATCAAAGGACGGAAGAAAGCCGATAATTATTGTTCTTTCAAGCGTTGATAATATGCGATTTGAAAGTGAAATTCTTAACAACGGTGCCGATTATTACTTTCTCAAGCCTGTTGAGGCAAATATAATAGCTCAGCGCATTACGCAGCTTGCAGGCTGGAAAAACACCGGTTCGCATGAAAGAAACGAAAACGATTTGGAGGTTGTCGTTTCGGAGATAATGCATCAAATCGGCGTTCCGGCGCACATTAAAGGCTACCAGTATTTGAGAGAAGCAATTATTCTTTCAATCAATAACACCGAGATGATGGGCTCGGTAACAAAGCTTCTCTATCCGACGGTTGCAAAGACCTTTAAAACGACATCTTCAAGAGTTGAACGTGCGATTCGCCATGCTATTGAGGTCGCATGGGACAGAGGCGACGTGGACGTGCTCAGCTCATATTTCGGCTATACGATTCAGTCATCAAGAGGAAAACCGACAAACTCCGAATTTATCGCAATGATTGCCGATAAGCTCAGATTAAGACTCAAGGCTTCGTAATTATTTTACAAGTGATTTGAGCCAGTATAGTTCTTCCTTATCTATAGAATGAAACAATACTATCATTCCCGTATAAAGAACGACAGCTGCAATGATTTCTAAGGAAGCGGCAAGTTTGAAGTTCGCTATATTGAAAGAGTAGAAAATAAAATTCTTTAAAAGATTTGCACCGATAACGCAAAAAATCGGAATAAAAATATCTTTAAAAAAAGAGATGTTAACATCACTGACTTTTGTCAGTCGCCTGAAACTGAGTATAAAATTGATTATCTCACTGACGAAAACAACAATGACGTAACCCTTTACCGAAAGAATCGGAACAAGCAGATAAACAAGTATAACACAGATGGATGCGTCTATAATATTGTATCGCATATAGCTGACCTGCTGGTCCAGCCCTTTCAACATTCCGTCAACGGACATGTCACAGTACATAACAGGAATCAGAGGCGAAAGAATTTGAATATAGAAGAAAGCGCTGTCATTGCCATAAACGGCAAGGGACAGCCTTTTTGCGTTAAAATACATTATTCCTGCCGTGCCGATTGAAAAAATCAGAGTCAGGTGGAGAACCCTGGCTATCATATAGTTTATTCTCGGTTTGTTGCCCGAGATGTGTAACGCAGAAATCTCCGGCACAAGCAGTCCCGAGAGTGACGAGAGCAGGGCAGAGGGATAGAGAACAAGCGGAAGCGACATTCCGTGAATAACGCCGTAGGTTGCGAGTGCCGCCTGCGGATCGCTGCCCGATTTACGAAAACCGACGGGGATAAGCAGGTGCTCAACCGTCATGAGTATTGAGCGCATCTCCGAGCCGACTGTGTCCGGAATCGCAATTTTGAATATCCTTTTCCAGATTTCACGTCCGTTTTCCGTTTCTTTCGGCTTGCAGACGGAAAAACGGTAGAGCGTATATGAACAAATAAGCGAAAACAGCTCTGCCGAGGAAATTCCGAAAACTATTGCCGTGCATGAAGCCTCAAGTCCGTGGGTTAAAACAGATTTCAGCATGAAAACGGTGATGATAATTTTGAAAACCTGCTCGGCGAGCTGAACAACGGTGTAACGTACAATTTTTTTAACCGATGTGAAATAGCCGTTGAGAGCAGCCGACATTGCAACGAAAGGCAGACTCAGACTGAGCACCTTAAGCGATGGAATACTTCGCACATCTCCTATCCATTTTGAACCGATAAATCCCGAAAAAACTGCCAAAAGGGCGGCAATAACCGTGCCGCAGACAAAGGAATAAACAAGACAGCGGCGCATGATCTGACGGTCATTGTATTTTCCGAGTGCAATATTATCGGCGACAATTCTCATGGCGGCAAGGCGAATTCCCGCAACGGAAAATGTTATTGCCATGCCGTAAACTGCGGCTATGAGCTGAAAAAGTCCGATCCCGTCAGCACCTATTTTGTTTGTCAGATAAACGTTAAAGCTGACGGCGACCGTTTTCATCAGAAATGCCGCAGCAGTCAGCAGAAGAGTATTTGTGAAAAGTTTTTTTGCGTTTGTCATTGGCATCACTCCGTATAAATGATTATGACAAATTCAATAAAATAAGAATTGATATTGATAAAAACTTATGATATAATACAAAAAGAAATTGAAAACAGGGGAGGGCTTGCATGAAAAAAGTTGTTTCTGTATTTCTTGCGGTTTTGCTGACTTTTTCGGCCGGTGCCGCATCCTTTTCTTCTTATGCAACAGACAAATGCGGCTGTTCGTATACGCCGATTGTTTATGTCACCGGTTTCGCAATGACCGATTTGGCTGCAAATCCCGGAACGGATGAAGAGTATAATGTCTTTATGCCCGAGACCTCGGCGATAGTATCCGCAGTGGCAAAGCTTATCGCTCCGACGGTTATGCTCAGGATAACGGGCGATTACGAGAGCTTCGCAAGGTCATTGAGCAAGATTCTCAACGATACGATGAAGGACGTTGCCTGTGATGACAACGGCGATCCTCTCAATGAAACGGTAGATGTTAAATTCAGGGTTGACCCGACAGCGGAGCACGGCTATCGCTGTGACAATCGCTTCAATTATGATTGGCGTGAGGACGTTTTTGATATTGCGGCTGAGCTTAATGATTATATCGAAAAGACCAAGGAGCTTACTCACCATGATAAGGTAGTTCTTAAAGGTGAGAGCATGGGCGGTGCGGTTGTTATGACCTATCTTAAGCAGTACGGTTACGGCAGCGTTGACACCGTGATAATGCAGTCCTCGGCTTTCAACGGAATAAACCTTGTAGGCGGACTTTTCACGGGCGACCTTAATATAAAAACAAGGTCCGTGATGAATTATATCGGCAACTTCATTGAGGGCAGCGACCCCATGACCGTTTTTTATCGCAGTCTTTTTTATGGACTTTCGGGATTTCTTCTTTCTCCCGTTTGCGGCGAGCTTGATACGGTGTTTACAAAGGGTAAGGAAGTGCTTTATGAGGATTGCCTGAGAGACCTTTTCGGAAATCTGACAGGTATCTGGACGTTTGTTCCAAATGAATATTACGAGCAGGCAAAGGATTATATGCTCGATGAGACCGAAAATGCGGCTCTTATCAAAAAGCTTGACGCTTATCACTACGGCGTTATGGACAGCACAAAGGAAATTCTTGATGAAGCCACGGCTCGCGGAATGAAGCTTGCGATTATTTCAAATTACGGCAAGGCGGCGGTTCCCGTGCTGACGGACGACGGATATCAGAGCGACTTCCTTATAGACACGGCGAGAACCTCTCTCGGTGCTACCTGTGCCGATTTCGGAACGAAGCTCCCCGAGAGCTATACTCAGAGCGTCGCCGACGGCCACAACCACATTTCCTGCGATAATGCTATTGATGCGTCAACCTGTATGTATCCCGAATATACATGGTTCATTAAGGATATGATGCACACCTGGTACACGTCGGGCTATTATGATTTCACATGGTGGCTCGCTCAACATGGCAGTCAGCCGACGGTGAATGAAAGCGACGCTTTCCCACAGTTCCTTTATAACGATCAGGTCAACAAAATCATTGTTCCGCTGACGCTGGAAAATTCCGACACGCAGAATACCGATGTTGATATAAAAGCAGTAATCAATGAGATTATCAAAAAATAACGGAGGATAACCATGAACAAAAATTTTAAAAAGGCTATTTCGATTTTTATGTCTGCCGCAATCGTCACTTCGTGTACGGCTCTTTGCTCCTTTGCGGTTGACAAGGACGTTGATTACAAAATCAACAGCACCTATGCCAATGTTGATTGGAGCACATATAAGCAGTACAAGACCGATCTTCACAGTCATACAACGGGTACGGACGGAGCATCGACAAAGAAGGAGACTGTCGAAAAGCACTATGACCACAATTTTGATATTCTTGCAGTTACCGACCACGGCACAACCGACTACGGCTGGGACGACCCTTCAACAAACAAGGCGGTTAAAATCGCAATGAGCGTCAGAAAGGGCAATCTTCCCATTGAGGTTCTCTCGTCAAAGGGCGAGACCTCGGACGGCAAGAAATATACATACGACGGCAATTATTATACAGAGTATGACGAGAACGGCAACGCTGAAAATTCGATGCTCAGAGTGCCTTTCGGCAATGAGCAGAACCCGACCTCATTCAATAACGCTCATGTTTGCTCGTGGTTTGTTAATTACGGCAACGATACAATCGGCGGTACAAGCGACTACGAAACCCCGATTAAAAATGTCGATAAGCTCGGCGGACTTTGTGTAATCAATCACCCGGGCGAGTACAGCGGTGCAAGAAACGTTGCCAACTATGACGAGGCTTACAACACGGATAATGTTAAGTTTAAGTACGTAGTTGACAAGTTCGCAAATATTCTCGAAAAATATCCGGCATGTCTCGGTATCGACGTGAACAGCAAGGGTGACTACAGAACCCGTTACGACAGAAAGCTTTGGGATCTCCTGCTTCAAAAGGTTGTTCCCACGGGCAGAAATGTTTTCGGCCTCGCAACATCTGATTCTCACAATGAAGGCATCATCAACTCGGGTTATACCCTCATGTGTATGCCCGAAAAGACAATTCCCGAGCTTAAAACAGCAATGAAGGACGGTGCATTCTTCGCCGCAAGCTACTATATGGGCAGCAAGGTTGAGCTTCAGTCATGGGCCGAGGAGCTTAAGACGGCAGGTGTAGGTCTTGAACTGGCCGAAAGCTTTGCCGAAACCTACAGCAAGATCGTTGAAGAAGAAAACGCAGGCAAGCAGCGCACGATTTTCGCATTCGATCAGGATGCAGTTACGCCGAAAGTAAAGGCCGTTTCCGTCGATGATGTTGAGGACACTATCACTATAAGCACCAAGGATGCATACATGGTTCATTGGATTGCCGACGGCAAGGTAATTGCAACCGGCAACACGATTGACCTTGACGATTATTCGGATGAGATCGGCTCATATGTCAGAGCCGAAATCGTAGGCGAGGGCGGAGTTATATATACTCAGCCGTTTACCCTTGAATATGACGGCGCACCCGAGGCTCAGACAAATCATTTTGTTGACCTCGGCGGAGCAACAACTCTCCTTGCCGATACAATCGTTAAGTTCCTCGTAAAGGTTCTTAAGGATTTCAGAGTTATTGACATTGTTTGGTATTTTCTTACTAAGTAAATTAAAGGCAATACCCCACAATTGCGGCGCACGCCTTGCTTGAATATTTTCCGCCATATTGCACAATAATTTTTTGACTTGCGTTAGCAAGCCTACAAAATTTTCGCACAACCTGACGAAAAATTTTGCTACGCAATTCGCACACCGCAGTTGTGAAGTATTGCCTTAATAAGGACAGAAGCAAGAGCATAATAACCGGCTTTCGTTTCTGTCCTTTTTGTAACGGCATCGTGCCTTGCGCTTATTAGAATAAAGGCACATTTCGTAGGGGTCGATGCCCACATCGACCCAAAGGTCAGAAGAAAACTATCTTGGCTCCCCTGTAGGGTAGCGAAGTGTCGACACGGTAGTGAATGACAGTCCGGTGGACTGTCAGAGCCGTGGCGTGACCGAGCCGCAGCGAGACGCTGTCACGGCTTGTCCGTGACTGAGGGTTTTATTTCAAGAGAAAAGATAAAAGTGAATAGTGAAAAGAAGCGGTGGCTTTGCGTTGCAAAGCATTAAAATAAAACCTTTTCTTTCCGTTTTTCTATTTCCTCTTATCTTTAAATTAACCCCTCCGTCTTCGGCGCAAACCGTCGAAAAATTTAACTTATAAAATGTTTTCATAGGAGGACAACATGGAAAAAATTTGGAATAACGCAAAATTTATTTACACTGAATTTGAAAATTATTTTGACCCCGAAGGAGCTTCATGGGGCAGGAACGTACCAAGACTTTTTCAGCATAATGAGATAGTCGATAACGACGGCTTGCCGATGTTTGTCAGCGATTTTGAAATATCGAACGGCGGCAAGACAGAGCTGATTTTTTCTGCGCTCGGTATTGTTGATATCTACATCAACGGCAAGCGTGTGGGCAATGACGAGATGAAGCCCGGCTGGACAGAATATCATAAGCGTGCGCTTTACTATAACTATGATGTTTCAAAATACGTACAAAAGGGTGAAAACAGAATCTTAGCCGCCGTTTCGGCAGGTTGGTACTCGGGCAGAATTGTCAGCGATTATTACGGCGGAAATTCACCTGCGTTTATTGCAAATATAGTGCATGACGGCAAGTCGGTTCTTGTTACGGACGAGAATTGGAACGCAACGGTCGGCGGCCCTGTCCGCATGGCGGATATCTGGGACGGCGAATATTGCGACGCAACGCAGGACAGCTATGAGCAGATGTCAACCGTCGGCTACGATGTTGAAAAATGGGACAAAGCTTCAATTTGCGATTATTTCAACGGTGTGCTTACCCCGTTTATCGGTCCGACAGTCCGGGTTCGTGATGAGCTTAGCATCAAAGCGAAGAAAATGACCGTTTATGACGGAATTAAATATAACGGCTCAAACTACGGCGAGATAAATGTATGCACCGAGCCAAAGGTGTTTCCGCTGACGCTTAAAAAGGGCCAGACACTCATCATTGACCTTGAACAGGAGATGGTCGGCTGGGCAAAGCTCACGCTTAAAGGCGAGAGGGGAACGATCGTTAACGTTCACTATGCCGAGTTCCTGAACGACAGCGGTGAGATTTCAAGAGGAAATGACGGCGCAAAGGGTTCGCTTTATACAATTAACCTCCGTTCCGCTCTTGCAAAGGAAACCTATATTCTCGGCGGCAGCGGCGAGGAGACCTACAGACCGACATTCACGTTCTACGGCTATCGCTATGTAGAGATAAGTGCAGAGAATGATATTGAAATTCTTGATTTTATTTCCGAGGTTGTCGGCTCGGTTACAAAAGAAATCGGAACGCTTGAGACCTCAAACGAGCTTGTTAACAAGCTTATTTCAAACACCCTTTGGGGTCAGCGTGGCAATTTTCTCAGCATACCGACGGACTGTCCTCAGCGTGATGAACGTTTCGGCTGGACGGGTGATGCGCAGGCCTTCAGCGTGACAGCCGCATATAATGCGAACGTCAGAGATTTCTTCCGTAAATGGATGCAGGATGCCCGTGACGCTCAAAGCGACGAGGGCGCATACTCTGAGGTTATCCCGAGAAGTAAATGCTGCCGTGCCGAGAATGAAGCCGGCTGGACAGATGTCGGAATAATCGTTCCCTATAATATGTACATGATGTATAACGATATTGAGCTTCTCAAAGAGCATTATGATTCAATGGAGAAATACATAGCACAGCTCATTGAAAAGTTCGGCATGGCAGGCGCAAATGCACGCTTCGGCGATTGGCTTGCATATGACCAATGCGACAAGACATATGTTTCGTCCGTTTATTTTGTGCATGATATTGACCTCATGATAAAGATGAGCGATGTTCTCGGCAAATCGGACAGAGTGGAGCATTATAAAGAGCTTAGGAAGCAGGCTTATGCTTACTTCGTTGAGAATTACATGAAGGACGGCAAGCTTATCGGACAGACCCAGACCGATAAAATTCTTGCACTTGCATTTGATCTCGTTGACACCGACTACGCAAAAACTCTTGCCGATGAGCTTGTTGAGCAGATAAAGGCAAACGGCAACAGACTTTCAACCGGCTTCCTCGGAACATATACGCTTTGCACAACTCTTTCAAAATACGGCAAAGATAAGATGGCATATACACTTCTCATGCAGCGAAATGAGCCGTCATGGCTTTACAGCATCGACCAGGGTGCAACGACAATTTGGGAACGCTGGAATTCCTATACGAAAGAAAAAGGCTTCGGTGACGTCGGAATGAACTCGTTCAATCACTATGCCTACGGCTCGGTCGTTGAGTGGATGTATCACTATATGGCAGGCATTGAGCCGGGTACACCGGGCTTTGAAACGGTAATTCTTCAGCCGAGGATTGATACAAGAACTGCCGAGGAGCTTCCCGACGGACAGCAGCGCATGACACACGTTAGGGCAAGCTACGATTCCGCCGCAGGACTTATAATGAGCGAATGGCTCAATGAGGACAGCTTTACATATAAATGCACCGTTCCTGTGACGACTGAGCTGAGACTGCCGATTATGGGCGAAAAGCTCACAATAAACGGCGTTGAACACAACTTCGATGAGTACGAGTGCAAGGACGGCTGTGCGATTATTCGCCTTGCTTCGGGCGAATATGTGTTTGAGGAGAAATGACATGAACGATAAACCTTTGCTTTGTCTCGGCACAGGGCTTGATTTTGACGAAGTTCCGGCCGTTGAGCAGATCGAAATAATGAAATCTGTTGGATTTGATCAGTTCTTTTATAGCGAAACAAAAAATCAACGTGCCTGCGACGATGAAGCAGTTGCAGAGAAAGCTGCAAAAATCGGAATCGGTTTTCATTCGATTCATGCTCCGTTTTATGCAATGGACGATTTGTGGCATGACGAGAGCGGCGAGCTTGCAAAAATTATGGAGCAGGAGCTGAAAAACTCAATTGATAACTGCCATAATCTCGATGTGCCGATAGTTGTTATGCATGCGATAATCGGCATGGATAATCATACTCCGACCGAGCTTGGATTGGAGCGAATCGGCAAGATAATTGACTATGCAATTAAAAGGGGAGTAACGATCGGCTTTGAAAACACCGAGGGCGAATGTTATCTTAAGGCACTTCTTGATAAATTCGGCGAGCTGGAGAACGTCGGTTTTACCTATGATTCGGGACATGAGCTTTGCTACAACGGCGGCTCGGATATGCTCGGCAAGTACGGTAAATATCTCATATCGACCCACCTTGACGACAACCATGGAATGACCGACCCGGAGAATCCGACTTTTCTCGACGATTATCATTTGCTCCCATTTGACGGCTATGCCGACTGGGAGGGGATTGCCAAACGGTTGCACAAGTGCGGCTTTGACGGCAGCCTGACCTTCGAGGTTGATTCAAAGGGCAGATGCGGCAGCCATTCCAATGATATGTATCTTGGAATGAGCATTGAGCAGTATGTTAAGTTGGCGTACGACCATGCCGTGAGATTCAGAGACTTGTTTTTGTCAATAAAATAAAAAATACTTCCGACGGCACAATCGCTGTCGGAAGATTTTTTAAAATAATTTTGAAAAACCCTAAAATTATTTTAAAAACAGTTGACAAACGCAAATGAATCTGATATAATATTAAACGTTCCTTGAGGGAACGACAATTTAATGCGAGAGTGGCGGAATCGGCAGACGCGCACGTTTGAGGGGCGTGTGGTAATCC
>ERZ808246.2333-NODE-2333-length-12058-cov-4.437891_pt1 | contig 12058 bp, 13 predicted proteins | sample MGYA00521083_ERZ808246 | MGnify/ENA primary metagenome ERZ808246 (study PRJEB31516, sample SAMN03275577) | gut metagenome | biome: mammalia-associated habitat; material: feces | host: Papio cynocephalus | place: Kenya | collected 2012-07-07 ...
GGGCCATCAAGCCTGGCGAGGACATTCGTGCCGGCAGATGGTGGTGGGAATCGCCTGAGCACAGAGAGTGCGGATTACACCAGAGAAGCTGATTTAAGTGAAGAGTGAAGAACGAAGCAACAACGTTCGACGAACGAAGTGAAAGTCAATTCAAATGTTCACGAAGACCGGAAAGCGTATGAAGAATTTAATCATCAATGTGTTGGAAGCAGCGGCATTCCTGTTGCTGGGACTAGGAGTTAGTTTGCTGAAATAAATAACAGAAGCGTATGAACTATAGAATAGCAAAAGATAAGATAGCAGGACAGGTGATGTTCCTCTTGACCATCGCCTCCATATTCCTGGTGATAGCCATGGCTGTGGGCTTGTTTATCAAGTCGGAGCCGATATTGAGCCAATACAACCTGTGGGAACTCCTCACGGAGAGCAACTGGCGACCTAACGACGGACAGTTCGGATTTCTTCCGTTCCTCGCCGGCACCTTCTGGTGTACGGCACTCGCCATCGTCATCGCCCTGCCCATCTCGCTATTCATGGCGATTTACCTCACGGAGTATGCCCATCGCAACATTCGCAAGTACGTCTATCCCTTGCTGGACATTCTCGCAGGTCTGCCTTCCGTCATCTACGGTGTATGGGGCACGCTGCTCATCGTACCATTGATTTCGAAATACGTGGCACCCCTTTTCGTAGAATCCTCTTCGGGCTATACGATATTGGCGGGCGGCATCGTGCTGAGCGTGATGATCATCCCCCTGCTCGTGAGCCTCTTCATGGAGATATTCGACAACGTATCGAAGGAACTTCGCGAGGCTTCGCTCTCATTGGGAGCCACGGGATGGCAAACCGTGAAGTATGTGGTGCTAAGAAAGGCACGACCAGGAATGATTGCCGCCGTGGTCTTGGCCCTGAGCCGCACGCTCGGCGAGACGATAGCCGTACTGATGGTCTGCGGAAACCTCGCCATCGTACCGGGCAGTCTGCTCGATGCCTGCTATCCGATACCGGCGCTCATCGCCAACAACTATGGCGAGATGCTCTCCGTCCCGATGTACGAAAGCGCATTGATGTTCGCCGCATTCCTGCTCTTCTTCGTCGTCGTGATACTGAACCTCGGTTCGAGAATCGCCCTGAAGCAAATCAAGAGTTAAAAGAAATACGCTTATGAAATACTTGGAAGAAAAAATAATGAAAGGCTTGATGCTGGCTTCGATTGGAATCGTAGCCTTCTTTGTGGTGAGCGTCATCTGGACCATCTTCAAGCGTGGTCTGCCCGTGCTTTCCTGGGAGATGGTGAGCCAGTTGCCTAGCGGAGGCTTCTACCTCGGCGGCAAGGGCGGTTTCCTCAATGCCATCGTGGGAAGCCTCTACATCGTGGGCGGCTCTACCCTGCTCGGTCTGATTATCGCCCTGCCAGTGGTATTCTATATGAACGTGTATCTGAAGCCTACTTCCAAGTTTGGATACATCGCCCGCCTCGCCTATGACACGCTCTTCGGCATTCCGAGCATCGTGTATGGCTCCTTCGCCTTCACAGTGATGGTTTGGCTAGGCATCAGGGCTTCGCTCGGCGGCGGTATCCTCGTCACTACCCTACTTATAGTTCCGATATTGATTCGTTCGATGGACGAGGTGGCAAAGACCATTCCGCAGGAGATACTCGACAGTTCGTACAGCCTAGGCGCCACGAGGATAGAGACCATCGGTGTGGTATTAAGGCAGATAGCCCCTGCCATCGCCACAGCTACCTTGCTGAGCATCGGCAGGGCCATCGGCGATTGCGCCGGCGTGATGTTCACAGCAGGATTCTCCGACCACATCCCTCACGGACTCAACCAGCAGGCAGCCCCACTGCCGCTGAGCGTCTTCTTCCAACTAAGCGCCCCACAGGAGGATGTGCAGAACAGAGCCTACGCCGCAGCCGTGGTGCTCACCATCATCGTATTGGTATTGAGTTTCGGAGGGCGCTACGTAATGTCTCACTTTTCAAAGAATAAGGTATGATACATTATATTATAGCAGACAATCAGGAATTGACGCGCGCTGGACTGAAGTCCGTCATCAAGGCAAAACAGCCGGGCGAAGTAACCATCGCAGATGACAAGACCGAGCTGATCATCCAACTAAAGGAGCATCCCGAGAGCATCATCTTGCTCGACTACACGCTCTTCGACTTCAATGACGCCAACAGCCTACTGATTACGGCAGACAGGTTTGCCAAGTCGCAATGGATATTGATTTCAGAAGATCTCACCACCGACTTCATCGCCCAGATATACTACAGCAGTCGCAACATCAGCATCCTCTTCAAGGACGCTCCCATCAACGACCTCGTGAACGCCCTGCACTCGGCAAGCGAAGGCGAGCGATTCATCTCGCAACGCGCTGCGGAAATATTGCTCAACCAGCGACAGAAGGAGGAAGTGGAGACCAACCTTACCCAGACCGAGGTCGAGATTCTGAAGGCGATAGCGCAAGGCAAGACAACGAAGGAAATCGCCAACGAGCGATTCTCCTCTGTCCACACCATCAATACCCATCGCAAGAACATCTTCAGAAAGATAGGTGTCAACTCCGCCCACGAAGCCATCAAGTATGCCTTCCGTTCAGGGTTAGTGGATACCAGCGAGTTCTATATCTAGAAAGTATAGAATACCTAAGGATTCCATATAGAGAACTCCATATTTGGAATAAGGCCTATCTCCCTTTCGGATAAGCCTCAAATGAAATCGAATTAAAGCCAAAACGAACGTTCGTTTTGGCTTTAATTGATCTAAAGATTTACAATTTGTTTCCTTCTTTAGGGAAAATGACGGTAGGCTGGAAGGTCTTCGCCTCCTCGAAGTCCATCAAGGCGTATGCGATGATGATGACCGTATCGCCCACCTGCACCTTGCGAGCCGCCGCACCGTTGAGACAGATGCAACCGCTTCCACGCTCACCTTTGATAATATAAGTTTCCAAGCGCTCGCCATTGTTGTTATCGACAATCTGCACTTTCTCGCCCGCAATCAAGCCAGCGGCATCCATCAAGTCCTCGTCGATGGTGATGCTGCCCATGTAGTTAAGGTTTGCCTCGGTCACGGTAACACAATGGAGCTTACTCTTCAATACTTCAATCTGCATAATTCTATTTCTTTTATCCTTTATACTTGATATGGTCGATGAGACGGATAGGAGTCTTGCCGCAATACACGGTGATGCAACCTACCACATAAGGGCTGTCTTCCCATGAGGCTACGTCCTGCAAGGTATCGCCATCCACAATTTCGAAATACTCCACTTCCAAGCCATCGACAGCGTTGATGTCGTTCACCACCTTGTCGTGGGTTTCCTTGACGGTATGAGTCTTGGCATACTCCAAGCTCTCCTTCAATGCCTTGTAGATGTTAGGGGCGATGGCACGCTCATCAGGAGCCAACAAGGTGTTGCGGCTGCTCTTCGCCAAGCCATCAGCGTCACGCACGATAGGACACTCCACAATCTTCACCTTGCAGTTGATATACTTCACGAGCTGCTTGATGACAGCTATCTGCTGCCAGTCTTTCTCGCCGAAGTAAGCACGGTCTGGCTTCACGATATAGAACAAGAGGCTCACCACCTGACAAACGCCATTGAAATGTCCCGGGCGCTTGGCACCCTCCATCACGGTACTTACCGGTGGGAACTCAAAGTGGCGAGTGTCTGGCGTAGGATACATCTCCTTGACACTAGGCGCAAAAACATAGTCGGCACCGCAAGCTTCCACGAGCTTGCAGTCGGCTTCGAGTGTACGAGGATAGCGCTCCAAGTCACCCTTGTCGTTAAACTGAGTAGGATTCAAGAAAACGGATACCACTGTAACCCCATTTTCCTTTACACTGCGCTTCACCAATGAGGCATGACCCTCATGGAGCGCACCCATAGTTGGCACAAGGCCGATTTCCTTTCCCTCCAAGCGACGCTCGAAAAGTTCGTTCTGGAGGTCAACAATCTTATTGAATACTTTCATCTTCTTAATCTGTTTTCCGAGTGCAAAATAACAACTTTTTTCTCAAATGAGAAAGAAAAAACCTAAAAATATGCGAATAAAAGCCGAAATTCTTCAATTTCGCCAAGAAAATGCCGTAATTTGAAGTTTTTTTTGTACCTTTGCACGTAATTCGTAAGAATAAAATTTAAATTTTATGGCAAAGAAAGTACTTTTTATCAATCAGGAGATCGACCCATATGTAGCCGAGACCCACATGTCTATCATGGGACGCGAACTACCTCAGAAGATGCAGGAAGCTGGTTTTGAGATTCGCACCTTTATGCCTAAATGGGGCACCATCAATGAGCGTCGCGGACAGTTGCACGAGGTCATTCGCCTGTCTGGTATGAACCTGATCATCGATGACACCGACCATCCGCTGATCATCAAGGTTGCATCGATACCGACAACACGTCAACAGATTTACTTCATCGACAATGAAGACTACTTCAACCGCCGACAGATGGCTGCCGACGAGAAGGGAGTGGAATATACCGACAACGGAGAGCGTGCCATCTTCTTCGCACGCGGCGTATTGGAGACCGTGAAGAAACTTCGCTGGCAACCTGATGTCATCGTATGCCAGGGCTGGGTAAGCGCAGTGGTACCTTTCTATATCAAGACCGCATACGCAGACGAGCCATCCTTCGCCAACTCGAAGGTCATCCTCTCGCTCTATACCAACGAGCTGAAGGGAAACCTGGGCGACCACTTCAAGCGTTGCGTGGAGTTCCGCGATGCCAAGCAGGAGCTTCTCACAGACTATAAGGACGACTTCGACTTCACGGAATTGGGCAAGATGGCCATCGACTATAGCGACGGTGTCATCGAGAGCGAAAAGGACGCAAGCGCCGTGCTCCTCGACTACGCCAAGGAGAAGAACAAGCCTGTGCTCCTCTATCCTGGCGAAGACTTCTCTGACGCTTACAAGACATTCATCAACGAGGTCTGCCCTGACGAATAAAGAGGGCTGGCCTTGTCGAAACAAGAAGGCTGCCCTGAGGGCGATAAGCTTCAGTTACTTTCTAAGCTTAAGTATTAGAAACACTTCAAGATTAAATGAAAATATTAAGATTATTCGCAGCGTTAATGATAGCAGCGATGGCTTTCGCTGCCTGTGATGACACCACCGATACCATCGGCTCTTCCATCACAAACAACGTAGATAACATATCCATACAAGACCAGGTGTTCAACGTCACCACTCGCTCCATTGTGTCAGGTCCAGTATTGAGCCGAAACAACACGGGTATGATTGGCAAGGTGAAAGACCCTGAGACGGGAACCTACGTATCGGGCGACTATATGACCCAGCTGGGTGTGTTGTCATCCTTTTCACTCGACACTTTGGAGTATATTCGCAACGCTCACAACGGTAAAATCGAGGCTGACTCTTGCTACCTCTTGGTTTCTTACCAGACATATTATGGCGACACCCTCGCCCCAATGAAGGTTACCGCCTACGAGATGAGCAAACCGATGAGCGAGGACCAGGAATATTACTCTGATTACGATGCCTTCAAGGGAGGATGGGTAAGCGAGGACAATCGCCATGCCAGCGCAACCTACAACTTGAACACCACCAACATGGCGTTCAAGATTTACTTGAACAAGCCTTATACCGCAAAGGACGGAAAGACTTACAACAACTACGGCTCGTATATCATGAATACCTTCGTGGAGCACCCGGAATACTTCAAGAGCAACAACCTGTTTCTCAACAAGGTTTGTCCGGGCTTCTACATCAAGCAAACGGGAGGCATCGGAAACGTAGCCAACGTATGGAACACCGAGTTGCAATTCTACTACAAGTTGCAGAAGACGGTGAAAAGCTCCACGGGCAACGACAGTATCGTGAGCGGTCTCAACTACAACCGATTTGACGGTACGGAGGAAGTGCTCCAGCTCAACAAGATCAACAACGATGAACAGACTATGGCGAAGTTGGCAAAAGATGAGACCTGCACTTATCTCAAGTCGCCTGCCGGCATCTTCACAGAGGTAACTCTGCCTGTAGAGGACATCATGAAGGGACATGAGAATGATACGCTCAACACAGCTACCGTTACATTCCCAAGAATGAACAATGTAGATAACAACAACGACTACCAGTTCAGTGTGCCTTCCACCATCCTGATGGTACAAGCCGACAGCCTGAACGCTTTCTTCGAGAATAGCAAGCTGACGGACAACCGTACTTCTTATACGGCTACATACAACCAAAGTTCTACGGGCGTGAAGAATGCCTACACATTCTACAACATCAGTAACTTGGTTACCACGATGTATAAGAACAAAGGCAAGAGCGACAACTGGAACAAGGTGGTATTGGTGCCAGTAACACTGACCACGAGTACGCAGAACAGCTCTACCGTGATTACGAAAATCAATCACGACATGACGCTCGCCTCTACCCGACTGATAAAAGGTACAGACGATGCCACCGCCGACTATACCACCAAGAATGGCAAACGAGTGGCTTCGGGACCAGTTCAGATAAAAGTCATCTACAGTAAGTTCAAACAATAAAAAGGGAAGACCCTATTAAAAAGGGAAGACTACGATTAAAAAGGAAAGACTACTATGGCTGACAATTTCTTGGAAAGACATCGCGAAGACTACGAACAGCGCAAGGCTGCATGGCTCAGACGCAAGAAGCACTTGCCTAAGTTGAAAAAGCCCGCTGTTCAACGCCCAGACGATGAAGCTTTGTAAAAATTGAAATTATAAAAGCGAAAAAGAAAATACAATAGACCCAAATACCCAAAAAGAATCCCAGCTGAGGAATATTCCTCAGCTGGGATTCTTTTTTGAAAGCAAAGCCCATAAAACTCCTTTCTAGAGAGAAGCCAATCACCCCTATCATCCTATTATCTTAAACTTAGCAAACTTCAGCAACAACTGCTTGGTTCCTAAATTTTGGAACTCCACCGTAGCCTTGGCGTTCTCGCCCGTTCCCTCTATTTTAAGGACTGTTCCGATGCCAAAACGCAAATGCTCTATCTTGCATCCCTCACGAAGAGAAGAGGAAGAAGCGGATGATGAAGCAGAAGAACGATGCTGAGTCGAAGAGACAGCTGCACGAGATGAGACAGCTGAAGAAGATGCAGATGCAGACGAAAACACAGAAGAAGACGAAGAAGTCTTACCTATTATTCTCTGCGCTGCATTCATAGCCTTGACTGACTTAAAGCCCTCAGGCTTACGAGAAGAAGTATAAGAAGGTTTCGGATCTGCCATAAACTGCGTTGCCACAGGTCTATCCCAAGGCATACGACCACCGTAGCCCCCATCTGAACCGGACTCTTCCCCTCCCTCTACCAAGCTTGGGTCTATCTCGTCGATGAATCTACTAGGATTGTCGAACTCCATCCTTCCATAACGGAAACGGTTCTTGGCGTTGGTCAGGATGCAATGTTTCTCGGCACGAGTTATCGCCACATAGAGCAGACGGCGCTCTTCCTCCAATTCCCTAACCGACGAGGCTGAGATAGGACTCGGGAATATATTTTCCTCTAGCCCTACCACGAAAACAGTGGCAAACTCCAACCCTTTCGCCGCATGAACTGTCATCAACGACACACGTGGCTCATCCTTGTCTCCCTCGCTATCCGCATCGGTAAGCAAAGCCACATCCTGAAGGAAATCCGAAAGGAAAGCCTCATCCTCTCTCCCCTCCTCTTGTCGCTCCGCCACGAAAGTCTGCATACCGCTCAAGAATTCCTCCAAGTTTTCCTGTCGAGCCAAGTCGTCGGCATTCTTGCCCGACATGATATCCTCGCTGATTTTACTTTCCTTGATGATGGCATCGCCCAGTTCATAGACATCGAGCTTATGCGAACGGTCGATGAACGAACTAATCAGCAGTCGGAAATTATCCAACTTCGTCAATGTGCCCTTGTTCACATTCAGTCCCCAATGCTCAGGCTCTCCTATCACCTCCCAGAAACTCACCTGGTTGCGATGGGCGCAATCGGCAATCTTGTTCACCGTAGTAGCGCCGATGCCTCGGGCTGGATAATTGATGATACGCTTGATGGCCTCCTCGTCGTCGGGATTGGCTACGAGTCGGAAGTAAGCGATGATGTCCTTGATTTCCTTGCGCTGATAAAAGCTGAGTCCACCATAGATACGATAAGGAATGCCCTGTTTGCGAAACTCCTCCTCGAAGCTACGGCTCTGGGCATTGGTGCGATAGAGAATGGCGAAATCATCATAACCACAGTCGTCCTGTCGCTTGATGCGCTTGATGTCTTTCGCCACAATCAGAGCCTCCTCCTTATCGCTGTAGGCTGGCTCGTATTGAATCTTTTCGCCCTTGGCATTCTCGCTGAACACCTGCTTCGGAATCTGGTTGTTGTTGTGCCTTATCAAGCTATTCGCTGCCTCCACAATGGTCTGGGTAGAGCGATAGTTCTGCTCCAGCTTGAAGAGTTTCGTGCCTGGCAACTGCCTCTGGTAATTCAAGATATTGTCGATGTTGGCACCTCGGAAGCTATAGATGCTCTGCGAGTCATCACCCACGGCGCACACACGCAGTTTCTCCTTGCAGAGTTGCATCACGATGCTCATCTGCACATGGTTGGTATCCTGATACTCATCCACAAGAATATAGTCGAAGCGTTCGGCATACTTTCTGCGAATCTCCTCATGCTCCTTAAAGAGTTGATAGGTAAGCGTAAGGAGGTCGTCGAAGTCCATGGCATTGGCTTGCTTGCATCGCTGCACATAGGCTGTGAAGATTTTACCCAACTGGGGCATCTGCGCACGCTTGTTTTGCTCCAGGATGGCAGGGTCGCTCTCGTAAGCGGCTGCACTCACCAAGTTGTTCTTCGCCATCGAAATCTTGCTATGTACGGCGGCAGGCTTATAAATCTTGTCATCCAGCCCCAACTCCTTGACTATCGCCTTGATTAGCGAACGGGAGTCGGTTTCATCATAGATGGTGAAATTGTTGTTGAAACCGATATGTTCCGCCTCGGCTCTCAGAATGCGAGAGAAAATGCTATGAAAAGTACCCATATAGAGATGCTGGGCAAAGTTCTCGCCCACCAATCGTCCGATACGCTCCTTCATCTCCCTCGCCGCCTTGTTGGTAAAAGTGAGTGCCATGATGCTCCACGGCTTCATGCCTTGGCTCAGGAGATAAGCTATCTTATAGGTGAGCACACGCGTCTTACCCGAGCCAGCTCCGGCAATCACCAGCGAAGGTCCGTCGATATATTCCACAGCCTTGCGCTGCGAGTCGTTCAAGTCTTTCAGTAAATCCATTATTTAATTCAATGTTAAGTGTTGAATGTTAAATGTCAAATGAAGCACATGCACCATCCCACCAAGCAAAAGGTTGGAACAACTTAACATTTAACACTTAACATTTAACATTAAAAAGTCATTTTCCCCTATATCCTCCCACGGCAGTATTAGGGTCGTAATCCTCACCTTCACGAGGGAAAGCTGGGATGAACTTCATCTGATGCTCTATCTGACGCTGACGCTTTCTCATATAAGCACTAGGATGAAGCGAACTGAACTTCCTTGGATTAGGAAGTGTGGCGGCGATGAGGGCACACTCATCACGGAAGAGGTCCTTCGCCTCCTTGTTGAAGTGATATTCCGCCACAGCATCCACGCCATAGATACCAGGCCCCATCTCGATACTGTTGAGATAGACCTCCATGATGCGCTGCTTGCTCCACATCAGCTCGATGAGGAAGGTGAAATACACCTCGAATCCCTTGCGAGTCCACGAGCGACCCGGCCAGAGGAACACGTTCTTGGCAGTCTGCTGACTGATGGTACTGGCTCCATGCACCTTGCCACCACGGGCATTGTTCTTCGCCGCGCTCTCGATGGCATTGAAGTCGAAGCCATGGTGCTTCAGGAACCGGGCATCCTCGCTCGCCATCACCGCCACGGGCATGTGGGGAGAAATCTTATCCATCGAAACCCAATGATGATGCAATGTAATGCTTTCTCCATCAGCTACTTGCTGGAAGCATCGGATAATCATCAGGGGAGTGAGATACACTGGGATGAAACGATAGGTTACTACAGCAAGAATGGTGGTACTGAAAAACAGCACCACCACCCATTTTACGATATTTCTGATTTTCTTCACAATCATAGATTGAAAATCAAACACTAATAAGTTTTATTACTTTTCTACAACTCCAACTATAAGTATAATTACTTCAAAGTACCATTGTTGGCAGCATCAACCATTGCCTGTGAAGCATAAAGATAAACCTCCACACGACGGTTAGCCTGACGACCAGCGGCAGTAGAGTTGTCTGCCACAGGGTTAGTAGAGCCAAGACCCTGAACAGCTTTCACCTGACCAGCAGATACACCGCAAGAAGACAAATAGTTATATACAGACTTTGCACGGTTCTCGCTCAAAGGCAAGTTGATGCCGTCGTTACCCGTATTGTCGGTGTAACCCTGGATAGAAACCTCGCAATCAGTATTGTTCTTCAATACCTGGGCGAACTTAGCCAAATCGTTCTTGGCGTTAGCGTTGAGGTCATATTTATTGGTCTGGAAAAGGATACCTGAATCGAAAGTCACCTTTACGGCAGCCAAGCCGTTGGCATCGGTCACGGTCTCTACCTGTGCATTCTTCACAGCCTCAGCCTGAGCCTTCACCTTATCCATGTGCTTGCCAATCAAGTTACCAGCTGTACCGCCCACAGCAGCACCGATGGCAGCACCTACAGCAGCGCCAGTGCCACGATGGCTATTGTTGAGCAAACCACCCACGAGGGCACCCAGTGCAGCACCCGAACCAGCGCCTACGGCAGTACCTGTCTTCTGGCTTGTTCCACAACTTCCCAAAACGAGCAACGCAGAGAGCGCTACAGCAGTTAAATTCATCTTTTTCATACTATATTTCTCCTATTTTTTGTTATTTAATTGCAAAGATACGTCTTTTTTCTCCAATATAGAGAGTTTTCTAATATTTTTTTGTAATTTTGCAGCAAAATTAATGCTAATTGCACAAATAACGAAGGGAAATTTCCTATTTTGCGAGGAAAAATCCCTAAAAGGGAAGTTCTGAAAGAGAAACTAGCAAGGATTTTCCCATTACACATATTTATATATAGAAGAATAAAAATTAAAAACATACATTATTAAGCAATATGGCTAAAGAACTTAAGAATTTGACCAAGCGCGCTGACAACTACAGTCAGTGGTACAACGACTTGGTGGTAAAGGCAGACCTCGCAGAGTTGTCACCAGTTCGTGGTTGTATGATCATCAAACCATACGGCTACGCCATCTGGGAGAAGATGCAGCAGCAGCTCGACAAGATGTTTAAGAAGACAGGTGTACAGAATGCATACTTCCCTCTCCTCATCCCGAAGAGTTTCTTCTCTCGTGAGGCAGAGCACGTGGCAGGTTTCGCCAAGGAGTGTGCCGTGGTTACCCACTATCGCCTCCGTTCCACAGAGGACGGCAAGGAAGTGGAGGTTGACCCTAACGCCAAGCTCGACGAGGAGCTGATTATCCGCCCTACATCAGAGACCATCATCTGGAATACATACAAGAACTGGATTCACTCTTGGCGCGACCTCCCTATCCTTTGCAACCAGTGGTGCAACGTGATGCGTTGGGAGATGCGTACCCGTCCTTTCCTCCGCACATCAGAGTTCCTTTGGCAGGAGGGTCACACAGCCCACGCCACCAAGGAGGAGGCAGAGGCTAAGGCTCAGGAGATGCTGAAGGTATATGCCGACTTCGCTGAGAACTACATGGGCGTTCCTGTGCTCCAAGGTGTGAAGAGTGAGACTGAGCGTTTCGCCGGCGCCCTCAACACCTACACTATCGAGGCAATGATGCAGGATGGCAAGGCCTTGCAGAGTGGTACTTCCCACTTCCTGGGTCAGAACTTTGCCAAGAGCTTCGACGTTACCTATCTTAACAAGGAGAACAAGCCAGAGTATGTATGGGCTACTTCTTGGGGTGTCTCTACTCGATTGATGGGTGCCCTCATCATGGTTCACAGCGACGACAATGGTCTCGTCTTGCCTCCAAAGTTGGCTCCTA
>ERZ808246.2337-NODE-2337-length-12045-cov-3.103169_pt1 | contig 12045 bp, 18 predicted proteins | sample MGYA00521083_ERZ808246 | MGnify/ENA primary metagenome ERZ808246 (study PRJEB31516, sample SAMN03275577) | gut metagenome | biome: mammalia-associated habitat; material: feces | host: Papio cynocephalus | place: Kenya | collected 2012-07-07 ...
TTCGCGCAAACTTTACTTAAATTATTTATAATGCATTTGCCCTGTATTATGCGTTTTTTTTTCCGTTATTTTTCTGAGTCTTCTTTTTGTCCTAGGTATTTTCCGGTTGCTTCAAACAAAGCATTTTCAATTTCTTCGATTCTGAAATTCCGTTTTTGAATAAAGTCCCTGATTGTCATGTCGAATTTGTTTTTTTCGTCAAAAGCCGTTTGTGTTTACCTTGATGTCTACAAGTCCCGGTATTTTTCCTTTGAGGCCTTCCAGACCTTCTTTGATTGAGGGGGCAGTACAAACCCTCAAAACGGCGAAGTCAAGGCTTTAAGCGTTAGCGTGCCTTGACTTCGCCGTATTCCGGCTTTTACAGATTCCTTTTCAGAATCGCTCATTTCTTTTAATGTCCATAAGATTATGTGTTTTACCATTTGTGTGTCCTTTCCTTAAATCATATTGCAGCCGGATTTTCTTTCTTCCGGGTGAGCCACTTCAAAGCCGCAGTTGGCTTCCATGTTCAGTTCGCGAAGTTCTTTTACTCCGTCAATATAGAGCTGATAGTTGATGCCAGTAGATTCATAGCCGCAGCCTACATCGTAATCTTCGCACAGTGATTCGCGGACAATCTGTTCCCGCTGTTCTCTAAAGGTATTGCAGTCGGGCTTGTACCCTCCGCACGAATCAAAATACTTGCCATAGTGTTTCCTTTTGAAAACATTTTAGCATAACAAAGAGGGCTTCTGGAATAAAGTTACTGCGACAGAGGAAAACTAATCTGTTATGTTTTAGAATGATGGTAAGTCCGAAAAAACTTTCTTAACGAAGCGGTAAATAAAAAGGCAAATCGTAGCACATACAAGTTTATCTACAAAGTTTGTGATTGTGCCGCCTATGTATGCTGCAACCGGCAGGCTTCTGATTACGACGTAGATTCCCTGAACGGCGTTATCAACCTGCGGAATTGATGTGTTTGCGCCGTAAACAAAAGTTGAAATTGTGTCGCCGATAATTGAATTGCTGATTGCGGCTAAAAATCCAGCCCACATAAAGCTGTCTGCAGAAAGAAGTTTTTCGTTAGGATATTTTTTTCTTTCTGAGCGGAAAATCAGCCAGGCTATTAAAGCGGTAGAAAGATGACATGCAGAAAAGAAGATTCCCGTGTGTGCAAAAATGAACAAAAGCAGATTTGAACCAAAGGCGCAGATTAAGCCCGGTACAAGTCCGCACAAAGCAGTTACCGCAATGGTCATTACTGAATCAAGATAAAGAGGAAAAGCAATTAATCCTGCCAGAAAAGAACCGAGATAATTTATTCCGATTGAAACGGCGGTAAAGAGAACTGTAAAAATTATTCTGCGCGGTGTCCAGTTTTTGTCCGGCAACCTGCTGTTTATTAAGTTGCCGCTCATACTATAAGCCCCAGAAGTTTTGCTTTTTCAAGAAGGTCGTGTCTGTCTTTTATATCAAGTTTTGAATAGACTTCGGTTCGCTGATTGATGACAGTTTTTTCTGATTTGCCGAGTTTTTTGGCAATGTCTGCAACGTGCATATCCTGCGAAAGAAGAATAAAAACTTCACGCTCTTTTTTGGAAAGTGATTTGTAGTTATCAAAAAGGTAGCTCAAATCATTTGTGATGTCGTGTTCACACCCATGTTTTACAAGAAGCGACTGCATCAGTTCAGTTGCGGCTTTGTTGTAATATGAGTTCCCGTTTGCAACAGTTGTGATTGCAGATGCAAGTTCATCAATTGTTGCGTCTTTTGTAATGTAGCCCTGAACTCCGTTCAAGAGTGAATTTTCAACATGAATCACATCGTTGAACATTGTGTAAATCAAAATAGAAATGCCGGGAGAAAGCTTTTTGAGTTCGGGAATCAATTCAAGTCCGCTTCTGCCGTCCAGGTTCAAATCAAGAATAACAATTTTGATGCCGCGGTTTTCCTTTAAGGTTTCCAGTGCGCTTTCATAATCACTTGCGCACACAAAATCAAAAGAGGAATCTTTATTTTTAAGCATCTGCGTCATGCCGTCGCGTAAGCCCACATGATCATCAACGAACAGAATCTTTAATTGTGATTGCAATTGTTGTTCCTCCCTCGCTTATAAAATTGACAGTGCCGCCCAAAAGTTCCACGCGCTCTTTTATATTAGAAACGCCGTAATGCTTTTTTGCGCTCTGCTTGTTTTTAAGTTCAACTTCTTCTTCCGAAAATCCCTTGCCGTCGTCCTTTATGATAAAGCGGAAGTCGTCGATGCCGTCTACAAAACGGATTTCCACATTGCCCGCGTTTGCATGGCGGCTGATGTTGGAAAGAGCTTCCTGCAGGATCCGGATAAGTTCAATCTGAACATTTTCGCTTAAATGCTGAATTTTTGTTGAACCGATGTAGACCTTTGTTGAAATGTTGTAGTTTGCTTCAAGCGTTGCCGCCAGTTTTTTTACAATTTCTTCAAAGCTTTCGTTCAGGTTCAGGTGAGTGGTTCCAATCATATAGCGCACTTCGTTAAAAGCCTGCTGGGCATAAAACTTTGATTTTGAAATATCTTCTTTTTCAAGATAAAGCTTAAGCGCCGCAAGATCCTGAGCAACACCGTCGTGAAGATTGCGGCTGATTTTAGACTGTTCTTCGTTCATCACTTTAAGACGGTGAAGGTCTATTCTGTTTTTAAATGATTTTTCTACAATCAGAAAAACTGCAATCATAATGAGGATGAGAGAGCAGTACAAAAGCGTGTCGTAGCCAAGGTTCAGGCGGTTCTGCGTCTGGTGCATGTTGTTTTGAAAAGTGATTATCGGCTCAATTGTGCTCTGATTTGTTTCCAGAAGTTCAATAATCTCTGAAAGTTCAATTTTTAATTCTTCATCAAAATAAGTAAAAGGCGCGTAATCGTAAGTGAGTTTTTCTATCAAATCATCAGAATTAAAATTGCCGCTGTTTTCTTCCAGCTGGATTTTGAGCATTTGAGAATCCAGTTCAGAAATCTTTTTGTTTGAGTACGTCTTAAAATAAATGGAAAATCCAAAATTGATTATTGCCACATAGATGATGAGTAATTCAATTTTAAAAACATGCTTCAATGTTAAAGCAAAACTTTTGCTCATGCGCCAAGTATACATCAAAAGTCCCGTTTTTGTTTGGGAAATTTTCCCAAGAATTTTAGGAAAGAGTCCCAAAGGAATTTTGAAGCGATGGAGTAGAATAACTGCGTGCGTACGGAAACGAAAAAAAACAAAACATTGGAAGGTGAATTATGGGTTTCTTAAACAAAATGAAAACATCTCAGACAGGAGATATTTATTGTGACTGGTGCGGGGCTTATATCAAAAATGATATGAACGGCGGATTTATTGAACAGATGGGTTTTGGAATTGTAAAGCGCGTTGTAAGTCTTTCGACCAAACATTACTGCTCGGCAAAATGCAAGGCACTTGCAGAAGAAGCTGCAGCTGAAAAAAAAGAAGATTATGAAAACAGAAAAGCAAACGGGCAGCTCACTGCAACAGAACAGATTAAAGAAGACATTGCAGCTCCTGTAAAAGAAGCCTTTTCAGAAATGGGAGGTATGGTAAAAGATACAATGGCCGAGCCTATGAATGAAATGAAAAATCAGCTTGCAGATCAAATGAAACAGTCGTTTGCCGGCATTTCTAAAGGCTTTGGTATGTTTGGAAAAAAGAAGTAATTTTTTAAAAATTGAGGTGGAAAAATGAAGTTTTGTACAAACTGCGGTAAGCAGTTAAATGATGATGCAAAGTTTTGTGATACATGCGGAGCTCCGGTTTCTGGAACACAGACTCCGCCAATCCCTGGAACAAATGAGAATGTTGGGGATGATACAAAAAGAAAGGAAGTATTTGTAGGAGTTAAAAGAAAATGTCCTGTCTGCGGAGCTGAAGTATCTGCCTTTGCACTAACATGCCCCAATGGTCATGAATTATCAGGAATAAACGTAAGCAAAATCTCAAAAGATTTTCAGGAAGGACTTATAGAGTACGAAGGAAAAGAAGAGCGTGATTTTGTTGCTTCATTTCCAATCCCGAACGAAAGAGAAGCTCTCGGAAATTTTATGCTTATGGTTGCATCAATCTTAAAGCAGGACATGCAGAATGGTGCAGACCAGATGCGTGTAAGTTCTTTTTCAAGTAAATTTGATGAAATTAAAAGCAAAGTCTACATGATGCTGAAAGCAGATGATCCGATTTTTGGTGAAACAAAAAAATGGGACAGTGCTTTAAATGAATTGTATGAAAATTATAAAAAAATCATTGAAGAACGAGCCATTATAAACAGGAAGAAGCAGAAAGAACAGGAAAGAAAGAATAGAAAATGGGAAAGAAAACGAAACAGTCTCTGGTATAACGCAAGTAATGAAACAAAAGGAGCTATAATAGGCATATGTATTTCTTTTGGGGTTGCTATTATTCTTGGCTGTTATTTATTTGGGTGTGCAATTGACTAGGTGGTGTTTTATGATAGAAACAAATATTCAAAATCAAAAAGAGTTATTTCTTAAATCAGAATTCTTTATGCTTTCTTGGGAAGCTGCCGTTCAACAAAGGAATGAAGGTCAGAAACTTTTTAAAAACAATATTTCAGATGGGAAAAAGAATGAATTTAAATATGACTTATTTAAGCACACAGAAGAAATCTTAGAAAATTATAAAGAAAATAAAGTAAATTCAAATGTTCATCATGAAAATTTATTAAAAGTCCATAATTTTATATGTGAAAAAAAAGAGTTTTTTGCAGATGGCTCTTATGCATTTAATTTTTCTACTGTACAAAAATATTTTAACATGATGTGTAAATACTATTGGTGTGCAGGATTTATTGAAGAACCTCCAGAATTACCTGTTGATAGAATTAATCTATCAAAAATTGGAAAAACTGATAGTTGGACGAAAGAAATCATAACAAAAGATGACTATGAAAAAGTGATAGAGGATTTTCGTACGAATGAAAGTGTTTCAAGTGAAAGTTCTCTCGCAGTGTGGGAGTTAAAAAAATGGAATAGGAGACAATTTAATGGGCTTATTCAATAAAAAAAACGAAGGCGGATTGATTGATGTAATCCGCTGTGATGAAAAAGAATATTTAATCTGGAAATGGCGGCCGGCTGGAGAAGAGGTAAACACCACTAAGAAAGAAAATGCAATCCGTTATGGTTCAAGCCTTAGGGTAAAAGACGGTGAAGTTGCGGTTTTTGTTTATCCGGGAGAAAATGGAAATCAGGATTTTATAGAAGGTCCTTTTGATCAGACAATAAAAACCGGAAACTTCCCGATTCTTTCAAGTATCGTTGGTGCGGCTTTTGGCGGAGTAAGTCCTTTTCAGGCAGAAATTTACTTTATAAATCTTGCAGGGCTGATTCAGACAAGATTTGCCGTTCCATTTTTTGATGTTGCAGATCCCCGTTTTCTTGATTATTCAGTTCCCGTAGCTGTTCGCGGTGATATTCGTTTTAAAATTACAGACTATAAAGAATTCATCAAACAGCGACGCCTGATACATTTTGACCTGGAAGATTTTAAATCTCAGATACAATCAGCTGTAACAAAATATGTAAAAAGTGTAGTAGCAAATATTCCTTCAGAGAAAGGAATTCCAGTAATTCAGCTTGAGCGTAAGCTTACAGAAATTAACGATGTAGTTGAAGAATCTCTGAAAAAACGTTTACAGAATGAGTTTGGTGTAACTGTAAGTTCAGTAGATATAGAGGATATCGATATTGATAAAACTTCTGATGGTTACAATCAGCTTAAAGCCGTTACTCAGGATGTAACAACACAGACAATACAGCGGCAGACAAATGCAAACCTTACCAACATGGAAGAAACCTTACGCATTCAGCGTGAGGGTATGGCTCAGGCTCAAAGACTTCAGAATGAAAGCGCAAATCTTTCTGCGTTCCAGCTTGAAAAACAGGCAGAAGTCGGCGTTGAAGGGGCAAAGGCATTCGGACAAATGGGCGCAAATGGTGCCATGGGAATCAATCTTGGAAATGGCGGGGGAATGAACCCGGCAGGAATGATGGCAGGAATGGCAATGGGAAGCGCAATCGGGCAGAACATGGCTGGTATGGTTGGCGGCATGATGAACGGAATGAATCAGCAGGTGCCGCCACAGGCTAATAATGTACCTCCGGTTCCGGGAAATGAAAGTTATCATGTAGCAGTTAATGGAACTGCAACCGGTCCTTATACTGTTTCGGTCTTATCAACAATGGCGGCGAATGGTCAGTTTACAAAAGAGAGTCTTGTCTGGAAAAGTGGAATGGCAAACTGGCAGGCAGCGGGAAGTATTTCAGAGCTTGCAGGTCTGTTTGCGGGCACGGTTCCGCCAGTGCCTCCAGTGCCACCACAGATGTAATCTAATTTTAGGAGAAAGAAAATGAAATGTAATATTTTTTTGACTGTAGCTTCTGTACTTATTGCAGCATTAATCGGATATGGTTTTTACGCTGCAAATTCAAGTGAGTCCTTTGTCTGGCTTTTATGCAGTGGGGCTGGAATCACTTCTGCACTTACTCTGACAGGAATTTTGGGAATTTCAACCAAAGGAAGAACTGGAGGAATAAACATAACGGCTTTGTCGTCAATCTTTTTTGTCCTTTTTTTAATCTGCAATCTTGTGTTTGCTTTTACGGCTGTAAAAGTTGCACCTTATGTAATTATCAACGGAATTCTACTTTTGATTTATGCTATTGGAATTTATGGCATAGTAAAAAGTAAACATTAAAAAATTGTTATTTTTAAAGAATTTTACTTAAAAAAAACACCTTTCTTGTATTTATTATATAGGGGGTAAAAATTATGTCAGATTCTAATACTTCTTTAGATTTTTCTAATTCGGAAAACCTTTTACAGGATAAGGTTTATCCGGTTGAGGACAGGCAAAAGAAAAATGAACTCTTTAAGGATTTCCTTTCTGAAGTTCTTAGCGAAACCCTGTGGTTTCTGGAAACAAAAAACATAGGCAAATATTCTTTTGAAATCCGGGAAGTGAATATTACGGAAGAATTTGAAAGCCTTGTTGACCATGAAGGCAGCTCAGGAAAAATCAACAGCGAGGATAAAGTCTATTGTTCCCTGCTGAATGGTGAGAAGCTGTTTTTGTTTACAGACAAGTGCTTTGATAACCTTGGGCTAATTCGTCATGACCAGCAGTATGATTTGGCCTATCTTCATGACCTGAAATATTTTACCACGGTTTTAGCTGAAAATTTTGAGAAGGCATTTATTAGGGTAAGTTTCAGGCAGAATCATCACCGTGGAAAAATGATTCTTTCTAATAAAAAGTCAACAAGTTTTATCGGGCAAAATAGCATCTACCTCAAAACAGATGATATGAAGCAAATGGGCTATTTTGCAAAATTTGAAATAAGAAGCAATAAAAATGTCTATACCGACCCCTTTCAAATATGGATTTCAGGTAAGCTTATGGAACAAATCAATCTTGAGCCTTTGCAGATATTGTGGATGAGTAATACGCCGGAAGAAATATTTGACATGACTCCAGAAGAACATGAACAGTTGATGAACAAAATAACTCCTGCCTGGATAGCAGAAATAGAAAAAAGAGCATTTGAAAAATTAAGAAATCCTCGTCGGGGATCATTACGCGATTATATAGAGGAATAATTATGAAGAAAAACGCTTTGTACATTCACGGCTTTATGGGAAATCCAAAGGGCGGAACTTTTGAAACGCTAAAAAAGACTCTCACAAAATGGAACATTCATTCAATACCTTTTCCAGATTTGCACACTGATGTAAAAAAAACTCAGTGTCTTATCAGGGACTATTGTAAGAGTGAAAAAGTTGATTTGTTAATTGGAGCCTCCCTTGGAGCTTTTTATGTTCTTCAATATGAAGAGATAATAGACAAACTTGTAATAAATCCGTGTTTATATCCTTCTATTGAGATTCCAAAACTTAGAGACCGGTCAACTGGTAATCCCATAATTCTTTCAGATAAAGTATTGGCAGACTTTCGTGAAATGGAAAAATATAAAGACATTCCAGAAGAACAAAAAAGAAGAAGTTTTGGCATTTTTGCAAAGGACGATGAATTATTTCATTTCAAAGATTCATTTGATAAATTATTCCAATATAAAGAAGATTTTTATAAAAACAGCATTTTAATAAAGGGGCATCACAGTATTGAAGAAGAGTATTTAGCTGATGGTTTAAAGCAGGCAGAAAAGTATTTTTAAAGACAGATAAACAGCTGTTGTGATGAATGTATTGATTAAAAAATTGCAGGGCTTAGAGAAGTGCAGACTGTGGAGAATTTCAGCCTGGGCAAATTGGTATAAGCCCTGCTTTTTTGTATTGGAAATATAAGAGGTGACATCATGACTAAAGAAGAATACGATAGACTAGGTCATATTACGGAAACAGGAAAATGCTGCTTCTGTGGAAAAGAATACACAGACTATGGTTATTCAACCTGGTGCGTTTGGACCGCTGAAGAAGAAAACGAAGCATTTGGTGAAAATAAACGCTGCTGTGCGGAATGTAATGAAAAAATTGTCAATGAAGCGCGAAGAGAAAGAGTGGCTGCAGTGAAGCAAGGAAAAATCGAAAATATTTTGCAAGATTTTTCTGAAGTCATCTATGAACGGCGGAGTAAGGGGTTAGTAGAAGGTGGAGAATCTATAATACGAGTCTATGACAATGGTCTATACCGAAAAATACTTCTTCCCAGAGAGAAATATAAAGGGAAAAAATGTAAAGGAGAGCGGAAAGACATAGTCTACGGTAAGGAACTTTCTGTAGTACCTAAACTCCTTGAGTTCTATAGGGAAAATCAGGAAGAGATAGATTCCCTTCCAGACCGATTAAAAGATCCCTATGACGATCGTATATACAGTGAGGAGAGCATACGGTTTGGCAAAAAGCTTATTACCGGACCTCATATTTTTGGTGCTCCGCCTAATGAATATTATGATGAAATTCTCGAAGTTAAACGGACTCCGGAAAAGGATGCAGTCGTACAACAGATAGAAAAACTCTGGAAGCTTGCTCAAAAAATTGAAAACGGGATTTTAGAAGACGAATTTCCACTGTATAAAAAAGAAAAGGATGATCGTCGAAAAAGAATTGCAAGAAGCCTGGAACTTAGTAGGAAGAAATACGTCGAGTCAAGGCACGCTCACGCTTAAAGCCTTGACTTCGCCGTTTTGAGGGTTTTGTAATAAACCCTCAATAAAAGGAGGTGCTTCCTGCACCGCCTCTGAACGCGGAGTTTTATAAGGAGCGATTGATTATGTTAGATAATTTTCAATTACACGAATTAAGTGGTTACACTGGTTTAGAAAGAATCAGCTATCTACTGGAGATCCTTATAAGTTCGAAGACTTATTATGATTATGTACTCGATTCTTATGAACAAAAAGATTATGAAAAAAATCATTTCCCGGATATTATTCGAATATTCTTTAATGAATACAGACAAATTGAACCCGCTGCATTATTGAAAGTAAACTATGGTATCTTTATGGTATTAGGTGAGAATACTAAAGTTGCAATAAAAGTATTGAAAGATCTATATTACGAAAATAAGATTTCAGTTTCTGATGATGAAATAAATGAAATGACAGGAACTTTAGAAGAATTACTTTCTAATATCAGAAATCAGGAAGATCAAGTTTATAGATTTAAAGTATCAAACCTTAATGAAAGCTTATCTAAGTTTATTGAAGAGTTACAGGCTTTTCTTGATTATATATTGTTTTTTAAAGATGCTAAAACAGAAATATTAGAAGCTCTTAGTTCTGCCTATTCAAATTATAAAAGCGATTTAGACTCTTATAATGAACAAATTATGTCAGATGGTTATAACAAAGCAGTGGATGAAACCCAAGACGCAATCGAAAATGAGAACTTAAAGCAAAAGGCATTGAGTATTATTTCTGCAATATTCAGGCAGAAATGTTATATCGAAAATCCAGCACTCCTGGAAAAAACTTCAAGTCTTGTTAGTCAATCCGAGCGTATCATAAATGATACTTTACCTTTAAAAATATCTGTAAAAGATAAATTGCCGGTCGTTATACGATAAAGGAGGTGTGATAAAAATTACATCCATGTAATTTTTATCACTGCAGATTTTGCCGTTGGCAAAACTGCGATTCGATGCCTCGTGCATCGCCGCTGAACGCGGAGTTTTATACGGAGGATGATTTGGCTATATTAGCACAGTTAAGTCTTGCTGAAGAGTTTATTAGAACTATTTTGCCAGGAGATATGGATTATAAGTTGTTCAAGTCAGAAGCTGACCAAATAATCAAGGTTTGGGAAGGTTTTGGAAAAGCTCTTAAAAAGAACAAGCCGTTAAAATACAATCCAAGTTTGTCACCTGAAGCAAAAAAGTATCTTAAAAGATATTCAAAGTTTGTTGCTCTCAATTTGGTAGAGCTAAGAAACAAAGCTCAGACAAATACAATTGTTCCGGTTAAAACAGAATACGAAAAAATAGAACTTGAAAGGTATAAGCTGCGAACTGAAGGTTTTATACTTAATTTTGAGCATACTGAAGATAAATCAGTAAAAGCTTTTGTTAAGCTTGTAAAAGATACTCAGCAACTGATTTTCAGGTAATCGGGAATAATTTATACAGTGCCTTATGTATAAATCTCTGCTATAATAAATCAAGAGGCAAAAAATGATTGATTACAAAAAAGCAGAGTTGAATGAACTTGATGAAATTATAAGATGCCGCATGGAATTTATCCGCGAAGACATTGGTCCTCAGACTCCGGAAATGGAATAGACAATCCAGGCACAGCTTCAGGAATATCTTAAAAATCATCTGAACCGCGATTGCTATGTTTTTGCAGCGGAGGAAGATGGAAAAATCATTTCAATTGCTTTTTTGCTGATTCAGGAAAGACCTGCGAATCCGAGATTTCCTCATGGGCGTACCGGAAATATTATGAATGTTTATACGGTTCCGGAAAGACGTCGCCAGAGAATTGCCGGCAATGTTATCAAGCAGATTATGGATTTTGGCAAACTTGAGAATCTTGATTTCCTCGAACTCAAGGCTGCTCCTATGGGATATCCGCTCTATAAAAAGCTTGGCTTTGAAGATGCCTGCAGTCGTTGCAAAGAAATGAATTTTAAGTGGAAAAAAAAGAATGATTAAAGGTATACATCATATTTCAATGAAATGCGGAACAGCAGAAGAACTTGCCAAGGTCCGCGAATTTTATATTGAGCTTCTTGGTTTGAAAGTTATACGCGAGTGGGCTGAAGGTATGATGATTGATACCGGAAACGGTCTGCTTGAGATTTTTACTAATGCTGATGGAACTCACTGCCTTGGTGCAATTCGACATATGGCCCTTCTTACTGATGATGATGGCATGGCTTTCTGTTACGGACCGCTTGGAGAGCAGGTTGAGTTTTATATGGAGAGATAATCATGATGAATGAGTTTAATGAATATGTCCGCGACTGTTTTTCTGAAGCAGGCGATATTGTCATAAAATCTATGATGGGCGGATATCTTGTATATTTTAAGGGGAATCTTATAGGTGATGTTTGCGGTGATGAGCTGTTTTTGAAGAGAACTCCGACATCGGATAGGCTGCTTGCAGATTCCGAACTGCGTTATCCGTATGAAGGTTCAAAGACATTGATGCATGTATTTGATAATTTTGATGATAAGGCACTGATTTTGGAGCTTTTGGAAGGTATTCACTTGATCCTTCAAATGCCCAAAAGCCAAGATTTCTTGGAATAAAACGGATTTTCCATTTATTGTCTTTTATAATTTTATCAATTTGATTTGTTACAGATATATTTTCACAGATGGTTCTTTCATTAAATTTTTCATTTAGACAGTTTCGATCATAAGCAATTATTTTACCATCATCGTAAGCAGCTAAAACTCTAGCTGATAAATAATCTCCTGGATGTTCTGCAGCAGGATAAAAACATCCATAGTTAAGTTCCATTTTGTAATGAAAGATTAAATAAGCCATTAGTTCTCCCATAAAAAGTCAACGAACAAGTCGACTCTCTATAACTAAATTAATTCATG
>ERZ808246.2338-NODE-2338-length-12040-cov-2.991990_pt1 | contig 12040 bp, 7 predicted proteins | sample MGYA00521083_ERZ808246 | MGnify/ENA primary metagenome ERZ808246 (study PRJEB31516, sample SAMN03275577) | gut metagenome | biome: mammalia-associated habitat; material: feces | host: Papio cynocephalus | place: Kenya | collected 2012-07-07 ...
CTAAAGCTCTTTTCTCCTCCCCGGCATAGCCGGGGGTTCACTTTGGCACTACCAATTAGGAAAATCGCACAGCTGGAGTATTATGCTCTGCTGTGCGATTTTTCACTTAATTCTAAACTCCCAAAGATTGCAAAATTACTGCCTTTTGAAAGTAAACGTGTACAATACAAAATCCGGTCTTCAAAGATAGATTTTGCCACTGTCAGTCATATAGACCCTTTCCACGACAGCATTTTTTGAATTTCTTACCGCTACCGCAAGGACATGGAGCATTTGCGCCTACCTTTGGAGTTGCCCGCCTATACGGTACTCCCGGTTCTAATGCCATTAACAATTCCTGCAAGAAAGTTTCTTCCTGTCGGACTTGCGGAATACCGCCATCTGAAAGTGGATTGTACCTTGCATCCCGGATTGCATTGGAAACTAAAGGCTTTGTCAGGTAAGGCCGAACATTGGCGTGCTCTTCCGATTCCTCCAGCATAGCAAAAAATGCCTCTCGGACAGTTTCGGACTCTGGATTTTCCTCCACATACGCAAAGACAGTCTCCACCTCTGATTTTGGAATGCGTTTCCTGCAAATATTCTTGTAAAATGCTCGCGAAGCATGGATTCTTGTACAAATCACCTCTACCAGATGCGGGTTAACCTGGAGGATTTGATGCGCCTGGTCAATCAGGGAAGTCAGAGACTGTTCCTCTTTTTCTATAAAATTCAGTTGAAACATTTCTCTGGCTGCCCAAGCAGTTCCCATATCCTCTGCATAGGTATTGGCAGCTGCAAAATCGCTGAGTGCGCAACTTAGCACAGTATTTTGTAACTGTTTCCTGATTGTATCGGCTGTTTCTTCCTTGCGGCCAAACCGGTATTGCAGAACAAGAATGCCGCATGTAAACATACTGGCGTAGATGCTCTTGTCTCTGGGATGCTGCGTGCTGATCCGCTGTACGCATTCCATGACCTGCGCTACCTGGTCTTCAGTCAGAGCGGATTGGCAAAGCATCAGAACGCTGCGGCAGGACCGCATAAAAGCCTTGCATGTCTCGATTTCTGTGCAGTCAGCCTCCATTTCCTTCAGTATCACGAGTGCCTGGGGAATATTGCCTCCCAACAGAGTGTTCATCATTCTGGTGTTCTGGTTCATTATGTGCACATAAGCACTAAGATTCGGTGTTCCACTGTCAATGCTGTCTGCCAACTGCATGACTTCTTCCGATTCCGCAAAGAAGCCGCTTGCCGCCAAATCCGATGAAATTTTTTGCCCCTCCACCTGTTTTAGAATCTGCACACTCTGGCCGCCCGGAATATGAAACATTTCTCTTACTACTTCCATCACTTGGCTCAAATCATAATAAGACCATCCGCTGTATTGTTTTGCTACCAGTGACAATCCCATAAATTTCATACAGGCAACTTGTTCCGTAGTTTCTGGATTGTCTGATTCAGGGCAGATGCTTTTCCAAAAGGTATATTCATTATCAATGATGTCCAGCAGGAAAGCCGGATCATCCCCCTTGTTTATTTCAAACTTTCGAAGCAAGTTCATCCGTCCGGTGAGGATACCAATATCTCGCGTATTGGCATCGTAGATCCGCAATACCCGTTCGTAAAAGGAATTGTATGGGAAATCCATTCGGCAGCGGGTAATAAAAATCGAGAAATCTTTCGCCGCATTCTGCCACAATTCCCGTAATACATCCGGCAAAGCTTCTGCATCTGAATAGAAATAGAACATGTACTCCTTAACGAGATCTGGATACATCGGTTCCATCTCATATTCACCCGGGCGGAGACTATGGCAAACCGATGCCAGCAATGCGCTCCGCTGCTCTTCCTGTTGCCTACCGGGGAATGCGTATTTCTTCCAAAGCTTTTCAACGCATTTCCAATCCGCCTGGTAATATGCGGGAATGTCGTTACCGGATAGTTTTCCGCCTATGTTTGCCCGCAGCAGTAAGCGAATCAGAGCATTGCAGCATCCCTGATCGCCCTCCACAATCTCCAGCCAACGCTGCTGTTCTCTCTCCATGACCATCCGAAGCAAATCCTCGAAGCGATCATATTTGGGCATGATAAAGTTATTGTCAAGCCACGCTTCCACAAAAATTTGGACAAACAGGGGCCTGAACTGAAGCAGTTCCTTTTTCTTTGCGTATTCCTGAAGCAGTTCCTTTTGAAGCTTTTCAGGTACATTATATCCCCGAAGCTTACATACTTTCCCAATAAAATCAGAAACCGCTTTTTCATCCAAATCTCCGATATTCAAAAAAGCAGCTGTATACTCCTGAGCCTTTAACTCCCCCACATCATATCGTCCATATCGTTGCAGGAGCTTTCCGTACCAGGATGCGCTGTTTTTTGTATTTTCCCGCTCCAGTAAAAGGACTCTCAAATGATAAGCTGTTCCTGCGAATGGTTTCTGAATTGCATAAAGAATATTTGCAACCGTCCGCTCTCTGCCTGCTACGTAGTCGATCACCACTACCGTATTTGAAAACGGGTTAAAGCTCTCCACATCTTTTTCGCTGCAATTGTCATTCAAGAAGAAACCAACCCAAGGAGCAGACAGCTGCCGCAAAAGTTCCAGCGCCAAACGACTTTTTCCCGCACCAGCCTGTCCTGTAACTGCCCACCAGGAGAAAGGCCGGTCTTGATACACAAATTCTTTTAGCGCCGCAAGCTCCTCCGTTCTTCCGCAGAAGGGAACGATTTGCATGGAGAAGTGGTATTGCTGCAAACCATCACCACCAGTCGGATACTGCTGATAGGGGGACAAACCCACAATAGGGTTGGCAAGGAGCCTCGTTTTCATTCTTACTTGTGCCATATCCTCCAAAAACAGCGGAAGGTCTGCGTATTCATTACCGTAAGGAATCGGAATCATGTTGTCTGGCATATCCGCCAACATTTGCCCAGCTTTATAGAGAAAATAGTATCTCTTTTCCATTTTTAGATGCTCTTTGGCAAATCGGAGGAACTGAGAGATGTTGCCGTCCTCCGATGTTTGACCACAGCCGACAAGCACCAATGTCCTTGTTCCCAAAATGTGTTGAACAAACTGCGCTCCCTTGTCATCCAATACCGAATCATACTGTACCTGATCGGCTACAATATTGTCCTTTCCTTTGGCGGAATCATAAAAGCCGTGTAAGTGCAGTATTGCGTCACTTTTTCGGTGATCCAGCATGGCAAACGCTTCCTGCGGTTCTTCATACGAAACTGTTTTTAAGCCGGTAGCCTTTTCCAGAAGTAAATCGTAATTTGTTGTGGCAAACACATCTTGTGGAAGCAGCAGCTTTCGCAGCGTTTCCACCAATGCCGTATTGGTTATGGAGGCCCTCTCAAAAGATGCCCGCATCCAGTTATGATAGGTTCCATCCGCCTTGGTCTGAGTCAAAACGTCACCGACTATCTGGATAAGATTGTCTGTGGAAGAATCATTTTTTATGGATTCTTTAAGTTCCTTCGCTGCAAGCGGATCTTTCAAGTAGTCGATCCCGTTACTGATCCACTGCCACCAGCTGCAGGCATGATTGTCTGTCAACGCAGAAGAAATTCCTGCTCCAAAGAGATAAACCAATTCATCCTTTTGAATTGCCGCAAGAAACTCTGGATAGGCTGTAATATCGGATTTCATGTAAAAGCCACCTTCAGATTTTATTTTTCCTTGTTGATATTATATCATGGGGGCAAAGATAATACTAGGTGGTGGGTTATTGAGCGCTTACGGCAATCCAGTTATGTAACAATATATGAGCACTCCCAAAGCCTAGTCCATTCTAATCTGGAGTGCAATAAACCGCTTTCTTCTGAACATCAAAAAAAGGTATATTACTCCCAAAGCACCAGCGATACACCACCGTATTGTAGCATATTCGATACTATAAATTAACTCGCATAGGATAGATATGAAAAGCACCGAAAAAAAGTACGAAAGGTATCGTTTAACTGGGAAAATACCCGGCACAAATTTTTTCGCAAAGTAACAATGCAGTACCAACGAGAAAAAATAAGCAATCACAGTCGTATATGCAGCTGCAATCGCCCCAAAGATTGGAATAAAAACCACATTAAGAATCGCATTAATTGCAGCGGCCATCATTGTATTGATTGCAATTTTTTTTGTTGCCTTATATTGATACTCAACATTCACAGCCAGGTCATACAAAAACATAAAATATGAAGCAACCACAACTGGAAAAATAATCGGTTTTCCTGTCCAATACTGTTCCGATGCCATAATCTGAAGAATTTCGGGTGCAACCAGCATTACCCCAATAACAACAACTGTAATATTTTCGACAAGATATTTTGCTTTCTCATTTATGATTGCAATTTCCTTGTTTTTTAATTTCTCAATGAACCACGGCAGCCAAATTCCCTCCAGAGAAGTTGCAACCGCAGTTGCCACCTGTCCTAGATTATATACAAGGCTATAAATTCCACTCTCGGCTGCGCCGGCAATTGCAGTAATCATTATTCTATCCGAGCTCGACAGAATGACGAGTGATAAACCATGGAAAACAAGTGGAAGGGAATATGAAATTGCATATTTCCAGTATTCAGGCTTTGTCCTTCCTTTTCTTGTTGCACTGAAGGCAATTGCGCTAAAAATAGCGTAAACCATCACATAGGACAATATTCTCCAAATATATCTGTTATTTTTATGCATGGAAGTGGATACAATTGCAATCGCCGCGCACAAAAGATTGGGGAAGATCATGTAAAAAGCGCGCTTTGCATACTGAAACTGAAGCATATATTTCGTTGACATCGCAGTCACGCAAAATGTGCCGAAAGCCTGTATCAAGCAAGCATAAACCATCCACCCAATGCCTCTCAGGTCGGGAAAAATTGCAAGCACCAATGTTGCCAAAACAACAAAAATACAGAAAAAAGTACCACTCAGGCGAATTGCAGATGCACAATAAGATTCAAAGTCCTTGCCTTTCTCTACCAGTGCCATGCGAAAAGAATTAAACAACGAGAGCGTCATAACCACAGAAGTGATGTTGACCCATGACGTATATGTATTAACGATACCATACTCCGATGTGGTCAATAGCCGCGTAAATATTGGTATCGTGATGAACCCGATGGCTTTTGTACTGATATTGCCAACTAAATACAGTGCGCTTGCCTTTACCTCCTTATTATTCTCCATTTTTTTGAATCCTTTTTTTTAGTGTCCTCATTTGCTCATATATACCAAACTTTACCATTATCATTCGCACGTTGCGGATCACTGCCGCCTTCACCGGCTGTCTGCACATGTGATGAGAGGCCAATGCTACCGTTCCTTGTTTTGCCAATTCAAAAAAGTGATCGCGCGATGAGGGACGTGCTACGGGTGTTCCCGATTTTGCATAGATATCTAGGAAGACAGACTCCGGGATTTTTCTGATTTCGCACAAATCAAATACTTTTGACAGTATTTTTTTCCCTTTCTCAGTGTTTGCTAAAACAATGGAAACACCTTTCTTAGCGTTCATCTTTGGAAATACACGATCAACCATCCAGAAATCCCCGAGCGTAAGATCGCTATGCCGTGGAAATCCCTTTGCATGGCAACAGTAACAGCTTTCGCGCAGAGAAGATTTTGTACAAAATGCGGCAAGAAATGGATCCTTTTGGAAACTCTTCGAATATACCGTCTCCCCATATTCAATATGCATATTATATTTTTCCCATCCGTGCTCTTTATGACGGAATGATATAGCATGAATTGGCCTAGAATCTGTAATTTCTCTTAGATACTGCTCCAGTAAACCTGGAGAGGAAATTCCATGGCAGAACAAGTCAACCAAAATCAGATTATCTGGCAAATTCTTTCCTAGATAATTGTACAAGGCGGCAGCTTGGCAGGGGGTTCCTGAAAAAAGAACCTTCGTTCCTTCTCTAAGCATCTGATTGACCTGACGATAGATGCCTGTCATGTCACTTTGTGCATATTTTGAAGATTGTAACTGGACCAGTTCATCTTGTCGATAAATCGCTCGATGAGAGACTTTGCCCGCATCAGTAAAAGCCGCACCAAATACGGTTCCACCTTCCGAAAGCACATTTCTTGCAAGGAGGGGGAATACACCGCCGGAGGCACTTTTAAACCGGATCTGATCGTCCGTACATTTTACCGCATATGCCTCTGGAATCACACCGGAAAGACTGCACTTTCCAAGCGGAACACCATTCTCTGTTAATGCCGGGCATTTTTTTTCGCAAGCGCCACATTCCGTGCATTTCGCTTTATCTATCTGCGGATAAAAGAATCCCTCTCTGTTTTGAATCATATGTATGGCATGGGATCCGCAAACGTCTGCACATAAATAGCACCCCATGCATTTTTGTGGATTCACTTCGCAAATACTCATTGTAGCGCCTCTCGCAGTATGCGGATTGATTCCGCTCTCATGTATGCCACTTTTTTCATCGCATCATCATAGCCAGTCTCTTCTGATGGCAGAGACTGGCTTTCATCCGTGATGAGACGATCCTCAAGTCCAGTTCTTGACAGAAGCGAATAAATTCTGCTGTTTGTTGAATTTGCGCTCGTTTTCTTAAACCGTTCAAAACAAAACAGTGTCTTCTGAAAAATAATCGAAAAAACAGATGCGTGGAAAGAATCTGTAAAAATCGCTTCGGCGTTCTGAATTAGATTTACAAAACCGTCCGGCCCAACATTGTACAGTGCTATATCTGAATAGGTTGTATCCGCAGGAACAATCTCGTCGATGTGCGGTAATATGATTAGTTTCGCACCAGTTTCCTGTGCATATTTTTTAGCGATTCTGCGGTGTGATTCTGTTGCTCCGATAAAATACACCAAAACATATTTTTCACGCACCAAGGGCTGTTGAAGCCCCAGGAAATGAACCCACTGCTCTGCATCCAAAAGCAACGTTGGATCAACCACAACCGGACAGTCTCTTCCGGTCAGTTCTTTCACTAACTCTGCACCCATATTTTCCCGGGCTGTCAACATATGGAATTTTTTCAGTGCTTTTCTGTAATTGCCTCTTACAATTCTCGGAATAGAACTTACGCCAAAGCTTGGAGCATAGGCAATTCGTTTTACCGACGGTGGGAGAAAGTCGAGCATATAGTATCGTTCCAGTGCATGCGACGGCAGCCAAATTTGATCACTTCCACAAATCACAGAACAATACTTTTTCTCAGACAATGCCGACACTGCCTTTAGTGTATCACAGCGATCAGACAGTACATATTTTTCTTTGGTGAACTTTGCAAAACATTGGTTCCGCATATCTATATTCTGTTTCGTTTCAGGAAATCTTGATAACGCTGCTTGGCGCTCTTGAGAAATTCTTTTGTATTCCTTACGGTTCGATAACAGCAACTTTTTCGGATTCCACTGTTTTTGCTGAAAAGTGTAATTTATAATCTCATTATCATAATTGTTCGCCGTGAGAAAGGTCTGCAATGCAAATGCCTGCAGTTTCGTTCCGTAATTATTCGTAAGAAACGGTGTTGCTAATCCAATCATTTTTATCAAATTCCTTTCGTCTGCCGACTTTGCAGTGCAATGCCGCAGAAATCAAATATAGGGGGATCAAATATCCGCCGGTAGCGAAAAATGTTTCCACCTGTGCCGCAGTCAGCATGACGATATATGCGGCCATCATAATTCGGCCTTCTTGTTCGCGTCCCTTAATAAAAAATCCCTTATTTGAACAATATATAGTCAGTATTAATAGCGTCAATCCAACTATGCCGAAGCACATCAATACCGCAAGATAATTGTTGTGCGGATGAGAAGCACCGAATCCCAAATATTGGCGCATTTGTTCTGTGCTTAATCTTCCTACACCGAACAGAAAATTTTTTTGAATAGAATTCAGCGCATTATCCCAAATTCGCGTCCGAAATGTCAGTGTTAGGTCTTTTTTCAGCACATTCACCAACAGGAATGAGAACATATCCATCAAGCGAGCAATAACTACAATCCAAAAAACAATTGCTTCAATCAAGATGAGCCACTGTATCTTTATACTCCTTCTTTTTCGGTATGTATAGACAGCTAAAACGCACCCAGCCAATGTGAAGCAAAACAATCCAGTGGCTGTCCACTGCATAACCATGGACACCGCGGCCGCAATGATAACTGCAGCAGAAAATCGTTTTGAGGCATGTGTGTGCGCGTTTTCATTCCAAAGCAGAACAGTGGTCAATGCTAATAGGTATGCAGTCAGCCAAGCTGTTCTATAACTTAAGAAATAGTTCTGCGTATACTTTTCAGTTGCATACATGCCTCCTGGGAACAGAACAACCGAAAGAAAATTCAGTATGACGTAAGTTCCAGAAACTTTTGCCAATGCTTTAATAAAGGCATCATAGCTTACTCTTAGGGCCATATATGATACAAGCGCAATTCCAAGGTTATTCACCAAAGAACCAATATCAGCCACGCTTTTTCCATTCAAAATCGTGGCTATTGGTTCCCACAGGATTGATGCCCCAACGAGAAGGAAAGCCAAGAGTAATTGATTTATGGGCAATACAAGCATACTTTTCCCAAAAACCATCAACGCATATAATACAAGCAGAATACGAAGTAAGTTCAAAAGCGCATCCAACGGAGCGAGAACATCCATGCCGCTGACACAGCCTGGTTTCATCAGAATTATGAAGCAAATAGCAACAAACCATGGCTTGCTAAAGTATTTCATTGATGCTGCACTCCTTTACTTCCAAGATAAATACATCTGAGTATGTTACGCTCCAATTCAATATCGTATCCGCTATCTTGAATCAGTTTGATTGTATTGCTTCTTTGAGTTGTATCCGCTGCTAAAACAGTCTCCGCCCACTGCTGTGCGCTTGCCTCCTGCGGCAGATATGTAAACAACTCCTCAGACAAACATGCCTCCTGCGGCACAACTTCTGCTGTGGCAAAGGTTTTCAGGCCAGCTGCTTGTGCTTCCACATACACAATTCCCAACCCTTCAAAGCGGGAAGGTAGCACAAACACATCCATAGCCTGGAGAAGATCTGGCACATCTGTGCGAAGTCCGAGAAATAGCACCTCCTGCTCAAGGCCACGACTTTTCACAAGAGAGCGAACTTCCTCTTCTAATTCCCCCTGCCCTACAAACATCAGTACAGATTCAGGTCTATGCTTATGGATCTCTTCGAAAATCTCAACATTGAACTGTGGATTCTTTTGAAATGACAGCCTTCCAACTACGCCAACCACAAATTTCCCTGAAATTCCCAGCGCATTACGCATTTTTTGCCGCTTTATCGGATTATAGGCATACTTCTCTGCTTCAATTGCATTATTCAGGATGGTATAAGGATGCTTTCCAAATAGATGCTTTCCTGCATCTGATGAGCACGCCAAGCGTAGTGTTGCAAAACGATTCAAAAGAAAACGGAATATCTTATAGTGTAGTTTTGTAGCCGCACCGGTCATATACGCCATATGGGAATGGCACACTCTCACCTTAACGCCACATATTTTAGCAAGCCACAAATAAAGAAATGACCATTCTTCCAGATGCACATGGACTGCATCATAGTTCCCTTGTTGAATAACCCGAAGCATCTCCATTATATTTTTTCGCAAGCTTACTTGTCTAGGCGTTACATAAAAGACATGGAATCCTGCCTTTTCAAAACGTTCATGCAGCAGATGCTTTTTCCCAGTGCTCTCGCCAACGATATCAAATTGTATATCACTCAACAGCTGATTTGCACAATAATTCGCTATCACAAATCCCACACCTCCACCATTGAAGCCATAGACAATATGCAAAATTTTCACCGACAATTTAAACCCCTATTCCATTACAAATTCGATAAGATATGCCCTTTCTGCTATCTCTTTGTGCTTTCCACCAGGGCATTTTCCAGCCACGCCCTTGACTGTGCCACTAGCTGCACTATCTGAACGTCTGAATATTCAAAACGACAGTTATCAATCTGACAATATTCCATTTCGGTTCCAGGTACAATCAGCCTGTCTTCAAAGGAGGATAGCCGTAGCAGGGATTCGATTCTGCTATTCTGCCCGCGTAAATCTTTGTTTCCAAAGCGCTGCAACACATAGAATTGCCGATGATACCGAATAGCAAATGAAGAGCAGTGGAAGGAATCGCTCAAAACAAATGCTGCATGCTTTACATATGCGAGGAACTCCCTCGGTCCGACAGCACACTTGATTGTTTCCGGACGAGTGAAATCGCTGGCAACCATCGGCAGCATCTGAATCTTAAGATGATATTTTTTTGCAATCATTTGTGCCACACGAAGGTATCCCTCATTCTTGCTTAGAAAATAGCAGAACAAGTATGGTTGCCCATCCATCTTGCAGTTCGCCGCGAGGCAATCCCACTGACTCAGCGGAATCAACATAGTTGGATCCACAACAACCTGCGCCGACTTTCCGGTCAATCCTAAAACAATTTCTTTACCGTTTTGCTCTCTGACCGACAGATACTCAAACGTTGCCAACGCATTCTTCACTTTTTCTCTTTTATTGTCTGGAATCTGATTTACGCCAAAACTGGGGGCATAGGCGATTTTCTTTTTACTGTCTGAAACAAATTCAAGAAAGTAGTACGGATCATAGTAATAGGGATTCCAGATTTGATCACTCCCGCACACAAACACAGCATCTTTCCCACAGATCCGCATGATAGACGATGCATTCGAGCATCGCTCCGTCAACGGCATTTCCATTTCCTGAAATGTGCGAAAAAGCGCCATGCTATCTGCTGCCTCTGGCGAAGAACGCCCGCCCCCGAAAATTTTCATGGCCTTTTCATTTATTTTGTAACAGACGGTTTCCATTAGGCTATTATTCGCAATTTTTTGCTTCAGGCTCATCGCAGTGCTTGGGTGGTAGCCTAGAATCTGGCATTGGTATCCCATCGAGCGGATTGCCATCGGAAGTGCGTACGCCTGCAAAGCACTTCCGTAGTTATTTCCATCATACCATGTCAAAGTATATACTTTCATTTGCGTACTCTCCATTTCTCTCAGTAAGCACTGCAGAATGCTAAACCGATATCAGATCTTTTTTCCCTGTATCAGCCCCTGATACAGTTGTATCAGTCGTGTCAGATAGAGGTCAGCAGAAAACAGCCTCTTTGCATTTTCTGCAGCTTTCTGAGCCATTTCATAATAGGCTTTCTCGCTTAACCCCATCACTTTTTCAATCGCCTTAGCGAGGGCAGCTTCATTCTTCATTTCGCAAACAAAACCAGTTTCACCATCAATAATGTTTTCAGAAAGTCCTCCAGCGTCAGTTACAACAACAGGTTTTCCAAGTGATTGTGCTTCACAGGCAGTGTAACCACTGGCTTCATACCACTCAGAAGGTACTACCACACAAGCAGATTCCCTTACACAACGCCATAAATCTTCGCCGTTCTTAAAGCCTACCAAAGAAATCCGATCATCCAGATTCATGCGCCTTATTTCTGTCCGAATCATGTCCTCCTCTGGGCCAGTGCCAACAATCAGCAAAGGAACGCCTGCGACCATTTTTATTGCACGAACAAGCGTCAGAATCCCTTTTTCCTGGGACAGTCGGCCATAATACAAAACATACTTTCCCCTTTTTCCATGTACACCGTATTGTGTCTTTGCTGGGAGGAAATTTTTCATATGGACGATTGGAGATTTTGTCAACCCAGATTTCTCAAGTTTCTTCTTATAGAACTCCGATGGAGTAATAAACAGATCGATTTTATTGTACAGGCCGCTGAGCTTATTATATTCGCTCTCCAGCGCCGCCATAAAGCACTTGGCACGAGAATCTTTAAAACATGCATATCTTATGCAGTTGGCATAATTCCCGTGTAGGCAAGCTTCGCAAATTCGACCATGGTTCAGCATGGTATGATTGGGACAAAAACAATTCGGATCATGCACGGTAAGGACCACGGGCAGTCGATATCTCTTAGCCGCATCCACTATGGATGCCGTCAAAATGCGATGGAAAAGATTGATATGGATAATATCTGGTCTTTCTTTTTCAATCAGAGCAGATATCTTGTTCTTTGCTTCCAAAGAGTAT
>ERZ808246.2342-NODE-2342-length-12022-cov-3.932397_pt1 | contig 12022 bp, 9 predicted proteins | sample MGYA00521083_ERZ808246 | MGnify/ENA primary metagenome ERZ808246 (study PRJEB31516, sample SAMN03275577) | gut metagenome | biome: mammalia-associated habitat; material: feces | host: Papio cynocephalus | place: Kenya | collected 2012-07-07 ...
AAGTCAATAAAAAAATGCGCAAAAAAACGTCGATTTTCGCCAACCTTGACAGAAAGGCGAAAATATGGTATACTGAACTTCCATATGGTCAAGTGAAAGGAGAGTACGCATGGGTTTTCTGCATTTGTGCAGGGAGGGGGAAAACGGCAAGGCGCCGTTTTGGAAGAGCATCTGTAACTATGCAACTACCGTATGCTGTCAACTCGGATTGACGGTCATTCGCCGAACCAAAAATGCGTGGCGCAAATGTCGCCGCATAGGGGGACGAATGGCGGTTCGGACAAAGAATTTTGCCGGAGAGATTGCCGGACTCGGGATAAAAACGGCAAAGTTTCTGAAGAATGAAATTTTTAACGCGATTCTCTTTTTCGTCACCGCTCCGTATCATCTGGGAAAAGCCTTTGTGCGCGGATGGAAGGTCGGCGGTCCGAAGGATGCGTTTTCCTGCGTGTGGCACGTGTTTTCTCAGACGGGCGCAGCGCTGCTGAAGCATCTGCGGGTGCTGTTCAGCTATGCTCTGCCTGCGGCGGCACTTGCCTTTTTGCTGGTGACGGTGACCGCACAGCGAAACGACGGGTATGTGGTGCGCATCGGTGTGAACGGTGAAACCGTCGGCTGCGTGGAGGATGAGTCGGTATATTTTGCGGGCGAAAGCCTGATGCAGCAGCGGATTATTTACGGCGACGGCGATGAAATTTATCATTTGGCGCCGCATATGACACTGGAACGCGTAACGGACAGCACCGAAGTGATGAGCGCCGAGGAGCTGTGCAATGAATTGATCCGCCATTCGGGCAATGTGTTTGAGGAAGCATACGGTCTGTATGTGGACGGTGTGTTCTACGGCGCAACCACCGAGGGCGAGACAATGAGCCGCGATCTGCAGGCAATTCTGGAAAGCTATAAAACCGGTGCGGAAAACGAAACCGTGCGTTTCCATAATGACGTACAGGTGCGCGCGGGATTGTATCTGGAAAGCTCGATGGTGAACTACGGAGAGCTGTATGCGCTGATGAATTCTTCGGTGGATTATGCGGCGACCTATACGGTGGTTGCCAACGATTCGCCGATCCGCATTGCCAATAAGAACAATATTTCGCTGAAAACGCTGATGGCGCTCAACCCCGGAATTTCCGAAGTCTGTCAGATCGGACAAGAGGTGATCGTTTCGGCGGATCGCCCGCTTCTGAGCGTGGAAACGACAGTGGTCGAAGAACGGGAGGTGGAGGTGCCGTATGAGTCGGTGACTATCCCGGACAGCACGATCAGCTATGGCGTCAGCACCGTTTCGCGCCGCGGAAAAAACGGCAGCGGAATCGAAACGGTGGAAAAGGTGTACGTGGCGGGGATTCTGACGGAAACCAACGTGCTCGGCGTGAACGTCACGCAGGAGCCTGTTACAGAATATGTCATTCGCGGCACCCATATGTCAACGTCGATTCAGCCGTCGAAGGGTGACGGTACGTTCGATTGGGAATTCAAGTGGCCGACGCGCGGCGGATATCAGACCTGTTCCATCGACGGATACAAGGGTCATACCGGTATGGATATCGGCGGTTTGCCGGTCGGTACGCCGATTTACGCGGCGGCGGACGGCATTGTGATCAAATCGGTGAAAAATCTGACGGGATACGGGTATCATATCATCATCGACCACGGCAATGGCGTGCAGACGCTGTACGGACATTGCAACAGCCTGATTGCAAAAGTGGGCGATGTGGTAAAGCAGGGCGACAAAATTGCCACGCTGGGCGCGACAGGCAATGCCGACGGCAAGCATCTGCATTTTGAGATCCGCATCAACGGAGAATATAAAGATCCTTCCGATTATCTCGGTACATCGTACCGCAAATGGTAAAACTGACCGCGGTGCCGCCAAAGGCGGCACCGCGGTTTTGCGCGATTTTTGCGGTTCGTCTCTTGACCTCGGGGGAAAAATAGGGTACAATAGAATGATAGGAAATCAAACGGAAGGGAAAGACAAGAAGAGCGATGGCAAAAAAGAGTAACGAATATTCCAACGAAAGCATTGCCTCCCTGAAAGGCGCACAGCGTGTGCGAAAACGCCCGGCGGTTATTTTCGGTTCGGACGGGATTGAGGGATGCGAACATTCGGTGTTTGAAATTCTTTCCAATTCCATTGACGAGGCAAGGGAAGGGTACGGAAAAAAGATTATTCTCACGCGGTACTCGGACGGTTCGGTGTCGGTCGAGGATTTCGGACGGGGCATCCCGGTGGATTTTAACCGCAACGAGAATTGTTATAACTGGGAACTGCTGTTCTGCGAAATGTATGCGGGAGGAAAGTACAATACCAACGACGGCGATAACTATGAGTTTTCACTCGGCTTGAACGGATTGGGTCTGTGCGCAACGCAGTATGCGTCGGAATATATGGACGCGGAAATCTACCGTGACGGTTTTCGCTATACCCTGCATTTTGAAAAAGGTGAGCCGGTCGGCGGGCTGAAAAAAGAGGAAACCACACGCAGGCAGACGGGAACGAAAATCACCTGGAAGCCCGATCTGGAAGTGTTTACGGATATTGACGTTCCGCGGGAATACTATGAAGAAATTCTGAAAAAACAGGCAGTGGTCAATGCGGGCGTGGAATTTGTGCTGCGCTGGCAGGACAAGACGTTTGACACCGTCACGTTCAAGTACGATCACGGAATCACGGACTACGTCAACGAGCTGGTCGGGGAAAACGCCATGATTCCGACGCAGACGTGGCAGGGCGAACGCCGCGGAAGAGACCGCGAGGACAAGCCGGAATACAAGGTGAAGATGAATTTCGCCGTGACGTTTTCCAATAAACTCAGTTTGCTGGAATACTATCACAACTCCAGCTTTCTGGAGCACGGCGGTTCTCCGGAAAAAGCGGTGAAAAGCGCGTTTGTGTCGCAGATCGATGCGTATTTGCGCCAAAACGGGAAATATCTGAAAAATGAGAGCAAAATCAATTTCCAGGATGTAGAGGACTGCCTGGTGCTGGTGTCGTCGTCGTTTTCCACGCAGACATCTTACGAAAACCAGACCAAGAAGGCAATTACCAATAAATTTATCGCCGAGGCAATGACCGAGTTTCTGAAGCATCAGCTGGAAGTGTATTTTCTGGAAAATCCGCTCGATGCGGAAAAAATCACCGGTCAGGTGCTGGTGAATAAACGCAGCCGTGAAAAGGCGGAAAAAGCGCGGATCGATCTGAAAAAAACGCTGTCCAATCCGATGGATGTCACCAATCGGATTCAGAAGTTTGTGGATTGCCGCACGCGCGACACCTCCCGCCGCGAGATTTATATCGTGGAGGGCGATTCGGCATTGGGCGCGTGCAAGCAGGCGCGTGACGCCGAATTTCAGGCGATTATTCCGGTGCGCGGAAAGATTCTTAACTGCCTGAAGGCGGAATATGACAAAATTTTCAAAAGCGAAATTATCACGGATATCATCAAAGTGCTCGGCTGCGGCGTGGATGTGCGCAGCAAAGCCAATAAAGACCTGTCGGCGTTTGATTTGTCGGCACTGCGCTGGAACAAGGTCGTGATCTGTACCGATGCCGACGTGGACGGCTATCAGATACGCACGCTGATTCTGACGATGCTCTATCGGCTGACCCCCGCGCTGATCGATGAGGGGTTTGTGTATATCGCCGAGTCGCCGCTGTACGAGATCGAAAGCAAGGACAAGACCTATTTTGCCTATAATGATCGGGAAAAAGCGGAGATTCTGGAAAAAATCAAAGGACAGAAATTCACGATTCAGCGCTCAAAAGGTCTCGGCGAAAACGAACCGGAAATGATGTGGCTGACCACGATGAATCCCGCCACACGGCGACTGATCCGCGTCACGCCGTTTGACGCACAGCGCACGGCGGAGGTGTTTGATCTGCTGCTGGGCGACAATCTGGCAGGCAGAAAAGAGCATATCGCCGAAAACGGCGCAAAATATCTGGAACTCGCAGATCTCAGCTAAAGGAGGAGCGTTATGGCAAGAAAAAAGAATACCGAACCGGAGAAAACGCCCGATACCGCGGCAGAGATCGAAAACGCCGGGCTGGTGGTCGAAGAACCGATCGTCGATACCCTGGAAAAAAACTATATGCCCTATGCGATGAGCGTCATTGTGTCGCGTGCGATTCCGGAAATCGACGGGTTCAAGCCGTCGCATCGGAAGCTGCTGTACACGATGTACAAAATGGGGCTGCTCAGCGGCGCGAGAACGAAATCCGCCAATATCGTCGGACAGACCATGCGCCTGAATCCGCATGGCGATGCGGCAATTTACGACACGATGGTGCGTCTCTCCCGCGGACATGAGGCACTGCCCTATCCGTTTGTGGATTCCAAGGGAAACTTCGGAAAGGCATATTCCCGCGATATGGCATATGCGGCAAGCCGTTATACCGAGGCAAAGCTCGACCCGATCTGCAATGAGCTGTTCGGGGATATCGATAAGGATACCGTCGATTTTGTGGACAACTACGACAGCTCCACCAAGGAGCCGACGCTGCTGCCGACCACCTTTCCGACGGTGCTTTCCACGCCGAATCTCGGCATTGCCGTCGGTATGGCAAGCAATATTTGTCCGTTTAACCTGTCGGAACTTTGCCAGACAACGGTAGCACTGATGAAGGACCCCGATCACGACGCGCTGACCACTCTGTTGGCACCGGATTTCGCGGGCGGCGGAATCATTCTCTACGACCGCGCTGAAATGGATCGGATTTACCGCACGGGACGCGGTTCGGTTCGGGTGCGTTCGCGCTATACCTATGATAAAGCCAATCATTGTATTGAAATTACCGAGATTCCCCCCACAACTACCGTGGAGGCAATCATCGACAAAATTATCGAACTGATCAAACTGTCCAAAATCCGCGATATTTCCAATCTGCGCGATGAAACGGACAAAACCGGTCTGAAGCTGACGCTGGATCTCAAACGCGGCACCGATCCGGAGAAACTGATGAAAAAACTGTTCCGCATGACGCCGCTGGAGGACACATTCGGATGCAATTTCAACATTCTCATCGGCGGCTATCCGCGCGTGATGGGCGTGTATGAAATTCTCAACGAATGGGTGGCATTCCGCGAGGAGTGCATTCGCCGCCGGGTGTATTTTGACCTGAAAAAGAAAAAGGAAAAGCTGCATCTGCTGCTCGGCTTGTCAAAAATTCTGCTGGATATCGACAAAGCCGTCCGCATTGTGCGCGAAACCGAAGAGGAAGCCGAAGTGGTGCCGAACCTGATGATCGGGTTCGGGATCGATCAGGTGCAGGCGGAATATGTCGCGGAGATCAAGCTGCGTCACCTCAACCGCGAGTATATTCTCAACCGCACGCAGGAAACCGATCAGCTTAAAAAAGACATCGCGGACATGGAGGAAATCCTCAAGGACGCCAAGCGTGTGCGCGCGATTATCATTCGCGAACTGGAAAATGTGGAGAAAAAATACGGCAAACCGCGCAAAAGCCTGATTTGCTATGAGGTCGGCGAGGAAGAAGAGGAACGCGAGGAGGAGAATATTCCGGACTACGCGGTGCATCTGTTCTTCACCAAAGAGGGATATTTCAAGAAAATCACCCCGCAGTCTCTGCGCATGAGCGGGGAACAGAAGCTCAAAGAAGGCGACGAAGTGGTTCAGACCGTCGAAGCCTCCAATGCCACGGAGCTTTTGTTCTTCACCGACAAGTGCCAAGTGTATAAAACCCGTGCCTGCGAGTTTGACGATACCAAAGCCAGCGTGATGGGCGAATTTTTGCCCGCAAAGCTGGAAATGGACGAGGGCGAAACGCCGATTTTCATGGCGACTACCACGGACTACGCCGGCTGGATGCTGTTCCTGTTTGAAAACGGAAAGGCGGCAAAGGTGCGTATGGATTCCTATGCGACCAAAACCCGCCGCAAGAAACTGCTCAATGCGTTTTCGGACAAATCTCCCGTGGCGGCGATCCGTCAGCTGAAGGAAGACCGCGAACTGGCGATCTTCACGTCGGCAGGCAGACTTTTGTGTCTGAATACGGCGATGATCAGCGAAAAGAGTGCGAAAGATACGCAGGGTGTCGCGGTAATCACGTTGAAGAAAAATCACCGTATCGAGCGGGTAACCGATTTTTCTGCGGAGAATTACGCCGACCCCGACCGCTATAAAACCAAAACGCTTCCCGCGGCGGGAGCGGTGCTGAAAAACGAGGATGTCGGTGAGCAGATTACGTTCGGATAAAAAACGCCGTCGGGACGTCCTTCGACGCGCCGACGGCTGTATTCGGAACGATGCAAACGCGTGAGGCAAACGGCTTTTCACGGTGATCTATGTCCGCAAAGCGTGTGCCGGAATCGGTCCGAACGATTATAGTATCGGTGAACGGCACAGAAATATCACAGGAAATTTACGGAAAGGAGTCTTCGGATCGTGAAACGATTTTTGACGGTTTTTGTGACAGCGCTGCTGCTCGGTCTGTGTTCATGCACGCCGATTGAGCTGAATCCGGAAGAACTCTATGAACCGCCCAAACTTTCCGTGGAGCACGGCGAGATTTACACGGCACTGGAACGGGTGATCGGCAGCGGGTATACGCTGAAATATCCGAGCGCCGGAGATTACCGCTCCGCCATCGTTTTTCAGGATCTTGATCTGGACGGAAAAGACGAAGCCGTGGTGTTTTATGCGGGCAGCGACAGTGATTCCGCGCGGATCATCGTGCTTAAGGCGGGAGAAAATAACACTTGGAAAGCAACCTGCGATGTGGCAGGCTACGGCAGCAGTATCGACCGCCTGCTTTTTGCGCGGAGCGAGGGGTCGGTCTGCATGATCGTGGGATTTCATCAGAACAGCGCCAACAGCAAAACAATGCTGATGTACGAATATCGGGACAATTTGCTCAATCCTTTATATATCCGCGACTATTCGGAAATGACGCTCACGGACATCGACAGCGACGGCAGGGAAGAAGTTGTGATTCTGACCAACAACTACGCCGCCCGTTTTGCTTTTGCCCGCGTGCTGCGGCTGGAAGAGGGAAAGATCACGGAATCGGGCGAGTGTTATATGAACGAGGATATCGTGCAGTACGATCATGTGACCGTGGGCGTGCTTGCGGATCGTACGCCGGCGATATATGTGGATTCACGGCTGGCATCGGGATCGTTGATGACCGAGGTGCTGACCTATGCCGACGGAACACTTGTCAATCGGATTTACGGCGCGGACAACCCTATGGTTGGGCAGACTATCCGTGTCAATACGCTCTATTCGCAGGACATTAACGGCGACGGCGTGATCGAAATTCCCGCCCGTGTCATGGTGGACGAAAAGACAAAAACCGAAGCGACGGTCTGGCGGCAGGTGGGAGACGGTGAGCTGAAAGAAGTTTGTCGGACGCTGGACAACGAAAACGCAGGCTATCGGCTGATGATGCCCAAACGCTGGATCGGTCAGGTATATGTGCGCAGTGTGCCGGTAAACAACGAATGGATCGTTGTTTCCTATGGAATAAATACCAACGGAGTGCCATACGAATTGCTCAATATTCGTGTGTATGCCGACGGCGATATCATCGACCAGTTCGTGACCGAGGATTATACGCTGTTTGCCGAAAAAGGAAAATTTCGGTACTATGTAAAAACTGCCGTATTGCCGGGGAATGAACTGGCAATCGGGAAAGAAGAATTGAAGGATATATTCCGACTGATCAACGGAAGGACGGGAGAAAATGCGAAGAATACTGTTGGCTGAAGATGAGGACGCTATCCGCGATTTTGTCGTCATCAACCTGAAACGAGCCGGCTATGACGTGGTGGAGACACCGGACGGCGAGCGGGCGTTGGAAGCATTTGAACGCGAAAACGGAAATTTTTCCGTGGTGCTGTTGGATGTGATGATGCCGGGAATCGACGGATTTGAGGTGTGCAAACGTATCCGCGAGAAAAATCATCGGATCGGGATCATTATGCTCACGGCAAAGTCCCAGGAAATGGATAAAGTGCGCGGACTGATGCTCGGAGCGGATGATTATATCACCAAGCCGTTCAGCCCTTCGGAGCTGACGGCGCGGATCGACGCACTGTGCCGCCGTCTCGGAGTTTCCGACGAATCTGCGGCGGAAGAAGATGCTGTCGGGGACGACTGCCTTGTGTCGGGACCGTTTAAATTGGATTACAAAAGCCGTATGCTGTACAAAAACCGCACGCCGATCGATCTGACACAGGTGGAATTCCAGATTATGGAGTATCTGATGAAAAATCCGAATGTGGCACTCAAACGGTCGGATATTCTGAAAGAGGTCTGGGGAAAAGACTGCACCAGCGACGAAAAAGCCGTGGATGTGAATGTGCGTCGGCTGCGGGTGAAAATCGAGGACGATTCCTCCAAACCGGAATATCTGGCGACTGCATGGGGCTATGGCTATAAGTGGTTGCCAAATCCGCAGAAATAGACAAAACCGAAAGGCGGAAAACGGTTGTGGCAATGAAAAAAATAACCCGGCGCTGGTTTCTCAACAGCTTTTCCATCATTCTGTTGATGCTTTGCGCCATTACAGTGATTGCCGGATTTTCGGTGAAGAGCTTTTATTACAGCGCGGCACGCCAGTTCATTGAATCCCGCGCGCAGGTGATCTCGGCACAGGTGGTAAAGTATGCGTCGGACAGTGCGACGGATTACACCGCCGCCGCCAGCGCACTGGTGCAGAATTTCAGCGAAAAATCCAAAATGGAGCTGATGGCGCTGGACGATGAGGGAAATGTGACGCTGACTTCCGGCGGTTTTGCCGTGATGCAGAAGCTCTCCATGCCTGACTTTGAAGAAGCGCGGACGTCGGAAAACGGCGTGGGGTATTTTCAGGGCATGATCGACGGGGAAAAGGTCATGGCAATGACCTATCTGAATCCCGCGGGTGACGATACGCTCTATGCGTTTCGCTATATGATCTCCATGACGAAAATCGACGCGCAGGTGTTTCTGATCGATACCGTGATCGGTGTTATCGCCGTGTGTGTGCTGCTGTTGGTCATCTGGTCAAGCTCTTATTTTCTCAATTCGATCGTGACACCGGTGGGCGAGATCGGAAAAACGGCGCAGAAAATTGCAGGCGGCGATTTTGAATCCCGTCTGAAAAAGAAAAACGACGACGAGATCGGTTCGCTGTGCGATGCAATCAATAACATGGCAGGCGAGCTTGCCGCCACCGAAAAAATGAAAAACGACTTCATTTCCTCGGTTTCGCATGAGCTGCGAACTCCGTTGACGGCAATCAAGGGGTGGAGCGAAACGATTACCGATTCCCCCGGAGACACGGAAATCACCGAAAAGGGAATGCGCGTCATCACCAGTGAAACCGACCGCCTGTCTCAGATGGTGGAGGAGCTGCTGGACTTTTCGCGGATGCAGAGCGGAAGGCTGACGGTCACCCCGGAAAAGATGGATGTGTTGGCGGAACTCGGCGATGCGGTGCTGATGTTCACTCAGCGCGCCAGACGGGAGAATATCACACTGGAATATAACGAGCCGGAAACGCTGCCGCTGATTATGGGCGACAAAAACCGCTTGAAACAGGTGTTTGTTAATATTATTGACAATGCGATCAAATACTCCGACAGCGGCGACAAGGTGACGGTGGATACATACAGCGACGGCAAAAACGTCTGCGTTTGTGTAGCGGACACCGGCTGCGGCATCAAAGCGGAGGACCTTCCGAAGGTCAAAACGAAGTTTTACAAAGCCAATCTGACGCGGCGCGGTTCGGGTATCGGGCTGGCGCTGGCAGATGAAATTGTCCGGATGCACGGCGGAACGCTGGATCTGGACAGCGAAGAAAATGTGGGAACGACGGTGCTGATCAGGCTGCCGATTCACCCCTTGCTGTAAGAAAGGAAATGCGTATGGCAGACAAAAAGAAAAGAACCTCCATCGGCGGTCAGGCACTGATCGAGGGCGTAATGATGCGCGGCGTCGGAAAGACGGCGATGGCGGTGCGGCTTCCCGATCAGTCGATCGATGTGGAAGTGTGGAACACAAAGCTTGCCAAGGACAAAAGCCCGGTTTTTCGGATTCCGTTTGTGCGCGGGATTTTCAATTTTGTCGATTCGCTGACGTTCGGCTATAAATGCCTGATGAAGTCGGCAGAAAAAGCGGGTATGGACGATCTGGAAGAAGAAACGAAGTTTGACCGTTGGCTGAAAGCGCATTGCGGCGAGCATCTGATGAAAATCGTCAGTGTGATTTCCGCCGTGCTGGGCGTGGTGCTGGCGTTGGCGCTGTTTGTCTATCTGCCGATGCTCATCGTCAAAGGAATCGAATGGCTTTCCGGCGCTTCGCTCGGATGGTTCAAGACGCTGATCGAGGGCGTCATCAAAATCGTGGTGTTTATTGCCTATCTCGCGCTGGTGTCCCGCATGAAGGACATTCACCGTGTGTTTGAATACCACGGGGCGGAGCATAAAAGCATTGCCTGCTATGAGGCGGGCGAGGAACTGACGGTGGAAAACGTGCGCAAATACACACGGTTTCATCCGCGCTGCGGCACGAGCTTTATTCTGATTGTACTGATCGTCAGCATTCTGGTGTTCAGTCTGCTGCAATTCAGCTGGGGAAATCTCTGGCTTCGCTTCGGACTGAAAATTCTGATGCTTCCCGTGGTGGTGGGAATCAGCTACGAAATCATCAAATATGCGGGCGGGCATGACAATCCGCTCACGAAAATTCTTTCCGCGCCGGGATTGTGGCTGCAGCGGCTGACCACGGCGGAACCGGACGACAGCCAGATTGAGGTTGCGCTGGCATCGCTGAAACCCGTGCTTCCGCAGGAAGGCGAAGACGACAATTGGTGATAAAGCTGCGGGAACTGAAAAAAGAAATTCTTCGGACGCTGCAAAATGCGCGGATCGAAGCCGCGGCATTTGAAACCGAGGTCTTGCTTCAGGAGTTCTGCAAGCTCACGCGGGCAGAAATTCTGACCGATGCGGAGAAAGAGACGGAAGCGGAAGCGGTGCTTGCTGCCGCAGAAAAACGTGCGGCAGGCGAGCCGCTGCAATATCTGATCGGTCACTGGGAATTCTGGGGCATGGATCTGAAAGTGGGCGAAGGCGTGCTGATTCCCCGTGCGGACACGGAAACTGCAGTGGAAACGGCACGGGAATTGCTGCGCGGAAAACCCGAAGCGGTGATTGCCGATCTTTGCAGCGGCAGCGGATGTATTGCGCTGGCTCTTTCAAAGGAGCTTCCGAAATCCGAGGTGTACGCACTGGAAAAAAGTCCGGCGGCGTTTGCGTACCTGCGGGAAAATAATAAGAGGTACGGCGGAAAAATCCATGCGCGCCTCGGTGATGTGCTTTCGCCGCAGGCACAGGAGGAAATTCCCGCCTTGGATTTGCTGATTTCCAATCCGCCGTACATTCCGAGTGCAACGGTGGACACGTTGTCCGCAGAGGTGCAGCACGAGCCGCGCATGGCACTCGACGGTGCAGAGGACGGACTGTTTTTTTATCGTGAAATCACCGCCCGATGGAAAAACAAACTCAAACCGGGCGGCGTGCTGCTGTTTGAAATCGGATTTGACCAGGCACTGGCTGTGCGTGAAATTCTGGATGAAAACGGATTCGATCGGGTGCAGGTACGGGAGGATTACGGAAAAAATCCCCGCGTGGTGTACGGAATCCGTGCATGATTTTCAAAAAGATGCCCATACTGTCCGTTGAACAGGAGGGATTGCTATGAAAGCGTCTGTGGACCGTGAAGGCTGTATCGGTTGCACACTGTGTACGTCCATTTGTCCGACTGTGTTTACCATGGAGGACGGACTCGCGCAGGCAATCGACGGGGAAATTCCCGAACACGCCGAAAACCAGGTGGAGGAAGCGCGGGACAGCTGCCCCGTTTCTGTCATTACCGTGGAATGAGAAACCCCATTGAGCGCCGCAGGCTTTGTCTGCGGCGCTCAATGTTTGGGTGTTCTCCGGTGTGAAAATAAAAAAGGCTCTATGTCAATAGTTGGGGTAGAGACAAAACGCAAATAGTTAGGTCGTGC
>ERZ808246.2344-NODE-2344-length-12018-cov-3.444955_pt1 | contig 12018 bp, 6 predicted proteins | sample MGYA00521083_ERZ808246 | MGnify/ENA primary metagenome ERZ808246 (study PRJEB31516, sample SAMN03275577) | gut metagenome | biome: mammalia-associated habitat; material: feces | host: Papio cynocephalus | place: Kenya | collected 2012-07-07 ...
TATCCCACACTCCATTAGGTGAATTCTGGAATATACTGAACGCATCCTTATCAAGCACCTCGGACCACAAGTATCCGTAATACCCAGAGTCATAACCGCTACCACCGAAGATATGATTGAAATAAGTACTCTGATAACGGAAAGTTATCTGGGGGATAAGCCCTATCTCCTCGGCCACCTGCGCTTCGAACTTGTCAACATCAACCCCTTCAACTGAAGTGAGTTCATGCCAACGCATATCCAAAATCGAGGCCGCAGTCAATTCGACAGTGGCAAATCCCTGATTAAATTTAGAAGATGCTCTTATCTTATCAACCAATTCCTGAGGAATAACTTCTCCCGCATCGTTTTTAGCATATAAAGCAAGCAATTCCGGCTGGAAAGCCCAATTCTCATTAAATTGAGAAAACATCTCGACAAAATCGCGCTTTACATTAGTTCCACTAACTGAAGCATAATGACATTTTGACAGCAGCCCGTGAAGTGCATGTCCGAACTCGTGGAAAGTAGTGAGCACATCATCTATACTCATATACTCGGAAAGATTACCAACATTGACTATAATAGGCCTTATATCGTTTCCATTAGCATCTACATACTGATTACGTATGTTATTCATCCACGCACCACCTCTCTTGCTTGAACGAGGGAAAAGGTCCGTAGTTAAGATACCTATCAAAGAACCATCATTATTAGTTAGCTTCCATGTAGTTACACACTGAGGATTATAACTAGGAACATCCTCGATTTTTTCCACGTTCACATCGTATAGCATCTTAGCTGCCATAAATACGCCATTAAGGACATTTTCCGCTTTAAAGTATTTCTGACGTCTGACTTTCTCGGCATAATACCACCAGTCCCACTGCTCGATTTTAGAGCCCTTAGCAAGTTTCCCGGATGCAATGTCCTCATCCATAAAACGCTGCATTTCCTTAACTTCTTGTTTAGCCCTTACCGTAGCTGCATCCATAATTCCTTTCAAGAAAGCATCCACCGTCTGCGGGTTTTCGGCCATTTTATCAGAAAGAGTAAAAGAAGCTGAGTTCTTGTAGCCTAGTATATTGGCCTTACGAATTCGCGCTCCTACAAGGCTCAAAATCAACTCTCTATTATCGTACTCGTTACCATTGTGTCCGCGCATACGATAAGCTTCGTTATACTGTCTACGCAATTCCCTGTCTTCGGTAGTAGTCATCATTGAAGGATAAGAACTTACACTGAAGCCAAATTTGTCTTTGAAAGCATTTGATTCTGCAAGTATGTTATTTCCAATCTTTTGGGTTAGCGTTGCTATTTGAGCATTTATCTCACGAAGTTCTGCCTGCTTTTCTTCACTCAGGCCAATTCCTTCTCTTTCAAAACCATCATACCACCCTTTCAGAACCATCTGCTGTTCGCGCGTCAGGGAACTTTGATCCGACTCATATACGGATTTAACTCTTTGATATAGCGCCTTATTGAAATTAATGTCGCTACTATGCGCGCTTAAAAGCGAAACTGCCTCCTCCACTACGGCATCCAACTCCGGATTACCATCAGTTTCCACTACATTGAAAAGCACGCCTTGAACTTTAGAAAGGATGTCACCAGAAAGTTCCAGCGGGGCGATAGTGTTTTCGAAGTCGGCAGGAACAGGATTAGATACAATAGCATCTATCTGTGCGTTCTGTTGTTTGATTCCCTCTTTTATGGCCGGAATATAATCTGAGGTGCTTATTTCACCAAACGGTGGAATACCGTAAGGGGTATTCCACTGTTTGAGAAAAGGATTGTCATGACATGATGTTAAAGAAACCGCCATCACTAATGCTGCTAAAATTCTTTTCATTATTTTTATTCTACTTTAATGTCGTCCAATGAATTTACTATGAATTGAACACTTCCTTGATAAAGCGTAAGGATACCGGTAAGAGAAACTGTTTTGCTTCCGTTTAACACCTCTGCAGGTATCTTACTGTCAGCGAACTTGGCATACCCGCTGGTGCGTAACTGAATGGTGGTTCCACCCATAGTAAAATACTGACTTACAGAGTATCCATTGGCATTCTGAGCGAGGCAATAACGAGGCCACATCTTTACAAGATTTTCAGGTTTCATTCGCTCCTCCACAAGGGTCTGATCTTCTTCTTTTTCCGGATATACACCATAAACCCAATAATATACTTTCCTGCAGAAATCGGCATCCTCTCTTTCCATAATATTCTCATAGAAAGGAAGATCCACTTCTTTAAGGTAGTCTATACTTACAGAGCCGACAGAGCCATAATTCTGGTCATTGGCATTTCCTATCATAGCCTCATCCCACACTCCGCTTTGAAGTCGAGAAAGGAAATTGGACTTACTCATAGCCCAACTATCTATCCCCCAAGTCTTATCCGACAAGAAAACCCTGTTTTTAGAATTCTTGTTAGACTCGTCACTATTGAGATAAAGCAAAGCAAATACTTCGTCTGCATATTTCAATCCCTTTAAAGTGACTAGGCGTCCAAGATATGGGCAGGTAGAAACTGTGGCATCCTTCGATGGAAGCTGTGACTCTGTTATAACGACAGGAGTCTGAGGCTGCGCATCCTCTGGACTTTCTCTATAGATATGATCCTTGATTATCCTATCCGAGCGTATATAGGAAGTCTCGTATTCTGTGCCATACGTACCCTTGGCAAATGCTGAACCGAGCTGCGTCATACCATTTCCGCCATAATTATTACCTGATTTATAACCATAACTGCCAATCGTAAGCCCGCCCGTGCGATTACCAGGACCACATACCACATATACTTTCTGTCCGAGCTTGTACTCGTTATACAGACTGTTCTTGCCAATCTTAACTTCTATTCCACCGGTTTCATCTTGAATATAAATCTGGTTATAAAAATTACCGGATTTATCCGATGATATCACTCTACCACCAATGACTATGTCATCCTCTATTTCAAAAGGCTTTCCCGGAGTATAAAGCGAAGTAAGTTGCGCTATAGTGTGTGTAGCCTCAATCTCCCCTGGTTTCACCACGTTCGAGCCTTGAGTGTCTTCATAACGGGATGGATCCGGGTATTTGAAAGTAAATACCGGAGTAAACTCCTCGCAGGAGCTGAGAAGAGTGCAAATCGCTAAAGTCGATAATATTAACTTTTTCATAAATAATGCTCCTCCTTAGAATCTAAAATAAAGGTTCAACATATAATTGGCTCCCTGCATATAGAAATACTTGGAGTCGAAACGATAATACCTTGTGTAACTACCGCTCTTAAGAATTCTGGTCTGTTCGTATCCTCCGGTTCGTATATCTCTATTGTTAAGCATATTCTTTATTTCCAAAGAGAAACCGAACTGATATTTACGCTGGATGTACCACGACTTTCCTATACTTGCATTTATCACAAAAGCAGGGCTAAACTTCTCTTGTGCAGCCATATATTCTATCTCTTCCGCACTGAGACCTTCGTTAACGATATCCTCTGTAAGAAGCCATGATTTGCGGTGCTCCTCGCGCGAAGCCGATGAAAGTTTGTCATCCGGGCCCACTACTGCGAGTTCCGTACGATAGAGCGGATTCATACTCAAGTAATTATTGGCATAATAATTAGCCCCTAAAGAGAAGAACCAATAAGAAGGCAAACGGTAGTTAAGGCCAAGATTAGCTGCGAGTTGAGGAGTAGAAGGCACATAATGCTTCTGCACCTTTGAAATCTTGTATTTGCCATTCTCATCCACCACATAAGAGCCATCCGCATTTTTAGCATATACAGGGTGCGACGCCCAATATGTGATAGGCTCATTCTCAACCACTACAGCAGAACTATTGTCAATAGTCTGGGTCATACGAGGAGTCGAGGTATAAACATACTCACCTAAACTGAGAGCCCCTTGAAGTGTCAGATTGGTAATAAAGAAAGGAACTTTAAATCCTAATTCTATACCAGCATGACGCTCATCTATACCTGTCATCGCGAAATTAGTGAAAGAGTGTTGAGAGTCATCGTAGAAACTCATCACCTTGCTTTGATCTGCGATGTTAGTATAAAAGGCACTGAATCTGAGGTTATATCCGCCTCGACTATACTGATAATTGATATCAGCAGAAAGCGTCTTACTATTGGTTAAATTCGGAGTAAGAGTATTACGTGTGCGAGGTGAAAGGAAAGAGCCGTTAAATTTAGGGGCATCCTCAAAATAACCGGCATTGGCAAAGAAACGATGGCCACCAGCAAGGACATATTCAACCCCTGCTTTTACAGCTCCCGTAAGGAACTTGGCCTTTTCACTCTTACCATAAGATGTCTGATAATCACCATCTTTAGATAGATTAACTCCTTCTATTATGTAATCAGACCCATCGGCCTGCACGCCAGGGAACAAACCATTACGCATTAAACCATCTCTCCAGAATGTCTCATATCCTATCTTCGCTGCGATATTTGCTTTCAAAGGGCCAAAATCAAAGGACCCATCTGCCCAGAGTTTTGCGTTCCTTACCTGAGCATAGTAATCATATCCATATTTGTCACCCTTCTTTAGAACTTGAGCCTCGCCATTACGAATCCAATAGTCGAGGTCGTTTTGAATCTTAGCCTGAGAGAAGGCATAATCTCTTTCAGCGAAATTATTGATATTCAGATAATATTGACCTCCAAGAAGATCCTTTACAGTCTGGAAATATTCGGTTCTGTTAATACGTGCGTTAAGACCTCCATTAAGAGTAAACCAGCTATACGGAGTCCATTTCCCGGTAAGCGCAAGATTCAAGTCATTCTGGTCGGTACGTCTGTCCTGAAGTACATATTTTGAACGTCCACCCTCAGAATTATAGTTTATATTATATAGTCTATCCCAGTCAATATGCTGAGTATTAACATCAAAAAGCCAAGCTTCTCTTTGCTGCGCTGCTTGATATTCATCATAACGGCTAAGATCGGCATTGTCATCATAGAAATAGCTTGGAAGATTACGATAATAATCCGGGCGAGGATCTGCCGAGTCATACCAATCAAGAGCCGAATACCCATTGCGTCCCGTCCTGAAAAGCAAAGTAGCGTTTAGTTCGAGATCCGTACTTGGAGTATAGGTGTATTTAGCCACAAATATAGGCTCAAATACGCTACGCACACGAGCATTTCGCATCTTTCCATCTTGATAACCCCAGTTAGAGTTATACATATTGTCCTTCATCAAATCGTAAACCTCCTGAGTAGAAGCATTCTGTGCACCTCTTTCTCCCGGAGTGGCAAAGGTCATAAATGCCAAGCGGTGTTCGTCATTGAACTTCTTCTCCGCTCCTGCATAGTATGATATATACTTATAATATACACCTTTAACCCAATCATTTCCACCCAAACGAGCAGAAACATTTACCGCATAACTCCAACCATTATCCATTTCTCCAGAGGCATAATTGGCCATAAGTCGTAGACGATATAGAGCTGAGTTAGAAAGAATACTGAATCGGAAGCCAGGGCGTACGCTTGAAGGTGTACCAAGTATGCTGGTCACGCCATTGTATCCACCGAATGATGTCTCATGTGCATCAAGACCAATGGTCGTTTCCTTATTACGTGTAGCCTCATTCAATCCACTCCACAAAGAGTAAGGAGAATAGCCCGTCAAAGCATCATTAAGCGGAACTCCTGCGAAGAGCACATCCTGCGTTTCACTATTATATCCCCTGTTTTTAAAGCGCACATCGCTAAAACCATAACCTACAATGTTATTGTATGGGTCATTGGCCCCAAAAAGAATGGCCGGGTTATCAGTATAGCCGGAATCTTCCATATCGAATTCAGCATAACTGGAGTCGTCAGCCTCATTTATTACCTGCTCGGCTACCAAAGAAACAAAGATCAAATCTTTTACAAAACCCTCCACCTGAAGATTAATCTCGGAAGGCACGAATCCTTCCGCCTTGACGCTTATCTTATATGCGCCATTCTCCAAGCCATCGATTTCGAATTTACCTTCGCTGTCCGAAATAGCATTGGCAACTATCTGTCCGCCTTGATTAACCGTAATGGTAGCGCCAGAAATGGGAACTCGTCCCGCCCTATTGACCACTGTCGCTTTCACACCTCCCCACTGCGCTGCTAAAGCGGCGATAGGAAGAAGCATAAAGATAACAATGGCACCTATTAGTCTTTTATTCATTATATTAAATTTTATTATTTACCTATGACAATGTATGTAGGATAATGATCCGAATAACCTCCCACGAAAGCTCCATTAGAAAATGTTCTAAATGGATATCCTTTGTACTGGCCTTTTTGTGTGGTCATAAATGGGCGCTTGAATACAACACCATCGTACCATACACCGCGCCCCTTTGTAACCGGCTGAATCTTAAGCCCTCCATGAGGTGCCAGTGCAAGGTTATAATTCACAAGTTCCTGATCATATATACACCATGTACCTTGATAACATAAAGAACCATAGCCAGCCTTTATCATAGAAAGATAAGGGTTATAAAAATCCTGTGGCTCCATTTCTTCTTTAGTTTCTTTCCCATGAAGATAGACTGTCATAGAGTCATCGAAAGGATCGTCATTCATATCCCCCATCATTACTATCTTTATTCCGGGATACATCTCTTCCATCATCAAAGCATGAGAATAAGCTATTTCTGCTCCACGGCTACGAAGATTACCCCCCTTCCCTCCAACTCGCGAAGGCAAGTGCATTACATAAAAGGCGAAGTGCTCTCCATCTATCAAGCCATGAACCATAAGGATGTCACGCGTTCTAAAATAATCGGTATCCGTATCTGAAAAATCGATGTCACTTTCTTCAAAAGTAAAAGGAATGCTTTCACTATCCAGATATGTAAACTGGTCAGGTTTATATAAAAGAGCTACATCCACTCCTCGCCTGTCAGGGCTATCATAATGAACTATCTGGAAATTAGCATCGGCTATAGCAGGCTGACTTACAAGATCTTCGAGAACCAGGCGGTTTTCGATTTCGGAAACTCCTAAAATAGTATGGTAGCGACCATTATTTTTAGCCATCTCCGCTATGACCTTAGCCATATTATGCTGCTTTATATCATATTTAGCCTGAGTCCATTTATTCTTTCCCTCAGGCAAAAACTCAGCATCGTTTTTTACCGGATCATCATAAATATCGAAAAGGTTCTCAAGATTATAGAACCCGATAACGTAATTCTGCTTGGTTTTCTGCGCAAAAGAACTGAAAACCAGTAAAAAACAGAACACTGAAACAAACAATTTCTTCATATAAGTGTTAATAATTACTTCCAAATTCCTACTTTTTGTGGGTCTTGAGCCTCCACTTTTGCCGACATTTCTTCTCCTATAACCTTAGGAAGATTGACAAATAAATCCATTCCCAGTATATCTTCCAGTTCGTCTATAGAGATAAGCATAGACGAAGTAACGGCTGAGCTCGAATATCGCTTATGCTCCAAATAGATGGCAGCACCGCAATATCCACCATAACCATAGGAAGAGGACGACTTAGAATATCTCAATACAGCCTTATAATATGCCGTAGGTATAGCCACTCTTTTCCCATTATTATCGGTACAATAACCACCCACGCTATTATACTTACCATCGGTTGAACCATCCCTCACCACACAACCTGTAACCACATAAAGTGTGTCACAGTTATAACTCCACGAGCGCACCTTATTTTCGAGCGTAGCCCAAATGTCTTGATTGAAACCATTTCCTATCTGTGGAGTCATATTGGTTCCGTAAAATGTAGCTTGATTATCTCCCTCGCAGAGCCTATCGGCAGATGGGATCTGATGGCCTCTATCCATTCCCGTACCCCAGCTGCGATATAACACCGGCTGCTGGCTTTCTGGCAAATTAGGATCCAAGCCCCACGCATTGGTCCTGCTTCCACTGCCTATTAGGCCTTGATTAAGAGGATATGCTACCCAATGAGCCACGAGAGCATCGTAATCCCAATAATAAGAATAGTTTCTCATTTTAGGATTAGACTTCATTCTCACCACGCCCCATTCAAGCCCATCCCATTCCTGAGTTTCCGGGAGTTCAAGCCAACTAACATCGGCCGTCTTTTTCATTTTCGAGCTCTGAACTCTTCCCTGATAAAGCGAACGGGTCACCTGCATACCATCAGAGTTCAATAAAATTAACAATGTCCTTCCAGAACTCCCAGTGTAAGCATCATAGGAAAGAACTATGCTATGCTTAGAGCCGGACCCTTCTGTTTGAGAAAGTGTCGCCCAGGCATCGTCTCCGTCTTCAAATTCAAGTTCTAGGTTCCACCTATCCGATGCCTCCACATCCACAAACATGTATCCCTTTGCAAAGGAGACTTCAGAATATTGCAAAGTCAAATCAAATTCGGCTTCGCCATTATCTGGCACTATCCCATTCCCCTTGCAGGAGAATAGGATAGAAGCCGATAAAAATATAATTATAAATTGTTTAAGTAAGTTCATTACTTAATGGTTACGCTCTTAAATCGGAACTGGCCATTCTTTTTTTCACTATTACTTCCGTATGTATTAGCTTCACCTACAGTAAAGACTACCTTTTTAGACGAGCCAGACCATGAAACCTGTGTATCACCCTTGGCCTGTGTTCCTACTTCACCGGTGTCAGCAGTAATTTCAGAGTATTGGAAGGTGTCACCTAGAGCAAATACTATTGATGAAAACTCGTTATCGGAAGACACTTCAACAGTTGCATTCGCATAGGCACGAACTTCATCGTCCTTTAAATAAGGATTGTGACTACCACTATTTTTCTTAACAACTATCTTATAACCATCTTTTTCAAGAGATACTTCCGCAGGACTTGAACCCGTCCATTCGTTTGCTGTCCAAGTGAGTTCCACAGCCACAGCGGCGCCCTCTTCAAGTTGAGTGAAGGTATAAACTACCGTCTTTCCGTCTTTAGCGGTGAAAGTAATTTTAGCCGTGCGAGCCTTTCCTGTAGTGTTAGCAGTGTAATCTACATAGACACTTTTACTACCTTCGCCTGATGCCTCTGATACTTTAGCCCAATCGCTATCTGAAGCCACTGTCCAGCTTTGATTTGAATTAACCTTTATCTCAAATGAGCCAGCTGTAGAAGCCTCTTCACGAGAAGTACTTGATAGTGAAAGATATGAAGTCTCTTCCTGGCCACCATTAACGCTGATAACCTGACCTCCATAATTTGTTTCAGGAGTGTTACCTTTGTAATTAACTACAGCAGCCTTAACTACTACTTCATCACCTACCTTAAGCTGGTCTGCAGATACGAACTTCTCTCCACCAAATGAATAAACGCGGAAAATAAGGAATTGATCCAGCTCCGCAGTTCCATCATCTGAAATGTAGAATGACATACTTCCGTATTGCGCACTGAAAGCTTCTTTAAATGAAACTATCTTTCCCTTAATATAGTACTGCTCTGTGCTTGCTGTTGTGCCTACCTCCTGTGCCTTCTTTATAGCAGCAGCTGCGTTAAAAGGATCTGCCTCTGTACCAGTTCCTTTAGGCTCTGTCTTTAGCTCGCCCGTGCTACCACCAGCCTCACTCTCTTTATCGTTAAGTTTAACTATCATAGTAGAGCCTTTTCCGCCAGTTTCCGGAGTATTGCCCTTATAGTTTACAAGTGGTCCATAAACTACTACATTATCGCCTACTTTAAGTTGATCTTCAGAAGTGAATTTTTCCCCTCCAAGATAAAGGCACTGGAATACAAGAAGTTTAGTCTCGCTTTCAGAGCCGTCTGCAGTAATCCAAAAGTCGACATTACCATACTGAGCTATACCAGTAGCATTCTTAATACCTGATACCACACCCTTTACATAGTACTTTTCCGTAGACTGTGTCTCACCTATCTCTACACATTTAGCCACAGCTGTAGCGACATCGAAAGGATTCTCCTTAGTTCCGTCAGGAGCTACGCCATCACCTTCTTGATTTATAGTGACTGTTTTCTTTAGTACACCTATGGAAAGGGTCACCTTAGCCTCACGTGCAGGACCATCATTTGGAAGAACAGTGATAGTAAGCTTCTGTGCATCATTCGAAGCACTACCTGACGCAGGATCAACTGAAGCCCATTCCTGATTAGACTTGGCTGTCCAGTCTCGAGTAGCCACGAACTCAATATCAACACTCTGGGATGACTTATCCAATGTCAAAGAGGTTTCGCCCTTAATCGTGAGAGTGGCTTCTCCAGTCGTAGGGTCATTTTTCTCTTGACATGATGCGAGCACTGCTAGTGCAGCAAACGCGCTTGCAAAAATTCTGTTAGTTTTCATTGTATTATTTTAAATGAATAAATATTTACTTGTCTCCAAAGTTAGTAATAAATGCGGATTTTTCCATACTTTTGTAAGCAAATAACACATATTCATTTTTTATATGAAACAAAAACTACTTTTTTCCATTTTTCTTTTAACTTCCGTATTGGCTCGAGCTGAAGTTAAGCCCGTCAGCGGAACATTCATTAATTTCTTCTGGCAGGACGAGCGAAACAACTATACGAACCAGCGTAATGTCGACCAAAGCAATCCGGAGCGTTGGACTTGTAAAGTAACCGAATTACACGAAATGGGCGTTGACTGCCTAGTCATCGTAACAGTAGCCAATGAAGGGAAAGCAATGTATCCATGCACTTTCATGCCTCATGGATATCCTGAAGGAAGGATAAGTCCGATAGATGCCATTATGAATACCGCAGATAAACTAAATATGAAAGTGTTTCTAGGATGCGGATGGGCACGTGACCAGCTCGATGACCTTAAAGATCCTTATGTAATAGAGACTAATCGTCGCTTTATGGATGAATTGGCCCAATTATACGGCAAACGTCCTTCTTTCGAGGGCTGGTATATTCCTATCGAAGGCTGCTTCATTCCCTATCTAAGCGATTATGCTGTACAGGGAGTAAATAAAATCTCAGCCCACGCTCGCGAGTTGACTCCTGGTGTTAAGGTACTCATCTCCCCTTACGGGCTATTCGGAGCACATATAGATGATCCTCGCTTCGAGAAGTCTATCTGCGATCTCGATGTAGATATAATTGCATATCAGGACGAAATAGGTTGTGTGCGTGAACAATTCCCCATGCAGAACATGAAAGAACATTTCCGTCAAGTAGGTGAAATACATAAAAAGGCCGGCATAGAATTCTGGGCCAATGTCGAAGCCTTTACTTGGGATCGTCAGCCTAACAATTGGTTTTCAAGTTTGATTCCGGCATCATTTGCCCGATACCTATCCCAAATCGTGGGTGTAAGCCAGGCTGGTGCGGACAAAATCATCAGTTTTATAGTAGTCGGAATGTTTGACAAGCCCGGTTCAGAATATCCTGTAGGACAGCCTATTTATGCCAATGAAGCTTATCGCGACTATATGGCTTGGCGCTCTGGGGGCCATAGATGGAAAATGCTCGAGGAAATACTCAGTGGAAAAGATTTTGGTTCATATAAAGTGGTTAACGGGCCTAAAGAATTAAGTGATGGTAAGTTCGGATGGGAGAATCCTTCAGATTCGGCGTGGAACTCTTTCGAAGATGGAAAGATGGAGTGCATTATTGATCTGGGTAATAAAAAAGCGATTTCAAAAGTGGGAGCACATTTTTGCGACTATTATTCAGGTGGGATAGTAATTCCTCAGTGCCTTGAAATAGAAGTATCGAACGATGGAAAACACTTTACAGCCGTTAAGACAGTAACATACGAGAATTGGCCGAACAAATTACTGGATTGCTGGACAGATGTAATTCTTGCCGATAAACTTAATGTTAATGGAAGATATATTAAAGTTAAGGCATATACAGCAAGTGGTACCATACTTTGTTCCGAAATCGTAGTGGAATAATAACCTTATATATGGCAATAGGATAACCTTTTGTGATATTACAATGTATTTCTAATTTCAACATAAAGGAAACTAAATATTTTCATATCAGTTGTTTATCCTCTTGTAAATTAATTTTACGCTTACTAAAAAAGGGATTCGGACTAGCCCGAACCCCTTTTTTATAATGTTTTATTCAACTATTAAAAGCGAATTAATCTTCAAGTTTG
>ERZ808246.2345-NODE-2345-length-12017-cov-2.359806_pt1 | contig 12017 bp, 8 predicted proteins | sample MGYA00521083_ERZ808246 | MGnify/ENA primary metagenome ERZ808246 (study PRJEB31516, sample SAMN03275577) | gut metagenome | biome: mammalia-associated habitat; material: feces | host: Papio cynocephalus | place: Kenya | collected 2012-07-07 ...
TCCTCTGACACGAGGTGGTATAATTGCGACATACCCTCTATTTATTAATTCTTCGTCTGTATTATATATTTCATTTTCATCATTTTTAGATTTAGCAAGTTCAATATCATAATCACACTTTCCGAAAAAATCACCTGTGGTTGAATTATAATAAATTGTGTAACCAAGATTTGGTCTTGCCACTAACGTTCCACCTTCTCCTCGAGTAGTGATAGGGTCATTTAAATAATATAATCTGCCATTGTCTTCCATAACATCTCTATAGATAATCTCTTTTCGATTTAATATTGGTTGAGTTTTAGCTCCTTCTGGTGGCGTTGCTTTTCGGTATACAAGCAAAAATTCGTGATTCTTTTGGATATTTATGGTATCGTTCTTTGCGTTTTGTTTGTTTTGAATAATAGGGCCTACTCGATTCTCAGCACCAAAAATCTCATCGCATATTTTACAAAGGTTAACTTGTTCATTATCATCAATTGAAATAAAAATAACCCCATCATCAGATAGTAAGTCTCTTGCTATCTTTAAACGAGGATACATCATATTTAACCAGTCAGTATGAAATCTACCGTTAGAATCTAAGTTCTTTTCTAATCTTTTTCCCTGGTCGTTATATTGACCACTGTTTTCTTTATAAGTTTTGGCATCTTGAGAGAAATCATCTTCATAAACAAAATCATTTCCAGTGTTATATGGAGGATCGATATATATCATCTTGATCTTACCGTAGTATGTTTCTCTTAAAAGCTTTAGTACGTCTAAGTTATCTCCTTCTATGTATAGATTTTCAGTTGTATCAAAATTTACACTTTCTTCTCGACAGGGTCTGAGAGTCGCATTTATTGGCTGATTTGCCAAAGCTCTAGCTTTAGACTTATCTGGCCACGTAAACTGATATCGTTCTTTCAGTATCCCCCCCCCGTTCTCACTGTAGTTCACAGTATTTCCCGAAAGTAATTGATTGAGAATAGAAAAATCTATTACTTTCTTTACTGCTTTGTCGTCATCTGTTGTTACTTCAGTAATGCATTCTGGAAATAGTTCAGCTAATCTCTTTACGTTATCATTTACAATATCTTGTGTATGCATCTTTAATTTATCCATATTTTTCCTTTTACTATTCTCTATAGCTCAAGATTAGTTTTCTTTAAAAGACAAAGTATCCCTAGACAGTAAATCATCTAATATTTGTCCGTTGATACTTTTCCATGTTAGCCATCCATTCTTGGATTTGCCTGAAACAAATTCTGCAGCAATAGATGGACTCTCAAAATCTATATCAATTATTGTTTTTCCTTCACTCAGATTTTCACTATATCTCTTCTGAATTCTTTTCTCACGAGGATATTTGTCAGAAGCAGGATATATAGATGAATCTTTTAAAACAACAAACTTACCGCCTCTTATAACCATCTTTGCCGTATCATTCATCATATAAAATATCAATTCTTCATTCTGGAACACTGCTTCTTCTATTTTGGTATTCTTTTCTCTCTTTTTGTTCCTTTTTTGTTTTAAAATGTTATAACTATAAATACCTAACAGAAGTTCTATTGTTTCCATACTGGATTCTAGATTTGATAGCTTTCTAGCAGATAGTTTCCCTTGATATGGAATATTTCCATTATCAAGGTCATAGCGTCCTATATTGGATATCCTCTTCATTAATTCTGATTCAAGCCAATCCAAATCCGCAGAATCAAAAGGATCAGAAGAATGACTATAGAAAGCAAGTGCAACTTCCCACCAATCTTTTCCATTACGAATATGCTCATTCCATCTTTGTAGAAAAGATTTTCCATTAGCTCTCTGCCCCGTCTGGCCTACATATACAGTTTTTTCCGACATAAGTATATACACACCAGGTTCTGTTAAGCCATCAATCTTACTTGCTTGATTTAAATATGATTTAGGCACCTTTATTGAAGCCACTTGTAAAGATTGAGATGATAACTGAATACAGCCATCTAGTGTTCCATCAACTAAATAATAATCTATAACCTTCCCCGCCATATTACTTCTTTCTCATTTGTATTTTTGATATTTCGTCTGTTATTTCCATTAGCTTTGCATACATATAAACTTTACAGTGTCCTGTTTTTGTTGAATTTATTTTTTTTCTTAGTCTAGTTTGTTCACTTAATAATTCTTCAATCTTAATCTGCTGGTCAACAGTATAATCTAAACTATCATCCTTAAGTTCAAAAGCCCCTATTTGTTCGACAAAACTTGACCACACATCATCTAGGTTTATGCCCTCAATGCTCAATCTAAAACTACTCTCCCAATCTGTAGAAAAAATCTTCTTGTGCCTGATTAGCACTTTTTGCAAATTATTATAACTAAGAACTAACACAATCTTTTGTTTAATCGCATTAAAGAGAAACTCAATAGTATACAAACTATAATCATAACTTTTTAAATCTACTTTAATAACATATATTAATCGTGTCTCTTTTCCTTCTTGAATACTTATGGATTTTTCAGAAATTTCATTAGCGATAAATACATCAGATATCTCGTCAAATAAAATCCTTCTTTGCCTTGGAGTTCCTTCAAAACTTCTAAAAAGCTCACTTTTAGGTATTTTTTTATTAACCTCTGTTTTTATTGGAAAACCTAACATCATTCATTTCCTCTAACAACTAAGAATGCAACAAGCTCAAAATCATTCAATCCAGTTATCGTTGTATCTAAAAAGCTAAAACTATCACCTGTAATAAAAGAATGGATATCTTTTTCTTCCTTTTTATCAATAATTGAACTAACAGCTTTTCCAAGAAGCATTGAGTACTTATCCATCTTCTTACCATCTTTTGTCTCTTTATTAAAAGACTTGTATAAAAGTGGAATTGGCTCATCTTTTCCTTTACACAAAAATCTAAACTTATCTAAAAGGTTTTTTATCTCTAAATGGTTACAGACAATGTTACCATCCATATCAACATAAACTAAATAAAAAGGATGAAGTCTGTTTTGCTTATTTATGTTTACACCCGAATTTAGGTTTTTCAATACGAAAATAACACCAGGAGGACAATCTTTTGTGGAGTTTGTTACAGCATTTAGACCAAATGGAATATTATCCAAACTATGTTTTTGTTTTATGTATTCTAATAAATCAAGTCTGAATTCATTAAGACCTAAATCAACTATTGAAACTCCAGAGGACATATCTTCTATATCAACAACTTGCTCTTTTAACTTCTTAAGTTGTTCTTTTCGATACTCAAGATCTGTTTTCTCTTCTTTTGTTAAAAGATCATCTCCTCCTGCAGCACTCATATCAACAATTTTCATTCTTGTTTCAACCCGTGCTTTAAGATTTATATAGTCATCAAGAGAAATATCAGGCCAGAAATTTACAAGTTGTATTCTTTCATTTTTGCTTCCAATACGGTCTATTCTCCCAAAACGCTGAATTATTCTTACAGGATTCCAATGAATATCATAATTGACTAAATAATCGCAATCCTGAAGGTTTTGGCCTTCAGATATGCAATCCGTGCCGATAAGGATATCTATATCTATTCCCCTGTATTCTTCAATAGAATCACGATCTTTGGATATAGGCGAGAAGCACGTCAAAATTGAATTAAGACTAGCAGGAAACTTTGGTATAGTTGTTTTTCCTTTTCCATTGCCTGTGATTAATGCAACATTTAGACCATATTTATTCTTTACATGCGTGCTGATATGTGTATAAAGATATTCTGCAGTATCTGCAAATGCTGAGAAAATAATAACCTTTTTATTGTTTTCGTTTATCGGGTTTTCAATCTTCTTATCGATGACAGATAAAATAGTTTGAAGTTTTTTATCGTATTGTGGAGTAATATCATTTGTCATGCTTATCAAAACATCTAAATAATCAAGATCGCTTTTCAAACTTCTTTCCCACGAAAGATAATCCATATCCACAATATCTATTTGGACTTTTTTGCCTATTTTAAAGACATCTTCTTCATCATCGTCAAATTCATAGTTGTTTTCATCAGCTGATGATAAATCTATAAGGTTGATTTTAGATGATGCAGTATGCTTTTTATATGCATCAATTGAATCCAATGCATTTTTGATTGAGCCACGAACCCTAGAAAGGGAAAGAGAGAAAGAATGCACGGAACTCTCCATTCTTTTAAGAAGGTTTATTGCCATCAACCTTCTTATACCTTGCTCTCTGTTTTTCTGATTAATCGCCTTATTCTTTGCGTTTGCATCATAAATATCTGAATACTTTGCTGTCTTTGATGGTAAAACAAACCTTGTTGGAGTATATATTGTCAATTCAAGTTTGATTAAAATATCAAATATTTCATTGAATGTTATTGCTTTTTTTAAATCTGTTAGATTAGGACTATAGGATAAAGGAGCAAGCCTTGTTGGGAACTTTCCTATTTCTTTTGTATCATAATACTTTTCAATATTTTTTCTAGAACGAGCAATAGTTACAGAATCTAGAACTTCAAAGAAATCAAAATCTAGCATGTCCAATAAATTCTTTGTTGATCTTTCATCTACGGGATATTTACTCCATCTATTAAATGCAGATTGTGCATTTCTAAAAATTTCTTCAATAGGTCTACTAGTACTAAGTTTATCATTAATTAAGGAAGAATCACCTTCATATGCAAGTTGTAATTGGTTTTTTAAATCTGTAAATCGATTATTTACTGGCGTTGCAGATAACATTAAGACTTTAGTTTTTACTCCACTCTTAATTACATTCTGCATCAGTATCTGATATCTATTAAACTTATTATCATCACCTGTTGTATCTAACTTTCCACCATTTCGAAAGTTATGCGATTCATCAATAACTACTAAATCATAGTTTCCCCAATTAATACGCGACAAATCTATTCCATTTGAATAGCCAGTTTTTCTTGTTAAATCTGTATGGAATAAAACATCATATCTTAATTTATCATCTATTAATGGATTGTTTTTATAATTTGCCTTATAGCTAGTCCAGTTATCTGAAAGTTTTTTTGGACATAAAACTAATACCGATTTATTTCTTTCTTCATAATACTTAATTACAGCAATCGAAGTAAATGTTTTTCCAAGTCCAACACTATCTGCAAGTATACAGCCATTGTATTTTTCTAGCTTATTAATAATTGCCAAAGCTGCATCTTTCTGGAAGTTATAAAGGAAATTCCATATCTTTGTACTCTTAAAGCCTACAGATTCATTAGGTAGAACATCTTCAGAAATGTCATCTAAAAACTCATTAAAAATATTGTACAAGGTAACAAAATAAATAAACTCGGGAGAGTTTTCAGAGTAAACAGTTGTGATATTTGATAAAACTTGTTCAGTAACATCTTGAAGCTTTTCTTTATCATTCCAAAGACTTCTAAAGATAGCTAAAAACTTTTTTGACTCACTCTCGTCAAACTTATTTATGAAAGTAAAAATATCTTTACCTTTTTCTATCCCAAGTTCAACAGTCGAAAACCCTTTTATTGGATAAAACGCCTCATTATCTACCGTAATGAAACCAGGAATTTGATCATCTGATACATTAGATTTGAAAACTACTTTCTCATTAATCCAGGTCGCACATTCTCTTGCTATTGCTTTCTGCGAAAGCTCATTTCGAAGTCTTATTTCAAATTCTGACCCATAAAGACTTCTTTCTCGGTCAAGTCTTGGAATAAAAAACTCTCTCTTTTCCTTAGATATTTTATCCTTTATAAAAGTTGGAGACGTAAAAATAAAGTTTAGCTTTTCAATTCCACTTAACTCTTCTTTTAATTCAGCAAAAGCATATATAGAGAAATATGCGGCAGCAATATTTACTACTGAGCCACAGTGCATTGTCTCTATTAATTCATCTTTAAGAACCTTATTTATGTTGTCTATAGATTCCATGAAAGCCCCACAAGGGCTAGTATAACATAAAAAGTTAAATCTCTAAAAAATTAGATATGAGTAAAGTCATCATATTTATTTGAGAACCATTTTCTCATAAAGCCAGCTTTCTTTTTTAGCATCTTTGAGCCTCTTGTAATCTTACATAGACTCATAGAACGATTCTGCGCTATATCTCGTTGAGATTTTCCTTGCCACAAATCATCCATTAATAGATAGCGCTGAATAATATCTTTCTTTTCGTTATCTGTTAGCATATCGTCAAGAAAAGCAATGAGGTCCTCTCTATTAGTAATTGTCAGAATAATTGAGAGAAGATCTTCCATACCTTTCTCTTCTTCTTTCTTGTCTAGCTTTACAGCTTTGCTTCTACTCATAGTAATAATTTAATTCACGTATTTTTCTTCGTCAACGCTAAAAAAGCGGAGAGAAAATACTCATAACTCTTCTTAGAATTCTTCTATATAAAGGAAGACGCCCTTCATCTCCACTCTTTATCTCTTCAGATAAAAGAAGTGTTCTTTCAAAGTTTTCTTTTAGTTCCTTTACAATTGAAGACCTAAAGAAGAGAACGCTAAGTTCAAAATGAAGATAGAACGATCTATAGTCAAGATTAGTTGTTCCTACAACGGCAATCTCATCATCTGCAATGAAATTTTTAGAGTGAATGAATCCAGGAGTGAACTCAAATATCTTCACGCCATTTTTAAGTAGCTTTTCATAGTTAGCTCTAGTTACTTCAAAGACACTCTTTTTATCTGGATAGTGAGGAGTAATAATACGCACATCCAAGCCACTCTTAGCTGCAATAACAAGAGCATTTTCCATAGATTCATCTAGAATTAAATATGGCGTGGTAATCCAAATGTAACGCTTGGCGTTGTTAATAATCTGCAAGTAGGTATCTTCAGCTATAGTCTTGTCATCTAATGGGCTATCGTCAAACATTTGAATGTAACCATCGCTTTCACCTTTAATGGTCGGAACGTAGAGCGAGAGATTATCTTCAAAGTTCTCCAAGCAATCCCAATTACGCAAGAACATCAAAGTAGCATTCCAAACGCCATCACCCTTTAGTCTTATAGCATCATCTTTCCAATAACCAAATTTAATCAGATCATTAGCATATTCGTCAGCAAGGTTAACGCCGCCTGTATAACAGACATTTCCATCTATATTAAAAATCTTTCTGTGATCTCTAAAGTTTAAACGAGGGTTTACATGAATCTTTATTTTATTAAAAGCTATAGCTTTTATGCCAAAGCTTTTAAGCGTATCCTCATAGTCTCTAGGAAGAACATTTATTGAGCCCATATCATCAAAGACAACTCTAACATCAACGCCTTCCTCAACTTTGCTTTTAAGAAGATTGAGAATGCGTGTCCACCATTTGCCAGTGTCTATGATGAAATATTCAATAAAAACAAACTTCTTAGCTTTACTAAGCTCATTTAATAGATCCTCGAAGAAATCTTCGCCAAAGACGAAGTACTTAATCTCGGTATTCTTGTAGACAGAAAAGCCCGTAATGTTTTTAACATACTGACTCTCTCTACGATAGACAGGAGATAGAGAGTACAGTTCTTCATCGGCATTTCCAAGACTAAAGAGAGTATCATCGGGGATTCTTTTCTTGAAATCCGCAACCTTCTTTTCTGAAAGAGAACCTATCTTTTTATTGGAGAATAAAAGATAAAAAACACCGCCAAGAAAAGGAAGGATAATCAAAACATACATCCAAATCAGACGATAAGCGTTATTTTCTTTTCTTGTAATGATGATACTTGCTATTACCATTGAGAGGATAATGAAAAAGAGGTAGTTTTGTTTTCCCATTGCAGACCAAAGCACAAAGTAGCAAATAGCAGCAATTTGCAAACCAAAGAAAATAATCATCCAAAACATTCTGGAGCTAAGTATTTTATATATCTTTCTCAGCATTTGCCTCTCCTAGTGAGAACTCACATCCACAATAGTTTTGACGATATAAACCTAACTCTTTGCTAAGTGTACATGAAAGAGCAAAGCCATTCTTCTTTTTAAAATCTATCTTCTCAAAACCTGGTAGATCTTCACCTTCTTTGAAAATTGTATTTGAATTTTTGAATCTAGAAACAGTAAGTGTTGTGCAAAAATACTCAATATTCTCTTCTTTAGCCTTTTCATAGGCCTTAAGGAGATTAAATCTAAAGCATTTATTGCATCTCTTTCCATGTTCTTTCTCACCTTCTAATCCCTTTACCCACTCTCTCCACTCTTCATGGTTATATTCGCCTTTAATTATTCTAAGGTTGTAATGAGATGCGACAATTAACGCATTCTCATATCTCTTTTCTTCCTCTCCATATGGATAAATATTGGAATTAGAGAAGTAAAGTACAGGCTCCCAACCTTCCTCTAGTAAACGTAATATTGAAGATGTAGCGCATGGGCCACAACAAACATGGACTAAAATCTTTTTTTTCATTGTTGTTAAATATATTTAATTACCCTTATTATTAAAGATTGAAAAGAAAAACTCTACTACATAGGAAGTACAATATGTCGAATAAAGAAAAGAAGAGGAAGGCATTCTCAACTTTGATAATTAGCCTTCTTGTAATTGGAATAATATTCATTACCTATTCAGGTGTTCAAAAATGGATTGGTATAGGCTTCTTTACTGTGGCTTTAATACTATTAGTACTAAATAGCCTTGGTACATTTTACTATAGCAAGGCTTCTCGACTACTTAATGGAGAGAACCCTCCTGTTAAAGATAGCCTTCCTATCTTTGAAAAAGCAGTTAAGCTTGGTATTGAAACTAAGGGAGAAGTCGTAGTAGGTACGCTCTTCGTTCAATATGGCGATATGGAAAAAGGTAAAGCTATCTTAGAAGGATGCCTAGACTCTCAAGATAACAAGGTCGTACAAAGTGCAAAGATCTCTTTGAGCATGTATTATTGGATTAAAAATGATTTAGACAAGGCGCTTTCTATAGCTGAAGAGGTCTATAATACAGGCTTTAGAGATCGTAATCTCTATATTAATCTCTCTACATACTATCTTGAGAAAGGAAAGTACAAAGAGTTTAAAAAGCTTGTAAAAGAAAGCAAGGATAAGAACTTCTACCTCCCAGCTACTCAGGACCTAGAAGCTGCATACTACATAGCACAATCTGATTGGGCTCGTGCTGGTAGCTTATTAAAGAACCTCTTTGAAACATCAAAGCCTACATTCATCGATCCTTTCCTACATAAGGCACTTGTCCTTTTACATTATGGAGAATGGGATGAAGCCGCGAAAGCTCTTAGAGAGCTAAAAGAGAAGTGTCAATTTACAAATGCTTCTATCTATACAGAATCTCAAATTGACATTCTTATTGCATATTTAGATGAAGAAAGTACAAGATGGGGATTATTAGAAGCTATTAATTCCGATCCTACTATTTTTATCAGAAGAGAGATGCCAACTATTAAGAGTGGCGTCAGTATGCCTTCCTCATTCCCTTCTAAGCCAGACTTCTCTAAACTAGAAACAGTCTCTTCAAAAGAAGATGAAGAAGAGGATGATGGCGATATAGACACATCCCTCACCGATGACGATGAGGAATGGATTAAGAAGCATAGTTAAGATTAAAACTCTGAAGTAAATGAAATAGAGGCCGTGATATGATTCTCATTATTGCGGCCTCCTTCATAGCCAACACGGAAGGTTGTTGGCAATGTAATTAACCCAATTAATGATAAGTCTGTCTTAACTTCGAGGCCAAGCGAGAACATAAAGCCATTCTCTTTATTTGTTAATGAAGAGAAATAAGCAGCTGTTGATAGATTATCTAAGATTAAAAACTCTCCAAATGTTGGTGCTTTCTTAAACTTATAGCCAAATGTTGCATCAGCAAATAAATTGTAGACAGAACTGTTAGTCTTTAAAGCAGAAGCACCATAAAGAAGAGTATTTGATGTAAAGTTATCACTAACAAAGACAGGAACACTACCCTTTCCGTCAATGCTAAATCTTCCCCTTACAGATCCTGAAACATAGATACTTGGAGTGAAGTTATATTCATCTTTAAGAGATACCTCCATGTAGTTTCTTGGATTTTCAAAGACAATCGAATCTCCAATTAAGAGATATCCTACGTCACAACCAAAGTGATTATTCTCCATTTTATATTCGCACTGAGCACGGAGAGAGAATACTATACCTCTTCCACTACCATTTGCAGAATAATCATTGGCATATTCAATACTCTGGTTAGCAATTACACTAATTTCATCATCTTTGTATAGGTACGCATCAATACTTTCTCTAAGGTTTATAAATGGATCAAAGGCAGATTTTGGTCTTAAGAAATCTACATATCCTTCAAGCTTTGCTCTTACGAATGAAAAAGGATAGTAAGATATATTAGCGCCAACTGTTGTAAACAGTTCAGAAGAAGAAAGATTTTGAGAATTGCTTCCTAGTCCAAATATTAGAGACATATCAAAATCAGAGATAAGAAGGCGATATTCAAAGCCTGTTGTCATGCTATTTTTCAAGTAGCGAGGTGAAAGATTCGAATTCATAGCAACAAAATTGACACCAAGCAACGTCGAAGGAGTACTACTCTTTAATCTTCCAAAGTATTTAAGATTATTCTTTGTATCATTAATTCTAGATGCAATTATCTCATTATTCTCACTTTCTTTCTTTTCGCTCTTATATAAAGTACTTAGCTTACTTTCTTCTTTTTTAGCTGAGTTATATCCTATCTCAGCCATTTCTGAGGCAGAGTTGAATGCCATGAAAGAAAATTTCTCGACATCACAGCGTATAAGGATTAGAGATGAATACTTTTTTAAATCTCTAGACGCATTCTGTCTCTTTCCGATGTCAAAAGATGAATTAAGAATTGTAACAGGATTAATTAAGTTAATTGTATCTGCATCATAGAATGTTGTAGATAGAATAACTGTATCTGTGTAATCGTAAGCAGCATTAATTGGTGCAAGAGATATTACACCACCATCAATTAAAAGGTGTCCATTGTATTGGTATGGGCTAAAGTAAACAGGAAGAGCAAAAGAACCAATTAAGACATCTGAAAATGGCCCCTCTGTTATTCTTACTTCTCTCTTACTAACTAAGTCATCGCAGACTATCATAATAGGGATTTCTGTATCCTCTACTCTTAGATCCTTTCCTACAATGTAATCAACAAGTGTTTTAAAGCCAGAAGGACTTAAAAAGCCACCTGTAGTTGGAAGAGTTAAAGAGAAATAAGATGAAATATCTCCTGCAGCCAGGAGTTCTTCTATTTTATCAGGCTTCACTCCTGCAGCATAAAGCATTCCAATAATTGACCCCATTGAATTTGATACAATAAAGTCTGGCTCAACACCTATCTCATCTAAATATTTTAAAACTCCAATATGTGCACAGGCCCTAGCAGAACCTCCTGTTAGGACAAGTCCGATTGGGTCTCTTTTTCCTTCAGTACGAGCAAGAATTCTCTCCCTAAAATTATCATCACCATAGATGACAGGGATATCTGAAATAAGAATTTCATTAAAGAACTCATCATTTTCTTCACTACTTGTTGATGAAGCAAACAATGAAAGAGAACACAAAATGGTTATTAGTACGACAAGGAAAAATTTTTTCATGACTTAATAATAATCATGAAAGAGAAAGCCTTCAATCTTATGGCTTGAATAATTCTAATAGTTTCTGTTACCATTCTTTCTACTTGGCATGGTGGCGGAATTGGTAGACGCAGTAGACTCAAAATCTGCCGAGGGCAACCTCTTGTGGGTTCGATTCCCACCCGTGCTATTCTTTTAGATAGCTTTATCAAGCAAAAGAAACTACAAACGCATATCGCCAGCATTCTAAATAACAACGACTTAGATTGAACTTATTAATAATCACCTATTTGTATGAATATTCTCTTTTTCTCTTAAAGCTTCATTAGAGTCTAGTCAGACTCAAGCAAGGTAAGTTGATTCTGTGGTTTTATCGATTATCTCTTCCTTCCACTCTGCTATCTGACAATCTTTGGATGCAAAGTTAAGGCCAATGATATGAATCTCTTTATCCGTATTTATATACTTTGCGTAGTATCTTTTATCCTTTATCTGAGAAAGGGCTTCCTCTGCACTCTTATCAAC
>ERZ808246.2346-NODE-2346-length-12011-cov-8.424975_pt1 | contig 12011 bp, 10 predicted proteins | sample MGYA00521083_ERZ808246 | MGnify/ENA primary metagenome ERZ808246 (study PRJEB31516, sample SAMN03275577) | gut metagenome | biome: mammalia-associated habitat; material: feces | host: Papio cynocephalus | place: Kenya | collected 2012-07-07 ...
TCTCGAACTGCTCGAACAACTACGGCCCGTACCAGCACGTGGAGAAGTTCATCCCGCGCCAGATCACGAACATCCTGGACGGCCAGCGCCCGAAACTGTACGGGCAGGGCCTGAACGTGCGCGACTGGATCCACACGGAGGACCACTCCAGCGGCGTGTGGACCATTTTGACCCGCGGCCGGATCGGCGAGACGTACCTGATCGGCGCGGACGGCGAGCGGAGCAACATCGACGTGCTGCGCATGATCCTGAGGATGATGGGCCAGGCGGAGGACGCGTTCGACTGGGTCAAGGATAGGCCGGGCCACGACCGCCGGTACGCGATCGACTCGACCAGGCTGCGCACCGAACTGGGCTGGACGCCGAGGCACACGGACTTCGAGTCGGGCCTGAGACAGACGATCGAGTGGTACACCGAGAACCGCGCGTGGTGGGAGCCCGCGAAGGCCGCGACCGAGGAACGATACAAGCAGCAGGGACAGTGAAGTAGGGGATAGACATAAAAAAATGACCGCACCTCGAAGGCGCGGTCCCTATTGCATTATTAATGATGCCTGATGGAAATGGTTTTGTCAATATGAGCGTTTCGTCTGATGCGTTTCACAGGTTGGGCCGGTCTCGGTTCCAGGCGTATGTCAATTTCGTGAGGAGCAGCGGTATTTTCCCTACGACTACTGAGGTTGATGAAATTGCCATGGAACTATACCGTTGGAATGCTGAGGCGTCGGCCGTGCTGATGCGTTACATTCCCTGGATCGAGGTACTCGTGCGCAACGCTATTGACGAGCAATTGCGTCTCTGGCTCTCACGACAGACCCCGCAATCGTATGACGATTGGATCGATGTGGCTGACACGCATCCCACGGATCGTATCAGAGCCCTGATTAATACCGCGGAGAAGGATTACCTTTCCGAGGCAAGACGCACCGCGCTGTCGAAGAAGCGTTTTTGGAAGTCGGATCAGTCTCATCCGAGGCACGGTGATGAGATTGATAGGGATGATGTCTTCGCACAGTTGACTTTCGGCACTTGGGACGGCATGCTGTCTCGTGCCGCAAACGACCCAGAGCTCGCGAGAGTCCTGATGGGAGCTTTCCCAAATATCAGGGATGCATGGGAGTCGGAAATGCGTCGTATGCCGAACAGCAGGCTCCCCGGGAATGAATCCGAGCCTCTTGAGGATCGATTGCGGAGGGAACTCATAAGCCGCTTGAAGAGCATCCGGGTGGTTCGTAACAGAATAGGGCATGACGAGAATCTCCTTAGGGTGAATTTCCCGAAGATTCGTCATGATATGTATTTCGTCTTGAATTCGCTCGGAGCGGATTACCCGAGATGGGCTTTCCCGGATAAGGCCGAGCCGTTGAAACGATTGAATCCATTGCAAGTGTTGGAGCAACTGGAGAGGAAAGGAAAATAGGACATGGATTTCGAGAAGGAGCTGAGGGCCGAGGAGACGAACATCCCGGGCCTGGTGGTGTTCGACCTGCCGGTGCATGGCGACAACCGGGGCTGGTTCAAGGAGAACTGGCAGAGGGCGAAGCAGACCGCGCTGGGTCTGCCGGACTTCGGGCCGGTGCAGAACAACATCAGCTTTAACGCGAAGAAGGGCGTGACGCGCGGCATCCACGCCGAGCCGTGGGACAAGTACATCTCCATCGCGGCCGGATCGGTGTTCGGCGCGTGGGTGGACCTGCGACCCGGCGAGAGCTTCGGCCAGGTGTACACGACCGTGCTGGACCCGTCGAGGGCGATCTACGTGCCGCGCGGCGTGGGCAACAGCTTCCAGGCCCTCGAGGACGGCACCGTGTACACGTACCTCGTGAACGCGCACTGGAGCCTGGAGCAGAAGAGGACGTACACGTTCGTGAACCTCGCCGACCCGGACCTGCATATCGACTGGCCCATCCCGTTGGAGGATTCCGAACGGAGCGAGGCGGACCTGCATCATCCCATGTTGAGGGACGCGAAGCCGATGGCGCCGCGCCGCACCATGGTCACGGGCTGCAACGGCCAGCTCGGCCGCGCCATCCGCGCCTACGTGGACGTGCATCGTCTCGAGGGCTTCGAGTTCAACGACATCGACACGTTCGACTTCTCCGACCCCGCCCAGTACGGCCGGTTCGACTGGTCGTTGTATGGCACGGTCATCAACGCGGGCGCGTACACGGCCGTGGACAGGGCCGAGACCCCGGAGGGCCGCGCGCTCGCGTGGAAGGCGAACGCCCAGGGACCCGCCCTTCTGGCCAGGGTGGCTCGCGAGCACAACATCACGCTCGTGCACGTGAGTTCGGACTACGTGTTCGACGGTTCGCGGGAGCTGCACGACGAGACGGAGCCGTTCGCCCCGTTGGGCGTGTACGGGCAGTCGAAGGCCGCTGGTGATATCGCGGTCGCGAACGCGCCTCGTCATTACATCCTGCGTTCGAGTTGGGTGATCGGCGAGGGCCGTAATTTCGTGAGGACCATGATGGGCCTGTCCGACCGTGTCGCCAAGGGGGATCTGGAGCGGGTGACGGTGGTGGACGACCAGTACGGGCGTCTCACGTTCACCAGTGGCATGGCCGAGGCGATATTCCACCTGCTGGATTCCGGGGCGGCGTATGGCACGTATGATCTGACCGGTTCGGGCGCGGTGAAGAGCTGGGCGGATATCGCGCGCATGGTGTTCGATCTGGCGAACGGCAACGGCGACAGGGTGGTCCCGATCAGCACGGAGGAGTATTTCGCGGATGCGAAGGCTTCGGTGAGCCCGCGTCCGACGCATTCCGCGTTGGATCTGGCGAAGATCGAGGCCACGGGCCTGGAAGTGCCTGATTGGGAGGAGTCCTTGAAGGCATACGTCAACAAGGAACTCAACAAATAACGGACCGTTTTCGGACGGCCTCTTCCGTGGGGTCGTCCGAAAATCGCCAATACGCAAAGAAGAAGGGGAATCCACATGAAGGGTATTATTCTTGCCGGTGGCTCGGGTACGAGGTTGTACCCGTTGACTACGGTCACGTCGAAGCAGCTGCTGCCGGTGTATGACAAGCCGATGATCTACTATCCGCTGAGCGTGCTGATGATGGCGGGAATCCGCGACATCCTGATCATCAGCACACCGAAGGACCTGCCGAACTTCGAACGGCTCCTAGGTGATGGTTCGCATTACGGCGTGCGTTTCTCGTATAAAGTGCAGCCGTCTCCGGACGGTCTCGCGCAGGCGTTCCTGCTGGGCGAGGAGTTCATCGCGGGCGAGCCGTGCGCGCTGGTGCTGGGCGACAACATCTTCTATGGCAACGGCCTGGGCGCCACGTTGCGTGGCGCGGTCGCGAAGGCCGAATCCGGCGAGGGCGCGAGCGTGTTCGGCTACTACGTGGACGATCCGGAACGCTACGGCGTGGTCGAGTTCGACGAGGACAGGAAGGCCGTTTCCATCGAGGAGAAGCCGGCCCGGCCGAAGTCGCATTACGCGGTGACCGGCCTGTACTTCTACGACGAGCACGTGGTCGAATATGCCAAGTGGGTGAGACCCTCCGCGCGCGGCGAGCTGGAGATCACCGACCTGAACCGCATGTACCTGGACGCGGGCAGGCTGAACGTGCGCACGCTGGGTCGTGGCTACGCGTGGCTGGACACGGGCACGATGGACAGCCTGTTCGAGGCGGGGGAGTTCGTGCGCACTGTGCAGCGGGCGCAGGGCCTGCCGATCGCGATCGTGGAGGAGATCGCCTTCGAGAACGGCTGGATCACGCGCGACCAGCTCATGGAGTCCGCGGAGCGCTACGGCAAAAGCCCCTACGGTCGGCACCTGAGGGGCATCGCCGACGGCGAGATCAAGCTCGTATCAAACCAGAAAGACTGACGAAGGCTTGATTCCGATGCTTGTACCCGCACCGGGCGTTCTGGTCATCTGTTTTTTCAGCGCTTTACTTCCCGTACAACCCAAAAATCCGTGCGACCACCTTGTGTCAGTCGCACGGATTTCTCTTGGCGAAATAGTGGTAGCCAGTATTACTGGTACCCCTTCGCAAAATATCATCTATAGGCGATAAGAATACGTTGATTTTTTCCTAAAAACGTAATTAATTTACGAATAAGCTAATATTCTTATGCTTTCCGTGTAATAATGTGTAACGAAAGGAGAGTCATGATTCGTCTTACGTCGCTTGAGCTTAAGAACTTTAAGAACATAGAGAAGGGCAACGTGGGCCTTTCCTCGTGGAATGCAGAGCATTCCTTCCCCGGCTCGGACATTATCGGAATCTATGGGCAGAACGGTTCCGGCAAGACCTCGGTGATTCAGGCTCTTGCTATTTTGAAAGACATTTTCGTTGGGGGAAGCATTTCGCGATCTGCCGTCGACTGTGTCTCTAAGAAGCTCGATGATGAGAAGACCGAGGATGCGTGGATACGTGTCAAGGGCGTCAAGTTCGAGGATGTCTCTCAGCCTGCAGTGTATGAATTTTCCTATACGGTTACCATTGCCGAGGCGAATTCGCGTATCGCGGAAACCGACAAGGGTCCTGTGATTACCGCTGAGGAAATCACCATCAAGAAATTCGGCGGCAAGGAATCGAAGCACACCTTGATGGCATATGCCGGGGGAGAGGATTCATGGGATTGCGAGATCAGGCCCAAAACGGCCTGGAAAAACATATTTGCGTCAAATGAAAGAATCCGAACTGAGCTGGCTGTGGAGCAGCGTCTCGCTCTCAAGGACCATAGCTCGCTGATCTTCTCCAATGATTTCTTTATGCTGCTTTGGAAGGTCTGCCAGCAAGACGATGCGATCCGTGACAATACGACGCAGAAAGAGCCAGGCAACATCGTCCAGCTTTACGAATTGATTGCATCCATAAAGATGTTCGCAATATCCGATTTCGCAATCGTTGATACCACTCGATACGCGATTTCGATAATGAATCATCTGAGGATGTCAACCCATGAAGGCGAATATGGGGTTTTTGCCGATGCTTCGTTCGATGTGAACCTGCTGGAGCCCAATGATCTGAAGCCAAGGCAACTCGATGCACTGAACAGCACGTTGAAGAAGATGAACCCTGTCCTGACGGCGCTGGTTCCGGGGCTCTCTTTAAGCCTGTATAGGTTCGGACAGAGCTTGGGGGATGACGGTAAGCCCGTCGAACGTGTGCAGATCACATGCGTGCGCGATGGAGTCGCGTTGCCGCTGCGGTGCGAATCCGAGGGAATCAAGAAGCTCGTATCCATCTTGATGCTGTTGATTGACGTCTATGCAAAACCGGGGGCCTGTGTCGCTGTGGATGAGCTTGATTCCGGTATCTTCGAGTTTCTTCTAGGAGAGCTGCTGCAGGTGCTGAAAGAGCATGGGCGTGGGCAGTTGATCTTTACCGCGCACAACCTGCGCCCGCTGGAGATTCTGGATAAAGACTCGCTCTATTTCACGACGACGAATTCGAACAATCGATACATCAAGTTCCGCGGAAGCAGGGAGAAGAGCAATCTTCGCAATCAGTATCTGCGCGCGATTAATCTTGGCGGACAGCCGGAAACCGTGTACGAGCCGACGAATTCCTTCGACATTGACGGTGCCTTCTACGATGCCGGCTTCCCTGAGGAGGACTGAGCTATGGCAACTGCCAAGAAAGTAATGATATTCATTGTGGAAGGTCCTACCGAAGAAACCGCCCTCGCCCAGATTCTTAGCCGCATCTTCTCGACCAGCCAGATCAAATTCGAGATTGTACATGGCGATATCACGACCGAATACAGATCGAATCCCAGAGAACGCGTCCGTGACTTTGTACTTCAATCTCTAAGTCGCAATGGATACCGTTGGAAGGACATAGCAAGAATCGTCCAGATTGGCGATACTGATGGCGCCTTCATTCCAGATGAAGACGTGAAAGAATCGGACGACGGCAAGACACATTACGGGGAAAACGAAATCTATGCTGGAAACGTTGACACGATGCGTAAACGTAATGCACGCAAGAAACACGCGATGAGAGAACTTGCCGGTATCTCCGCAATCACATACAACAGAACCAGCGTGCCGTACTCCCTGTATTTCTTCTCCCGAAACATGGAACATGCGCTGCACAACAGATCTGGAGAACTTTCGGATGACGAGAAAGTGCAGTTGGCTCAACAGTTCCGTCGTCAATATGCTAAGAACACCGACGAGTTCAAGAAATTCATCGCAAGCGTGGAAGTGGCGGTCAACGGCGATTACCGCGAAACTTGGCAACGCATAAGCGAGGGTCGGCCTCCCTGCACAGGGGATCGAATCTACATCTGCTCATTGCCGATAATCCGGACGCAAATTTATCTGCTTGAATATGAGTATCCGCGCAATCCACATAATGCGAATTGCGCGGATCCTGATATCGATGGAGGGTCATCGGGTATTGACTGAACCGTCTAGCGGGGGATTCGGCTGATCGTGTTTCCGTTCAGAGACCTTGTCCCACAGCAGCTCGAACCAATGCCCGCGCCGCCGGTCGATGGTGACGGCGAACAGTGCCTGACGGATGAAATCGAGCAGGGTGCAGACCGCGTAGATCGCCAGCAGAATGCCGAGAATCCGCAGAATCGCCAATGGTTGCTGGAGGAGACCTTGCAGATTGAACAGCCGTACCCAGAGCAGCTTCTCGGAAGCGGCGTAATCGGTGATCAGGTACACGGCGAATGCGGACTGCGCTATCCGGTTGATGACGCGGCTATGGAAGGTGACCCGGTCGAACAGCAGGAACATGCCGAAGCCAACCATGATGACAGGCAGCTTCCAATCCCTGGCGATGAAGATATCCATATTGTGCCCGAGCATGGACGCCACGACGGAAATCCCGGTATACAGCAGGAAGAATCCAAGACCAATGCCGATCATCAGCCAGACCTGCCTGGTGGAAAACGACTTCACATACCACTTATAGGCGGAAATCAGAATGAACAGATAGACGAAGGCGAACGCGCCGGTGAGGGACGAACCTATGTAGGGTGCGGTGTCCAAGGTCTTGGGCACAAAGCCGGTCAATCCCCAGATGACGAGTGCGATTACGGCCAGCGCCAAGTGGTATTCGCGGCCGAGCGCCCTCAGTCCCTTGGACAGGAAGGGAAGCAGCGCCAGGAAGATGGCATAGGAGGTGGCGTACCACCACAGGCTCGTACTCAGCGGCAGCACGCTTTTCAGCATGATTCCCGCGGTGAGATCGGCGCGGTCGAACACGAAGTAGGACGCCATGAGCAAAAGGCTCCAGAACAGGAGTTCGCGTTCCATGATCCACACGCGCCTGAGATTGGACTTGATGGTCTGCTCCTTGTCGAGGAAGAACCATGCGGAGATGGAGAAGAAGATGACGACGCCGACCTTGCCGCCGCCGGACATGACGAGCTGGAAGAAGATCCTCTCCGGGCCCAGGGGAAGCTGCTTGACGTCGTATCCGTTGTGAACGATGAAGTGGTGCATGAGGATCATGAGCATCGCGATGATGCGCAGCAGCTCGATGCTGGAATTTCGCCCGGGCCCCTTCGTTCTTTCGGCTTGCGTCGGTGCGGCATGTCGGTTATGCGTGCCACGGCCACTTGTGCTTTGGATGTTTTCATCCGTCACTGTGCTTCTCCTCTGGACTCGTTCTCTTCCGGGTGAAATTGTACGAAGGTGGAACGACTGTGACAGAGGGGTTTCTGCCCGGTTGCAGGATATGCTGGGTGTGGGCCGTCGAGGACGGTTCCGGACTGGTCGGATGCGGGGGAGGGAGTATTCCGTGCTCTGCTCTTCGGATTTTGCGTGCATCTCGCTTACGTGTGGCAGATCCCAGTCGTGGACCGAATATATCTCGCTTACGTGTGGCAGATGGTTCGCGCTACTCGGGTTCCGATTATTGCAATTTCAACGCTTAGGAACGGACTGCAGCCGAGTAAGTGCCACACGTAAGCGAAATATGCCATGCCATGCCGGGAATCTACCGCCAATGGGGCTCGCTTACCGCCTTAGACAGGGATCTCAGTACTTGTTGGCGCCCTCGCCAATGAAGTTGACGGTGAATCCGCGGTGATAGTGCAGGAACATGTCGGCACCGTAGCGGTCGACCGGTCGATGAGTGAACAGCATGCGGATCGCGAATGCGGTTTGCGCGTCATGCGGCAGGTTCATGAATTCCTTGTGGGCGTCCCAATACGGATGCATGGTGATGGCGGCGTCCGGCACGTAGGCGTAACCGTATCCGTCCTCGTTCACATAGCCCATGAACGGCAGGTCCCAAGCGTCATGGTCGGTGAGCTCCTGCTTGAAATCCTCCACCTTGGCGAGCGCTTCCTCGCCAATGCCCAGGCTTCTCGCCACTGTGTTGGCTTCGGAGGTCTTGGCGTCGGCGTCCTTGTCGAACATGTCGAGATTCACTGTGATGACGGTTTTCTCGTGTGCCATGGAAATACCTTTCTGCGAGCCGAAGGTAATGTTCGTTATGCGTGTTCGATTTTGAATACAAACGAACATTATTCTTAGCTGTTTTTTTGTTGTACTGGTGAACGCTTGCTGTGTTCGTTATTGATGCTACCACGCATATGTGGGTAAAAAAGATTGAAAACAGTGCTCTTTATGTGCGCAGGTCTTGGAATCCGTTGTGTTGGTTGAGATTGCAGTGGTTGGAAAAGGATTGGAGAAAAGTAACATTAAGCGTGTTGTTTTTTAATGATTTGCCGTGTTCTGTTTATGTTCGAATGAACATTGCATACGATATGCCGGAAGAATGTGATGCCTCCGATTCGAGGGATGGAAGTCCGTTGCGGCGTGCCACACGCCGGCCTGCATATGGCCGCGGGGCGGCCGTGCCGTTCGTCAATCATGGCGCGTTATACGCTGTTTTCCCGTAACGCCGGCGGAGATCGATGGCCGCATGTATGACGGCATCGGGTAGGGTTGACTGCGGAAAGGGGTGTATGTGAGCCGATTACGTGATGGCGAACGCGGATTCGCCGGTGGTGGTCAGAAGGGCAAGGTTCATAGCGGCGCCATGCGACAGCGCGATGACGAACGTATGGGCGGCGGCTTGGCGGAAAAGCATGCCGGGTCATCGGAGGCGCGGACTGTCCAGTATCGTCCGTTGCTGCGTTTTCTGGCGGCACAGGAGCGTAATGTCGTCTGGCTGTTGCTGGGCATCGTGCTTCTTCCGGTGGACGGCACCACACTAGGCCTGTATGCGCCGTTCTGGTCGCCGATCAGCCCGGCGATGTTCGCCATCTACTGCCTGTGCAACTGGCGGCAGCTGCGCATTGCGGCAAACCGCTACCTGCCCATGTTCCTGCTGCCCGTCGCCTGCATCATCCTTTCGGTCCCCGGATGGCTGCGTTTCGGAATCCATTTCAATGCGGCGTTCATGAGCATCACCGGATTGCTTGGCATGCTTGCCACGCTGGGCGCGCTCGTCATCGCCTTCAGCATCAAGCGCATCCCATGGAACATGCCGATTCGTCTGCTCATCACGGCCTACTGGTGCTCCTTCGCGGTGGGCGTCGTGCAGTGGCTGTCCATCCACCTGCGGTTCAAGCCGTTCATCGACTACTTCTCGCACCTCATGTACCGACAGTACATCAATGAAAGCTCGGTATGGGGCGGCGGACGCCCGCAATTCCTGTTCGCGGAACCGAGCTACATCGGCATGCATCTGTTCGGCATACTGCTGCCCCTCATGTGGCTCATGCGAACCCGCGACAGCATCTATGCCAAGCGACTGCGCGACCTTATCATCGTCTATGCGATCGGCGCGGTATGCATGCAGGCCGGCACCAGAATCGTCATTGATTCTGTGGTGGCGCTGCTGATCGCCATCGTCGTGCACACCGATTGGCATGGCAAGCGGCGTCGGCTGCGCGGCATTATGCAGCTTGTCGGGGCATGTCTGCTCGGCTTGCTGGGCGTGCTCGCCGACTCCAGACTGACGTCCATTGCCGAAAACGGCGCGCAGGGGGACGGCTCGTTCTTCGCAAGGATCTACCAGAGCCTCGACCCGCTATGCGGTCTGCTCACCCACCCGTGGACCATGCTCACCGGCTATGGGGCGGGCAACATCATCACCGCGATGCAGACCGGCGCGGGCAAAGCGGGGCAGCTGCTCGACCAACTGGGAATGAACGGTAGCGCGGCGACGGGATTCGCTGCCGGCGTGAACGCGAATAGCGTCTGGACGATGTGCGCATACACCAGCATCATCGCCGAATACGGTCTTATCGGTCTGGTATTGCTTATCGTCGCGACCATGATCTGCGTAACGTGTGGGCACAGGCCTTGCGGAACCTCCCGGGAGCTTCTTGCTGCCGATGCGATGCAAAACGGGGGAGTCTGGAACAAGACCGTCATCTGCTGGTTCGTCCTGGTCGTGTACCTGTATATTCAATGCGAGAACTATGCGTTTGCGGCGTTGCCGTTGTTCGTTTTCGCGGCGGCAAGCGTGAGGGAGAAGCGGACGGGGTGCTGACCGACCGTTGGACGGCAGTGGCGGTGCTGGATTCTGCTAAGTGGCTTGTTTGTGGCATCGGTTTGCGGATATGCCGGGTATAAGGGTCGGAATTCCAACGCCTGTACCCGGCATATCGGGTTTTCGGTGCCACAAACAAGCGAAGTAGCGATTTCGGGACTGTGGAATCTGCCATAAACAAGCGGGGTAGCGTCCGATTCGCATGGTGCTCGGGGATTGCGGGGAGTTTCGCACGGGATGTGGGGCGCATGTGACGGTCCCTGGAAGGTCGGCTTGGGGTTCAGAGGGCTGTTCCGTCTTCCGCTCTTCGGATTTTGCGTGCATCTCGCTTACGTGTGGCAGATGACGTGGCTTGGCGGGATCTATTTCGCTTACGTGTGGCACTCGCTTGGCGGTAATCCGCCTCCAAGCGTTGAAATTGCAGCGGCCAAAACCCGCGTACCCAGGACCAACTGCCACACGTAAGCGAAATAGGTGCCAAAACCATGTGCGCACCCCGACATCGGAAAGGAGCACCGAGGACTGCGCATAGTTTCGGGGAAGGGGAACGACATTGCATGGGGAGGACGCAGAAGTTTTGAACAGGAAAGGGCAACGTCTGCCGGCACTATGCGCTGCACCAACGCGGAGAGATGCGCTCGTCTGTCAAGGAGGCAGCGTCCGTCTGCCGTCAGGCGCTGCAGCCCCAGCTTCGCCGTGTGATTCACTTTGTGACTCACCATGCGTTTCACGCTGCGTCTCAGTGAAAATCACCGCGAATCACCGCGAATCAGTGCGAAGCCTCGTACTCCGTCTTCCATCCATCCACGAACGTGGTTTCGACCGCATCCCAGTCGCCGGTGCCCTGGGCGTATTCGAGCATGGCGGAACCGAGCTGGTTCTTCCATTCCTCGGAGGGGATCATGGCGGTCGGCCTGGTGGTGACCGCTTCCTTGCCGGAGTTCTGGTAGGCGATCTCGGCCCGGACCAGCGGGTTGTCGGACTTGACCTTGCCGAAGGACTTGAACGGCGTGGTCAGGCCCATGTCCTTGCTGATCGCGTTGATGCCGGCTTTGCTGGTGATGACCCATTTCAGGAAGTCCTCGGTGGCCTTCCTGTCGGCGTCGGAGGCCTTGCTGTTGATGCTCCAGTAGGCTTCGGAATTGGTGTCGAGTCCCTGGTTCTCCTCGCCTTTGACGCCCATGTAGATTGGCATCATGCCGACATTGCCCGCTTTCACCCCGGCCTTCTGCAGATCCGGCCACGCCCACGTGCCGTTCTGGTAGAAGGCGGCCTGGCCGAGCGCGAACTCGGAGTTGGCGTCGTCGCCGGTCTTGGAACTGACCTGGGTGCGCGGGCAGGTGGAGTCCGTCAGGTACAGGTCGAAGATCTGCTTGAACTGCGGCAGGTAGGTGCTTTTGATGGTCGCCGGCTGTTCGATGATCTTGTCGTCGCGGAATTCGAAGTAGAGCGGATTGTCGGCAAGCTGGGTCTTGAAACGCCAATCGGAGCTGGAGTCGAAGCCGGCGGAGGTGAACGCGCCCTTGATGCCGAGCTGGTCCTTCTTGGCCTGCATATCGTCGGCCACGGCCT
>ERZ808246.2347-NODE-2347-length-12011-cov-3.405152_pt1 | contig 12011 bp, 11 predicted proteins | sample MGYA00521083_ERZ808246 | MGnify/ENA primary metagenome ERZ808246 (study PRJEB31516, sample SAMN03275577) | gut metagenome | biome: mammalia-associated habitat; material: feces | host: Papio cynocephalus | place: Kenya | collected 2012-07-07 ...
AAATCTCGAAGGAGTTTTAAAAACTCTTGGTAGTGATTTTAAAATTAAAAGAAAAGATATTTTTAAAAGTAAAAGAGAATATCAGAAATTTAAAAATAAATTCAATTTATATGAAAAAAACTTTGTTAGTGATTTTTGCTATTATAAAGATGTTCACAGCGACTATTTAAATGAAATTTTAGTAAGGATAGAGCCATTGTTTTACGAAAAAATTGAAGGGTGTCAATATTCAAAACAGAGTAATGCTTTTAGTAAAGACGAATTTATGACTATATTTCATGATTTTTGTGAAGAACTTGGAATTGTTTATTTATTTGATAGTTTAATTGATAAAAAGATAATTTCTTTTGATATGAATAATTCTGATAGTAAGTATTATGGTTTAATGTTACATAATCCATTAAATGGCAATTCACATGTCTTAGTAAATAATTTTTCATATAATGTAGATAGTATGTTTACATTAGCTCATGAAATGGGACATGTTTATGATACTGAGTGTTTTAATTCATCAAGCTCTGTTTCTAAATATAATAAATACATGTATAATTCATTAAATATAGAAGTTATTTCTAAATTATTTGAAAACCTACTATTAGATTATTTAATAAAAAATAATATAAAAAAAGAAGTTGCGATAGATAAATTGATTGATGATTTAATTATTGGACATGATAATATGTTTTCTACTTATGTTATATCTTTATTGGATGATGAATATATAGAAAATGATAGATATAAGGATATGTCTAATGATCATTTTTCTTCTTTAGTTAGTAAATATATTAATTCTAAAAGTGGAGAATTAAATAATATTAGTAACTATAATTTAGATTTAATAGATGATATAGTTTATACTTATGGAGATATTATTTCTTTATTTTTAAAAGAATATGTTAGTTCTTGTAAATTAAGTAATTCTTTAGAATTTAATAAATTTATGAGTGAAAGATTTAATCCTTTTAATGATAAATTTATCGATAATAATGGTTTTACTCCTAAAAAATATGAAGAATTATATAAAAAAAGGCTTGAATTAGTAAAAAAATAATTGTTTTAGAAATAATTTTGTTTTATAATATAGATAACTTCTTTGGAAAGAGTAGTTTTATTGATATTTATAGAGATAGTATGGTTGGTGGAAATACTAATTTAGATAAAATGAAGACATCCAGTTAATTGGAAGCGCTTACTGCGATAAAAGTATTATGAGAAAAAAATAAGGTGGCACCACGAAGATAATTCGTCCTTAGGGGTGTCATCTTTTTATTTTTAGGAGGGATAAGATGATACAAAGACAAAAAGGCTGTAATGATATTACAGGACGTGATGCGAAAGTTTGGAAGTACGTTGGTACTGTAATTGATGCTTTAATGGAAAAGTATAATTATAATTACATTCGTACACCTATTATTGAGGCAACTGAATTATTTCATAGAGGAATAGGTGATACTACTGATATCGTTACTAAAGAAAGTTATGATTTTCAAGATAAAGGTGGAAGAAATATTACTTTAAGACCTGAAGGAACTGCAGGAGTTGTTAGAAGCTATATTGAAAATAAGATGTATGGTGATCCTAATCAACCAGTAAAAGTTTACTATAATGGAACAATGTATAGATATGAAAGACCACAATCTGGAAGAGATAGAGAATTAACTCAATTTGGTATGGAAATTCTTGGTAGTGATGATCCACTTAGTGATGCTGAAATTATTAGTGCAGCAGTAAACTTATATAAAATGTTAGGATTAAAAGAAATTAAAGTAAACTTAAATAGTTTAGGTGACAATGAAAGTAGAGCAAATTATCGTGAAGCATTAATTGAATATTTTAAACCACATATTAATGATTTTTGTGAAGATTGCCAAGAAAGATTATTAAAGAATCCATTGAGAATATTAGATTGTAAAGTAGATGCAGAAAATGAAATATTAAAGAATGCTCCAACTACACTTGATTTTTTAAATGAAGATAGTCGTGATAGATTTGAAAAGGTTCAAGAATATTTGGATATTATGCAAATAAAATATGAAATTAATCCAAGAATTGTTCGTGGACTTGATTATTATAATCATACTGTTTTTGAAATTGAAGCAAAAGTTGATGGATTTGGTTCTAATAATGTTTTAGGTGGTGGAGGAAGATATAATGGTCTTGTTAATCAATTAGGTGGACCAGAAACTCCATGCGTTGGTTTTGCAAGTGGTATAGGTAGACTTGTAATGGCTCTTGAACTTGAAAAGGTTAAATTACCAATAGTTGAAGATATTGATTTATTCTTAATGTATGTAAATGATGATGAGAAGAAGTATGCTGCATATCTTTCACAAGAATTAAGACTTGCAGGATTCATTGTTGATACAGAATATACTGGTCGTGGACTAAAAGGTCAATTTAAACAAGCTGATAGATTAAATGCTAAATTTACTTGTGTTTTAAATAGTGAAGATTTAAATAATAATGAAGTAAAAATTAAAAATAATAGAACTAAAGAAGAAGAAATTATTAGTTTAGATGTTTTAATTTATTACTTAGATGAAAAAATAAATGCAATGGAAGATGATGGAGCAGAATACGATATGACAGATGATGGATGTTGTTGTGGAGGACATTCTGAAGGTCATGAGTGTTGTGGTCATTGTCATCATGAGGAGGAAGAATAATTATGAAAAGTATAGCACTTAGTGAATTAAAAAATCATTTTGATGAAGAAGTTACAGTAAGTGGATTTGTAGACGAAGTTAGAAATTTAAAATGGGTACAATTTGTAGTTTTAAGAGATGCTACTGGAAAAGTACAAATAACTATAGAAAAAAGTGAAGAAAAGAATAAAGAATTAGTAGAAATAGTTGATAATTTAGCAGTAGAGTCTACTATTAAAGTTACTGGTACTATTATGGAAAGTCCTAAAGTTAAATTAAATGGAATGGAATTAATTCCAAGTACTATTGAAGTTACTAGTAAAAATGAAGGAGAACTTCCATTTAATTATAAAGATTTAAGTACAGTTAATTTAGATACAAGACTTGATTATAGATATATTGATCTTAGAAGTGATAAGAATATTTTAATGTTTAAGGTTCAAAGTACATTAGTTAGATATATGAGAGAGTATTTATATAATAATGGATTTACTGAAATTCATACTCCTAAAATGATTGGTGCTGCTAGTGAATCTGGTTCTGAAGTGTTTGAAGTAAAATATTTTGATAGAAAAGCATACCTTGCTCAAAGTCCACAATTTTATAAACAAATGGCGCTTGCATCAGGATTTGGAAAAGTATTTGAAGTTGCTCCTTGCTTTAGAGCAGAAAACTCTAATACATCACGTCATGCTACTGAATTTACATCTTTTGATGTAGAGTTTGCATATATTGATGATTTTAATGATGTTATGAATTTAGAGGCTGAAATGTTAAAATATGCATTAGAAAAAACTAATGAAATATATGGAGAAAAAGTAAAAGAATTATTTGATAGTGAAATAGTTGTTCCTACTGTACCATTTCCTAAGATGAGACTCGCTGATATTTATAAAGAATTAGAAGAAAGATATGATTATAAAGTTGAAGATAGTGAAAAGACTGATTTAACAACAGAAGCTGAGAGATTAACTTATAAACTTGCTAAAGAAAAGTTTAATTCAGAATTTTTATTTGTTACAGATTTTCCAGCTGAGAAAAGAGCTTTCTATCATATGAGAGATAAAGATGGAATTCTTCAAGGATATGATTTAATTTGGAGAGGTGTTGAAATTACAACAGGTGCTCAAAGAGAACATAGATATGAAGAAATAGTTAAGAATGCAAAAGAAAAAGGTTTAGGAGAAGATGTTAAATTTTATTTAGATTTCTTTAAACATGGATGTCCTCCGCATGGTGGATTTGCAATAGGAGTTGATAGACTTACTATGTTATTGCTTGGAATTCCTAGTGTTAAAGAATCACAATTCTTATTCCGTGGACCAAATAGATTAAATCCATAATTTAAAATACACTTTTCGGAGTGTATTTTTTTGAATTAAATATTTATTATAATATTTATAATTGTGTATATAAATATCATTAATAAAATCGTTGACAATTATAACTTTTTTTGATAGTCTATAGACAATGAAGGAGATGAGTATTATGTTAAAAATTTATTTTGTTCAAAAAATGCATCATCATAATATTCAGCACTTGTTAATACGACATTAGTTTTGTTGTAGGTACAAGTGCTATTGGTGGTGCTTGTATCTAGAATATTCATTATATTTAATTGAATGCTATACAGGTACTACTGTATAGCATTTTTTGTTATAAAAAATGAATTATTATAAGGGAGGAAAAGTATGAAAAGAATAAGTAATGGAATTGTGATAAGTAATGATATAAAAAGAATTTTAGATGGAGTAAACGCTTTTAATTATAATTATAATGTTAAAGTAGATGATTGTGTTATAAATAATATGAGAGATGAATTTAAAAGGGATTTATTAAAAATATTTGATGGTAGTGCATCTTTTATTTCTGAAGAGGAAATGTTTGAAGTAGTTGACTTGATTGGTGGTGAATATCCCCATTGTAACTTTAGATAAAATTTATATTAGTCCTGATGATAACAATATTTATTTTTTGGATTGTACAAGAGTAAATGGAAGTAATGAGTTAATAGCAAGAAACAGCGAACCGGTTGAAGAGCAAATTGAAAATATTTCTAATAATTTAACTTCTAAAAAAATAATGCTTGCAGATGATGTCATTTTTACAGGAAGTGTTCTAAAAAAAATAATTAGTATATTTAAAAAATATAATATTGAAGTAGTTGGAGTTATTTCATCAATATGTACAGAAGATGCATTTAATTATTTTAATGAAAAATTAGATGGTGGTGTAAAGACTAATTATATTTTGGGAAATAAAGTAATTGATCAAGTTTGTGAAAGAGATTTTTATTTTGGAATAGCAGGTTCAGGTATACTGGTTAAAACGGATGATGGGTTGAGCAAGGCACCATACTTTAAACCGTTTGGTAATCCTTGTGAAAGAGCATCTATTCCAAGAGAATATGAAAGATATTTTTCTAATGGCTGTTCAGAAAGAAGCATGTATTTATGGGAAAACATAGATAAAGAGAAAGGTAGAGATTCACTTATTTCTGAGTTGCCGGAAAAAATTATAAATACTAATAAAGATGATTATGTTGTAAAGACATTGAGAAGGGTGGTTAATAAATGATGAAAAAGTTACAAATAGGGATTATGGGTTCTGCTGCTGATTTAAACTATAGTGATGAGGCATTGGACTTTTCTAAAAGGTTAGGTGCTTTAATTGGTAAGTCTGGTAATATACTGGTTTATGGAGCAGAAAAGGAATATACTTCACTTTCAACTGAAGCTGCAAAAGAAGCAAATAGAAATGGTGGAATAACGGTTGGCGTTCTCGGTGGTAAGAAGAGAGATATTTTTGGAAGTTTTAAACCAACTATTATGATTAATTCAGGGTTAGAAATAGGTGGAGGAAGAGAATTTACTTTAGTACTTTCTTGCGATGTAATTATTGCAATATCAGGTGGTTCTGGAACCCTTACAGAGATGGCTATTGCATATCAAGCTGGAATTCCAATTATTGTAGTAGATAAGTTTGGTGGCTGGGCTGAGACATTATCTAATAAATTTATTGATAATAGAAAAAGATTAAAATGTATTGTAGCGAATGATGAAGAAGATGCTTTACAAAAAGCAATAAAAGAGGGAAAAAAGAAAATTGGCTAAAATAGTACTTGCCAAAGCAATTATAAATAAAAAAATCACTGATAATTATGATGCAGGCTTAGATAATTTAGAAGTGTCTGAGGCTCCTGCTTATGAGCGTTTTTATAATTATGTTTTATGTGCAAGAGATGGAGGTAATAAATTTAGATTTAAAAGTTTAGATAATACTTTTAAAAAAGTACTTGAAAAAATAGCAACATCTACTGGAGAAGGAGTTAATAGTAATTCGGTAAATAGTACTGAAGAAGTATTAGGTTTATTAGATTCTATGATAAAACTATCTAATGAAGAAATTAATTATGCTAGTTATAAGGGTTATAATGATGATATATTTGATTATGAATTAGGTTTTATAGGAAAGCAAAATAAATTCGCTTATTAATTTAATAATTATACTTTAATTCAAATAATTTATTTGTTATACTATTAGTATAAATAATAATAGTAGGTGTGGATATGGGAAAGATAATTGGAATTAATAAGAAGAAAAAAAATAAATTAAAAATAGAAAATGTTAATAGGAATTCATCTAAAAACGTTTCACATACAATTAATAAAATTAAGTCTAACGAAAGAAAATATACTGTTATTTTAGTATTTGTATTTATTGTTTTATTTGTTATTGTTGGCTTTTTTGCATTTAGAGTTAATGGTAATAAATTATATAGTAGTGTTGATTCTGCAAGAAATGAGATGCTTGAGTCTTCTAGTAGAGTTGTAACACTTACAAATGACTATATACTAAGTGATAGTGAAGGATTAAAGACAGATAAGTATATTGTTAATATAAATAATGATACTCCTGATGTTATGAACTATAAGATTAGATTAGTAAGAGATGATATTATTACTTCTAAATGTAAGTGTGATACAGCTGCTCTTTTACTTAGTAATATTAAATATAGTTTAGATGGAAAAAATATTTCTACTTTAATAGAAAATAATAATAAAGAAATAATAATAACAACAGGTAGCCTAAAGAGTGGAGAAAATAAAAAAGTAAATATTAATTTATGGATAGATGAGAATGTTTTAAAAGATAAAGATTATCATTTCCATGGATATTTTAAAGTAGAAAGAGTAGAGGACATAAAAGAGAATTAGTCCTCTTCTTTTATTAGTTCATAAATAATTTTATTTGTTAAATATGGTTCTTCTAAGTATGAAAAGTGTGTTCTATTTTTATAAATTATTAGAGCAGAATTTTTAATAATCTTGTTTAGGTATTTAGCATCTTTTAGTGGAGTGTCATTATCTTTTTCTCCCCATATTATTAATGTTTCTGCATTTATTTTTTTGTAATAATCTCGTAAGTCTTCATTTACAATATTTATAAATGTTTTTCTCATTGATACTTGTAAATTATTGTAGTCAGTGGATGCAAAATACTTATTTAGTTTTTCTCTATATTTATTTTTTGTTAACTTATTTATTAATTTATATGTTTTTTCTTTTAGAAATTGTTTTAGTGTTTTTTTTCTTTTTATACCGGCAACGTCAATTAAAATTAATTTTTTAACTTCTAAGTTATATTTTCCAAGAAGTATAGCACTTAGTCTTCCTCCAAATGAGTGGGCTATTATTATTGGGTTTACTATTTTTTCTTTTTTAATAAATTTATTTATTATTTGGGCGTAGTCATAGATTGTTAGTTCTTTATTAATAGTTTTACTGTTACCAAATCCAGGATAATCTATGATATATATTGTGTAATCTTTACTGAAATATGATGTTATATATTTGAATGTTTCTCTTGTATTTCCCCAACCTGGTAATATTAGAATAGTTTTATTACTATTTCCTATTTTTTCAAAGTAAATTTTATCTTTTTTATTTAAATTAAAATACATGATAATCACCTAGATTATTTTATGTATAATATTTTTTTATGTGTAAAGTAGTGTAATTTGCTTGTTAATGGTATGGTGGTATGCTATAATTAAATTGTCAGATAGATATGTGTAGGCCTTTTTAAAACCGACTAAAATGACGATACGGGAGTTCGGATCAGTTATCGGTGTTGAATACTTAATATTTTATTAAGGATCCTAATGATAACGTATGGACACCCACCTGTAAAAACATGCAGGTTTTATCGTTGCCAGCATTCTATTCTGACTTTTTTTTATGCTATTTTTTATTGATAAAGTGTTGCTATTGTGTTATAATATGCGATATACAGGGGTGATGTATTATGTTAGTATTACCTATAGTCAACAAAAGACGTGTTATGAATGTTCAGATAAGACTTAAAAATGCTGAAAAAATACGTAAAGGTGTTGCATATGATGATGCAGTTGAGAGTGAAATAATTGTTAATAGAGAAAAATTTAGTGAATCTAGTTATAGTACTTCAAAAGATGAAAATGCACCTATTGATTTCATCAGAAGTAAGTCAATTTTATATCCAAGAAATTTTTTAGTAACAACAAAAGAAGAGAATGATTCTAATTTATACGATGTATATGAAGTTCAACAACCTCCAAAAAGTGTTAGTAGAAACTTAGATACATTGTATAGTAAAGCAATTAATGATATGAGAAAAGAAATTCCTGGAGTACAAACTAGAGGAAGATATGTTTCTTTTGAAGAGTTGGGATTAAATGAACACTTAACGGATGAAAAAATTGCTAGTTTACAAAAAATAGTAAAAGAAGTTAGAGACACTTCAATGTGGCCTAAGCTATTTGAAGAAGCAGGATTATCTGATTTAAGTAATATGATAGATTTTATAAATAATTTTGAATGTATTGTATTATCAGATAGTACTATACCAGAGGCTAGTTTACAAGATACACTTAATGCTATGAAAGTTATTAATAGTCGTGATTATAGAAATTTAAAAAAATATTATAATACTGCAAAAAGTAATACAGATATATATACTAAGATTAGTTATGTTAATAAGATAATTTATGATAAGCCTTTAACTTTATTACAACAAAGAGAAAAACCAAAACAATTAGTTAAGACAATGGACGAGGTGTATGATGGAAGAAAGATTGCATAGGTTTGCAAGACTTAGAAAACTTATTAATAATGATGAGATGAATTCTCTTACTGAAAAAAGTGTTCTAGTAGTTGGATGCGGCGGAGTAGGTGGTTATGTTATTGAGTCGCTTGCTAGAAGTGGTATTGGAACACTTATTTTAGTGGATTTTGATACTATAGATGAGACAAATATAAATAGACAAATTATTGCTTTAAAGTCTACTATTGGTATGAAAAAAGTTGACGCTTTTGAAAGTAGGATTAAAGATATTAATGAATATTGTAATGTTATAAAAATAGATAAGTTTTTAGATAAAGATAATATTTCTGAAATATTTAATTATAAAATAGATTATTTAGTAGATGCTTGTGATACTACAACTACTAAGAAAGTACTTATTAGTGAGTGTTTAAAAAGGAATATTCCTTTTATTTCAAGTATGGGTACAGGTAATAAGTTTGATCCTTCTAAGCTTGAAATATGTGATGTTAGAAAAACTGTTAATGACCCACTTGCTAGGATGATTAGAAAATTTGTTAAAGATAATAAAATAAATAAAAAAGTTATGGTATTATCATCTCGTGAATTACCAGTAAAAACAGGAGATAGAACTCCAGGGTCTACAGCTTTTGTACCTAGTAGTGCTGGGCTTTTAATTTCTAGTTATATAATTAGAGATTTTCTTGGTAGATTAAAATAAATAATAATTCTAATTTATGCAGTTTCTTAATGAGACTGTTTTTATTAAAAAAAGATTGCTTTAATGATATTTTTAGCAATCTTTTTATTTTTTATAATTTTCTATATAGTCCTATTACTTTTCCTAAAATTGTAACTTCTTTTAGAATTATTGGGTCCATTGAATCATTTTCTGGTTGAAGTCTAAAGTATCCATCTTCTTTATAAAAAGTTTTTACTGTTGCCTCATTATCTTGATTCATAGCAACTACAGTTTCACCATTTCTTGCAGTATTTCTTTTCTCAACAATTATGATATCTCCATCATATATTCCTACATTAATCATTGAATCTCCACTTACTTTTAAAGTAAAAACTTCACTTGATTTTGGGATAAGAGCAGCTGGTAGTGAAAAATATTCATTAGGCATTTCTATTGCTTCTATTGGAATACCAGCAGTTACTTTTCCAAGAAATGGAACATCTACTACTTCTTTTGTATTATCAATGTATTCATTTGGAACTAATATTTCTAATGTACGATTTTTATTATCTCCTTTTTTTATATATCCTTTTTCTTCCAATTTAGTTAAGTGAAAATGAATGGTTGCTGGAGAAGATAAATTAGCTGCTTCACCAATTTCTCTTACTGTTGGTGGGTATCCATTTTTCGCAACCAATTTTTTAATAACATCAAGAATATATTTTTGTCTATCTGTTAATTTTTCCATTTTTTCCTCCTTTGTAAATTTAGTTTATCATTATAGTTTAGTAATGTCAAACAAATGTTTTAGATATAGAATCTGTTGTTATATGTAGAAAAATAGTTAATATAGGTACTTTTGTGGTATACTATTTGCAGGTGAAGAAAATGAAAAAAATAATATTAGTAGATGGTAATAACTTACTATTTAGAAGTTTTTATGCGACAGCTTACCAAGGTGTTATTATGAGAAACTCTAAAGGTTTTCCAACCAATGCTTTGTATGGCTTTATAAATATGATGAATAAAATAATAAAGGAAGAAAAGCCTAGTTATATAATGGTTGCTTTTGATAAAGGAAAAACATTTAGACATGAAAAATATGATGAATATAAAGCAGGACGTGCTGCAATGCCAGAAGACTTAGGACTTCAGTTTCCAAAAGCAAAAGAAATACTTGATGCGATGGGAATAAAACATTTTGAAATAGAAAACTATGAAGCAGATGATATAATTGGTACACTTTCTAAAAAAGTAGATGAAGAAAGTGATTTTGTTGGTACTATAATTAGTAGTGATAAAGATTTATTGCAATTAATAAGTGATGAAGTAGTTGTAAAATTATTAAAACAAAGTGGACATATTTTGATGGATAAGAATGAATTTAGAAATACTTATAAAGTTGATCCAATTAAAATGATAGATTTAAAAGCATTAATGGGGGATGCAAGTGATCATATTCCAGGTGTTAAAGGAATTGGGGAAAAGACAGCTATTAATTTACTTGAAAAGTATGGTAGTTTAGATGGAGTATATGAAAACTTAGAAAATATTTCTCCTAAGATGAGAGAAAAACTTACTCTTGATAAAGATAATGCTTATATGAGTTATGATTTAGCAACAATTTATAGAGAAGTTCCATTAGGATTTGACTTAGAAGATTGTGTATATAAGGGATGTGACTTAGGAAAATTAAAAGAAATGTTAGAAGAATTTGAGTTTCATTCATTAATTAAGAAAATGGATTTTAGTGAAGTGGAAACGGAAGAAGAAAATGTTGATAATGATATTTTTATAGATGATGTTAGTAAATTTAATTATAACGATAAAGAATTTTCTTTTTATGTAGAAACTAGAGGAGAAGTATATAGTAAAAGTACAATACTTGGAGTAGGTATTTATGATGGAGAAAAAGGCTATTTTATAGATAGTGATAATTTATCTAATTATAAAGATTTGTTTAATTCTAATGTTAATAAGATGACATATGATTTAAAGAAAAATATTGTTGTTTTAAATAACTTAGGTATTAATATAAATAATTGTAATTATGATTCTATGATTGGTATGTATTTACTTGATTATACTGTGAAGGATGATATTAGTTTTGTTGCGAAGAGTTTTTCTTATAATATTACTCCTTATGAAGATTTATATGGTACAGAGAAAAGACCTAAAGAAATATCAAATGATGAACTTTCTAAAGTATGTGCTTTAAAAGCAAAGTTTATTTATGATACTAAGAGTAGGGTTATTGACTTATTAAATGAAAATGAAATGACTGATTTATTTTCTAATATTGAGATGCCTCTTACTCATGTTTTAGCAGATATGGAACTTACTGGTATAAGAGTTGATAAGGAATATTTAAAAGAAGTAGAAGTTGAATTAAAAAAGAAAATGGATGATTTAGAAGAAGAAATAGGAATGCCTGTTATTGCAAAAGTATTTAAAAGCGATATTGGTTCTAAAAATAGAGGAAAAGTAGAATTACTTGTACAAAAGTATCCAAAATCAGTTGTTAGTGAAAGCATTAAAACACTTAGAACAAATTTACAATTTTCATCAGTTGATTCAGAACTTAAAACTATACTTGTAAC
>ERZ808246.2348-NODE-2348-length-12001-cov-8.079190_pt1 | contig 12001 bp, 10 predicted proteins | sample MGYA00521083_ERZ808246 | MGnify/ENA primary metagenome ERZ808246 (study PRJEB31516, sample SAMN03275577) | gut metagenome | biome: mammalia-associated habitat; material: feces | host: Papio cynocephalus | place: Kenya | collected 2012-07-07 ...
ACCGCCGCAGAATAAGGCCTGATCATGAAAAGGGCGCACTTATCCTGGGGTACAGCCATACCTCCCGCCGAAGCGGTGAAGTATGATATGTATCCCGGCCCTTATACGTAAATCAGGCTTTGATATTATGTTTGTGTTCGATCGGAGAAAAGAGTCCTTCACTCATAGGTAGGCCACAAAAACAGGAAAATCGAACCCCTGTTTTTCAGGAGCTTTCTATAGGTAAGCCACAAGAAAGGCAAAACGGGACGGACTTATAAAAAACTGCAGACGATTCCGAAATCTTCCGCACGGGAGAAATTCCGGTCCTGTTACTCACTGGAAGTCAGATCACGTTTTGACCGAAAACTTTGAAAGTTCCTCCTCTCACTTACCCCCGGACACGAGAAGCGCATTTGGTCCCATGATTTTTGAAATTCTCTTTTCATAGACCCATCTGGACAGGAATGAACACATTGGCCGAGAAAAGCAAAAAAATAAGCCCTCCCACAGAAAAATTCTGCAAGAAAGGCGTTAAAGATGTTGCAAAAGTTCAATAATGATATTTTGATCTCGAAAATCTCGGCGCTTATGGCGAATAACTCCATGACGCAGGAAAAATGGCACAGGCGCTCGGTATGTCGCAGCCAAACTTCAACCATGCCATTCACAATACGATCGGTAAAAGGTTCACCATTGAGCAGATTTTTGATATTGCCCTTTCCATTGACTGGCGGCGGCAGTGCCATTACGGCAAAGTCTGCTGCAGAATTCATTGCGAGAGCCGTATTATGTGAGGCGGCGAAACTGACACCGTATTCCGTCGAGGAAGATAACTACTGTGCCGATGAGACGCATCACCCAGGGGAAGTTTATAAGACGACAGTAAAATACTGGGCAGCATATTTTCCCTCGTTCTGGAATCCTCATAAGGATGTGGTCGGTGACGAAGAAACAAGAGAAAAGGTGACCGAGGCAGAAGCGGGCGAGAACCAGACGCCGTTTTGGCCCCTTAATGCGTATTTTGATAAATTCGTAGGGATCTATCAGTTTCTGAAATCCCAGAGCACGGATGAAAATGATTTCCAAACGCTCATCACAAAGCATCTCGGCAGAATCGAAGAATGAAAAAAGCCCCTCTCGGAAAATTTCCGAAAGGGGTAGAAAAATTCATAGATCCATGTTATAATACTGTTATAGCTTTGCAAGCAGATGGAGGTGCCCTATGGGTTTCTGTGATGATATAAGAGAAATTCGTCAGAAGTGCTTTCTCTCCCAGGAGGCTTTTGCAAAAGAACTGGGGGTGTCGTTTGCCACAGTCAACAGATGGGAATCCGGCAAAACGAAACCCACATATAAGACAATGAAGCTTATCGATGATTTTTGCAAGAGCCGTAGTATAGATTTCGATATCAGGCACGAATTGGAGGAGAAAAAATGAGCAACGGCAAATTGTCAGCCATAGATCTTTTTTCTGGGGCAGGCGGATTGCATATTGGATTTGAAAGAGCGGGGTTTGATATAAAGCTCTGTATAGACAATGACAATCTTGTAGAGAGGACCCATAGAAGAAATTTCCCTAATATTCCTATGATCAACAGGGATATCCGTACTGTTACGCCAGATGAAATAAAGGCATTCCTTGATGACGGTACTGTTGATGTGGTAATTGGCGGGCCTCCTTGTCAAGGTTTTTCTACGATAGGCAAACGTGTCTCCTCTGATCCGCAGAAAAGGTACGCTTTTGATCCACGAAATGAACTCGTAATCACCTATGCTAACCTCATACGTGCGCTTCAGCCTAAGTTTATTGTAATGGAAAATGTTAAAGGCATCCTTACAAAAGATGGTGGAAACTATCTCCAAAGCGTTTTGTCAATGCTTCGGGACGCTGGGTATTCTGTTGACTATCGTTTGATCAATATGGCAGATTATGGTGTTCCTCAAATACGTGAACGCGTAATCATTCTCGGCAATAGACTTGGCTTTCCCGTTACTTTCCCTAAGCGAGATCATTCCGACAATCCGGAAGATGGATTGCTGCCATGGAATAACTGCTGGGATGTGCTTAAAGACCTGGTCGATCTGGGTGATTGTCCGGAGTTTAATCATGTGGCATTGAAACATACACCCAAAAACATAGAGCGCTATAAGTTAATTCCAGAAGGAGGACGCCTGCCGGAAGATAACCTTCCACCGGAGTTATACCGAAGAAACTTCGGCAACACATATAAACGCTTAGACAGAAAACGCCCTGCATTGACCATGGTTCCCGGAAACGATGCATTCCCTATTCATCCTGAACTGAATAGAAGCCTTACAGTAAGAGAAGCCGCGCGTATTCAAACGTTCCCCGACGAGATGATATTTGAAGGAAATCGTAGGCAGCAAGGTCATCAAGTAGGGAATGCTGTTCCGCCAATGTTTTCAGAAAAACTTGGGAAATTTGTCCTATCGCTTTTATCTGGCAACGGAGGTGATGAAAATTGAATGCTATCGACTTGTTTTCTGGTGCCGGAGGGTTGACTATCGCATTGAAAAATAGCGGTTTTAATGTACTGATGGCGAACGAGATTGATCCAACCTTTTCTGAAACGCATAAGTATAATTTTCCAGAGATTCCTCTAATTCAAAAAGACATCAAGGAACTTACTGCTGAAGAGATTGAATCTGTACTTCAGGGAAAATCAGTGGATCTCATCGTCGGAGGTCCGCCATGCCAGGGGTTTTCGGTGTTTGGGAAGAGACGGTTTGTTAACACCAAGGGATATAATCCCAAGGAGGATCCTCGTAACCACTTGGTTTATGAATTTATAAGGGTCGTTTCTATTCTTAGGCCGAAGTTTTTCTTTATGGAAAATGTGAAGGGCTTTACAAATCTCGATGGAGGCCTATTTGTTGAAGAAGTAAAAAATCAGTTTAGAGCCTTGGGTTACGACAGTATTTGGTGTGAGATTGTTTGTGCTGCTGATTATGGTGTCCCTCAAGATCGGTATCGAATGTTCATGATTGGAAACCGCCTGGGAATAGAGTATGCTCCTCCCGAAAAATCACACTTTCCCATTGGTTCGGGCAAGACACCCGAGTACTCTACAGTCGGTTCTGCAATAATGGATTTAGTTGGGAAAGAGAACGATTTTCCAAATCATATTCCGTTAGCGCATAAACCGATTGTTGCAGCAAGATACGCTTATGTGAAAGAAGGGTGCAAATTAAACGTTGATGACCTTCCGCCTGAGTTGACTGTCGCCACTCGCCGGGATGCAAAAACAGGGAAAGTGGCGAACTATAGTCATGTGTTTAAACGGCTGGACAGAAACCGCCCATCCACAACTATGGTTCCAGGTCATAACGCCTTTCCTATCCATCCGACGCTTAATCGTACTCTGACGGCACGGGAGGCTGCGAGAATTCAAACTTTTCCCGACACGCATATTTTCTTTGGGACAAGGCAGCAGCAGTGTATTCAGGTTGGTAATGCTGTCCCACCAAAGATGGCTGAACCTTTTATGCGTAAGATAGCGGCATACTTGTCAGAGGAGGTTGCAAAATGAGCCACGATGTTGAAGCCGCATATGCATCATCAGAAGTTGCTGAATTGATTATGCAAAATCAAGCGAATTACTTCGGAACTATGGGAACAGCTGGTGCGTGGTCTGTATTTGCCGGACGTGAGGGCGGGCATCAATGGCCCTTGGCAGATGGAGTGTTAAGCGCACAAAACACAACCTCTAATGATATAAACATTGCGTTTGAGTTCAAACGCCCTAACGAGGGGGTTCATGGCATACTTACCGCCTTGGGACAATCATATGCCTATCTTGAAAAAGGGTATGATGCTTCTGTGATGGTTATCCCAGAGCGTTACTCATCGCATTCCGCTCCAGGGGAACACGTATGTCGTGTCATTGATGCAGTCTCCCCTGATATACCTATAAGCATTTATACATATTCTCCCCCAAATCTCTCAGCTACAAGGCCTTTTCTGGGTAAGCTCAACTGCGTTAGAGACATTTCTTTGCCTTCGTGTCGAAGGATTGCCAGAACAGGTGCTGGTACGGCAACAACGGGAAGTGCATCAACATTATGGGCCCATATGAGGGAAGGAATGAGCCACCCTGACGCCTTTTTTAGATTTTGCCAAGCTGTAAAGGTAATAACTGCAACAGGCGATAACTTAGATAATATACACATTCCTGTTGAATTGGAGAATGCCGTCAGGAGAATAGACTCTACTGCTGATGCTTTTAAGTATCTTTCAAACACTCCCGGTGATTCAATTTCGGACAAGGCGTGGAGATATGTATGGTTTAATTACTATTTCTGGAATGACCTGATGCCAATTTACTCTTCTACCGCTCCGTATACTGTCAATGCTGTATCAACGAGAATTATGATTGACAGCACTCGCTTTCAGAATCTGTTTAGCGGTCGTGTGGATTCAATCAAATCCAAAATTGTTAGCAAGCTAAATGCTGGGACAACAAGTGAGGCGGATGCCTGGGAGGAATACGCCAGAAAAGTTAGAAGCGACTCTCATAGTTATCGGGAAGTAATTGATTCGGGGCTGTATCATATTGGTTTTGTCGCACCAGACGGTACCCTAACGGATCTGGGTTACAAATATGTTGATGCGTGCGAGAGAATTGGAACTCCTTACGCTGGAATACCCCTTGAGATTCTCCGCGCATCTGTGCTTCAGAATGGTCAGTATGGAGCGATGCTTCATTATTTCTACAAACTATCAGAAGAAAAGTTCTCGTCCGATCTTTTCGCTTTCACACAAACCGATGCTCGTGGCAACCATGTGTTTAAACCGCAAGAATACTTGAATTGGCTTGATGACGTATTCGCCAACGATTTGCACTTGTCAAAGAAAAGTACCATCCGTGCTGGTGGAACAAGAAAATCTTTTCAGGCCGAAATCTCATTCCTCAAAAAGATGGGATTTGTAAAAGAGAAGGGTGGAAAAGCCGCATACCGAATTGGCGTTGGCTTGGAGATTGATTGGCCCCAAGTTCAAAGTAGCTTGGTTTACTTTCAGGGTCTATAACGGAGGCGAATATGGCGAGATTAAAGAAAATCAAAAGTCCCACACAGCTTGAGCTGGTGGAACCGTTGTTTGCTGTGCTAGTCGAATTGGGCGGTTCTGCTACAATTGACGAGATACGCGATAATATCATAAAGAAGCTGAAACTCTCCGATGATGTGGTTGACGAGCCTCATAAGGGCAATGCGTCACAGCAGACAGAACTCGAGTATCAGCTTGCCTGGGCGCGTACCAGGCTGAAAAACCTCGGCGCTATCGTCAACAGCAAGCGTGGCGTATGGATGATAACCCCGGAGTATGCCGGACGCAAATCCATAACTCGGGAAGAAGTGACCGAGAATATCAAGGTCACGAAGTTGAAGGGCAAAACCGAGAAGGAGGTCGATACGATTCTCCAGGACGGAGATCCCTCCAATGACGGTATCGATACCATCGAGGATTCGGAACCTTGGAGAGCAGAACTGGCGGAAACCCTGTACAGCATGAACCCTTATGCTTTCGAGCGTCTGGCAATGCTACTGCTCCGGGAATGCGGATTCTCCCAGGTTACCGTCACCAAGAAATCCGGCGATGGTGGGATTGACGGAACCGGCAAGCTGCGTATCAACGGCATTTTCAGCTTCAACGTGGCGTTCCAATGCAAACGCTATACTGGTAGCGTTTCCGCCGGGGATATCCGTGATTTCCGTGGATCGCTGACAACGGATATTGAGAAGGGTGTTTTCATTACCACAGGCAGCTTTACAAAGGCTGCCCGCGAAGAAGCATCAAATGCCGGAAAGCAGCAGATCGATCTTATTGACGGCGAGGAATTCATCAGCAAGCTCATCGAATATGGGTTGGGCGTGAAAGATCGGACGATATACGAGGTTGATAAGGATTTCTTCGAGAAAGTGTAGGTGAAAGAGATTGTCGATGGAAACACTTAAAACTGCCTTTGCGGAAATGAGCGAATGTTCCAATTGGTCTTTGCAATTGCTGAAAATCAGCACCTCTAAAACCGCTGGAACGAAATACGCAAGCAGACAAATCCAGCTGGAGCCAGCATCCGAGATGCTTTCTTTTATCAGTGAAATATCGAAGAAATACCTTTCCGGGGGAAAGGGTTCCTTAGATTCGTATACTGATATTGTCGATTATGATGGTACAGCATCTGGTACGACAATCTACAAATTGGATAAGGAAAATACGCTCATTGCATCGGAATATGATGCTTTTCTGACAGAAATAGCGAACCCCGATGTTGAGGCTGACCCGTTTGCTTATACTTCGGCATATGTCCTAAAGGGAATTATTCCCGTAGGCGATGACGAGATCCCCGTAAAGATGGTGTCAATGCAAAGCCCTATTACAAAGCTGAAGCAAAAATTCCAATTACTACATCCAAGCGGCAGATTTTCACAAATAACGCAACCAATATTGACGCTCCGGACTTCTGTCGATGTTGTCATAATTGGTGATACGATCTATTTTTTGACACTCGCCGGGGAGAATCTCTTCAATATGGCCCGTGCTTATAAGGCGGTATGCCATGATGCCATCACGGAAATCGAAGGAACTGGGATTGTTTCCAGCGTTGATGAATTCAGAGTAATTGCAGAATCTGGACATAACCCTCGGAAATTTGTGTCTTTTGATAGAGAACGCCTTAACGCACTTAAAAACACGAATACGAGGAAAGCAATGGCAAAGCGTTTCTCTATCCCGCTTGACAGAGAGAACCGTTTTGACACCTCTGCTGACGGCGCAGCAGATAAAATTGTGAAGTTGCTTTGCAACAAAGGAATGGTTGACCCATTTAAAAATGTTGCTGTCGAAGTTAGCGGAGCAAGACAATGGCAGTAGTGAGGTGATCGTATGTCTTTAGCAACATCCTTCTCTATGTTTTTTCTTTCATTTGCTCCACTTTGGGTTTCCATACTGTTTATTGACTTCAAAAGCATTGTTGAAAAACAAACAAGTATTATGACAGAAAAATATAGTGTTCTTGCAATCCTCATCCTGTCGATTATTTCGCTGGTAATTTTTGCATTATCATTTAACAAGAAAAATATGAGCGGAGCTCAGGAATACATAATTGACAGCGTTGAAGAAGAAAAAGCCATTTCAGCGGAATACCTCTTATCATACATACTTCCACTGTTCGCCTTTGATTTTACCGTCTGGCACCAAGTGGCTTTGTTCTTGGTATTTTTCTTTGTCCTTGCTTTTCTGTGCATCCGTCATAACTATTTCAGTGTAAATATCCTGCTGGAGCTTTTTGGCTATCGCTTCTATAGGTGTAGTCTCCAGAACGAAGATGGCGTTATTGTTTCTAAAGTTATTATCTCGAAAGAGCGACTGCAAAACCGGAAAACAGAGAGAATTCTGATACACCCAATCAATAATGAATACTCAACAGATATCCAGACATGGAAATAGCGAAAAAGACCGCATCCAAGGATTATACTCCAAAGATGCGGCCTTTTTTGTTGTAGGCCCGCTTGAAGACGCCACTAAAACCAGTTGATTTGAACTGTCGTTAAGTGAATGCCTCCAAGCCCCCTCCTTTGTCGCTTCAAGGGGAAAGGATCCTTAAGGAAAGGGGGAAATTCGAAATCCCCCTTTCCTTAAGCGGCTTTCTTTGGTACCTTTCTTTCAACGATGAAAGAAAGGTACTCGTGCCGGAGCACGAAACGCCCCATCCCGCGCCCGCAGGCGCACCCCCGTTAGCCTTCCCCTCGAGGGGTTCGCGGTGTTGAATGACACGCCGGTGGCGTGTCAGACCCGCGGACCGACCGACCCGCAGGGAGACAGGTGGCACGGCGAAGCCGTGACGGATGAGGTGTCCCCGCCCGCAGGCGGTTGCCTTCCCCTTGAGGGGAAGGTGCCCCCGCAGGGGGCGGATGAGGTGTAGCCGCGCAGCGGCGTAAAACTCCCCTCCCCGTCCCGCGGCGCTCCCCCCCAAAAAGAAAGACCGGCCTACGCCGGTCTTTCTCCTTTATTCTCATGCTGCGGTGGGGTAGGACCGCCGCGGGAGAACCTCAGTTCTCGCGCTTCCTGCCGACCCACGCCATCCCGGTCACGGACAGGACGGCCGTCACGGCGTAGATGCCCACGCCCGCGTCAAAGGTCTTGGGCGAGTCGGTCTTGCCGCCGATGGTGAAGTCCATGCTGGCATTGCCGGAGGTGGACAGGATGGTCACCGTGTGCTTGCCCGCCGCCAGCGTCTTCAGGTACGCGGCCTTCAGATAGACCTCCACGCCGGAGCCGTTCTGCTCCACGGTGTAGTTGCCCTTGCCGATGGTCTTGCCGTCCACCTGCACGCCGGTGAAGCTGCTGTACGACGCTGTGCCGCGGAACACCAGACCGTAGTCGCCGGAGGTATAATCCGTGGCGGACTTGTTGGACCCGTTCACCACCGCACTGATGCTGGGGGTGGAGGGGTAGTAATAGTAAGAACGGGGCACCGTATAGCCGTTTTCGTTATCCTTGGTAACCTTCGTGCCGCCATTGACGGTCACATTTCCGGTGCTGGTGTTTTTGACAGTGACGCCGCTGGGAACATTCTTCAGCTCCGCATCACCTTGGGTGACCGTCACGGTACTGCCGGAGGGAGCCTTGGCCGCCGCCGCTTCCACAGTCTCCTTACCCACGTAGTAGGTGGTTTCGCCGGAGGTGGTGATATTGGCTGTGGTCAAGCCCGCTGCTACATAATCTTTTACGTCGTTGGAGAAAGCGCCGCCGGTGACGGTAAGCTTTTTATCGGTGTTGTCGAACGTCTCTTCCGTCTTATTCTCGTACTTATACGCCTTCAGCGCCGCATCGTTTTTGGCGGTGAAGGTACCGTTTTTGACCTCGATCGTGGCAAGGCCCTTGTAGCCAGTACGGTCCACCACAGAGATAGCCGCGCCGTCCTCAATGGCGCCGTCGTTTTCGGTCTTGGCAACCGGATCGCCGGTAACGTGGATGGCGCTCTCTCCGGTGATCTCCAGACTGCCGGCGCAGACCTGCACGCCCATGGTCTTAGCGTTGATGGTGGAGTTCTCAATGGTCAGCTTGCCGCTGCTGGGGAAATAGATACCATAGCCATTGGGCACAGTCAGCGTGCAGTTCTTCAGCGTAACGGTATCGTTGGTGTTACTGCCGTTTGTCTCAATACCGCTGTGACCGTTGGCCGTCATCTCGACATCATCGAATATCAGACCGGCGTTGTCGTACGTGATGGTACCGTCCTTAACCTTGGCCGTGGGGATCAACCCCACCATCGAACCGCTGACCACCTTGCCGTTCTTCACGGTCAGCGTCACATTGGGGTAGTTGATCTCAAACGCCGCGCTGCTCACATCGGTGCCGGTGTACGTCCAGGTGAAGCCGCCCAGATCAATGGTAAAGCTCTTGCTGCCGGAGTTCTGCACCTGGTTGGTTGTGTAGTCGCGCAGCAGATAGAGCGTCTCACCCGACGCAACAGCCGCGTGGAATGCCTCGTCCATGGTGTAGTAGGAGGTGCCACCAACCTTGGCGAGATAAGCCTTTGCTACACCGAATGTACCGTCACTGTTCTTGGTGATCGCCGAATTTTCGACCACATACTTGGTGGGATCGTTGTTGAACGTACCGCCGGTGACCTCGATGGTTGCCATGGCAGTATTCTCGGTGGAAACCAAACCATTGCTATAGGTGTAAGTACCCAGCGTGCCACTAACAGTACCGCCGGTAACGAAGATGCGCGCCTGTTTGTCTGCCGCACTGTCGTAGTTTACGGAAGCAACATTGCCGTTGATGGTACCGTCGCTGATCTCCAGCTTGCTGAACGCCGCGCCGGTGCTGTACACCCAGGAGGACACGGTGCCGTTGACGGTGCCGCCCTTGATAAAGGCGTTGTTCCAGTTCTCAATAGCGTAACTGTTGGCGGAAGTCACCACGCCGCCCTTGAAATGAAGCGTACCACGGTCGACCTTGATGGCGATGAAGTTATTCTGCGTGAACTTACCGCCGTTAATGGTCAGGGTGGGATATGCGCCAGCGACTTTGTCGCTGCCCAGGCGAATTAGGGACGCGCCCTTGCTGCGGTCGGCAGTGCCGCTGTTATTCTCAACATTGCCACCCTCGAATTTGAGGAAGCCATTCTTACCCTGAATGTCGATGACATAGTGGGAAGATACGCCGGAGTTATCAGCGGTATCCTCACGCTTGATGGTACCGTTACCGACCTTACTGCTGTCGATAACCGTAACCTTCTTGTTATTGATGGTCAGTGCAGGTTTCCCCGCCTCGGTGCCGCCGTTCAGAGTAAAATTGTTAAGGTCGAGAACGATGGCATTTTTACTGACGGTAACATTCTCATTAGTATCACCAATCAGTTTCACCGTCGCGCCGCTGCTGGCCGCATCGATCGCCGCCTGCAGCGTCTCGTACCTCGTCTCGCCGATCTGCGCGACATACGTTGTTGTTGCGCCGCCGGTGCCGGTGCCCCCGGTGCCGTTCTCGCCGCTGCCGCTTTCGCCGTTCTCGCCGCCTGCGCCTGTGCCTGCGGTTGTCGTACCCGTGCTTTCTCCTGTACCTGTTTCACCTGTCGCCCATGCGCTTGTGCACAGGCTCAGCGCCATGACCAGCGCCAGTACCAAACCCAATACCTTTTTCATATCACATACTCCGATGTTCAGATTTCCGCAGACACACTCGTTTTAATCTCCATTAAAACGCTAATGCAGAGGTACCTCTGCGGATAGTCAGATTATAGCACAATTTCACAGTTTGTCCAGCCATTTTATGGTAAATTCCGTTTTTTTGCCATTTCCGGTAATGGAAATCGTACAAAACACCCCCTGACGCCAAAAAGAGACGGCAGCGCCGTCTCTTTTGACATCAGTTATACTCCCGCACCACGGCGGTGACCTTGCCCAGCAGCGTGGCCTCGCGGCCGTCGATGGGCCGGTAGTTCTCGTTCTCCGGCAGCAGCCACACCTCGCCGTTCCGGCGGCTCAGCCGCTTCACCGTGGCCTCGTCCCCCAGCAGCGCCACCACGATCTCGCCGTTGTGGGCCGTGGGCTGGCGGTGCACCACCACCAGGTCGTCCGGCAGGATGCCCGCGTTCAGCATGGACTCGCCCCGCACCCGCAGAGCAAAGTACTCCCCCTCGCGCCCGCCGGTGTCAAAGGTCAGATAATCCTCGATGCACTCCTCCGCCAATATGGGGCTGCCCGCGGCCACGGTGCCCACCACGGGAATGCGGTCCGCCGCCGGCGCCGCCTCCTCCTGCACGGGCGCGGCCTGCATTGGCGCGCCGTCAGGCGTCTCCCCCTGCATAGGCTGCGCCAGCGTCAAAGCCCGGCCCTTGCCGGCCCCCTTGGTCAGCACGCCCAGCTCCTCCATGTGCTTCAGGTGGAAATGCACCGTGGACGGCGATTTCAGTCCCACCGCCTCGCCGATCTCCCGCACCGAGGGGGGGTACCCCTGCTCCCGCAGTGCCTGGGCGATGTAGTCGTAGATCTTCTGCTGCATTCTGGTCATCTTCGCCATAGCCATGCCCCTTTCATGCGCCCCGTGTCGGCGCAGGTCCGTTTTTATATGTGCGCCGCGTCCGCTGCTTCTGAGCTTCCAGTTTCCTTTTGTGCCCCTGCGCCCTCTCAAGCCCTTGGAGATTACTTCCGGACGCAAGGTCGAACTGTGACGCTCCGAAAAGCGCGATCACACCTTCCGCCCGGGCGCCCCTGCGGCGTCCGCGCACTGTGTCCGCTGTTCTTCCGCACCCATTATAACACGCCTTTTCATGCATTGCAACATTTGTTCTATTTATTTTTACATTTTTTATCACTGTGGTTACAATAAAAGCCGCCATAAAGTAACACAAAAAGCAACGAAAGAAATCCCGTTTCGGCGCGCATTTCACTCTTGACAAGGGGCGGCGGCATATAGTATAATGACCTTCGCCGACACGGTGACATAGCCAAGTGGTAAGGCAAGGGTCTGCAAAACCCTCATTCCCCGGTT
>ERZ808246.2350-NODE-2350-length-11985-cov-2.669489_pt1 | contig 11985 bp, 9 predicted proteins | sample MGYA00521083_ERZ808246 | MGnify/ENA primary metagenome ERZ808246 (study PRJEB31516, sample SAMN03275577) | gut metagenome | biome: mammalia-associated habitat; material: feces | host: Papio cynocephalus | place: Kenya | collected 2012-07-07 ...
CATTGACGAGCCGCAGCTGAGCGCGCAGGCGGTATACCTTGCGGACATGACCACAGATGAGGTGCTCTATGAGATAAACGCAGACGAGCACCGTTCCCCCGCGAGCCTGACGAAGATAATGACCGGGCTTCTCGCCATCGAGGCCGTGGAGAGCGGGCAGTGCAGCATGGACGATATCGTCACCGCCGGGGCGGACGCATGGTACGGCATGTCGGAGGACTCCAGCAACTCCAACATCCAGCCCGGCGAAATGATGACCTACCGCGATCTTGTGTACTGCGCAGTCGTTCACTCTGCAAACGAGGCGTGCAACATCCTTGCCACCTATATCTCCGGCAGCATCTCCGCCTTTGTGGAGCGCATGAACGCGCGTGCATCGGAGCTTGGCTGCACGAACACCCACTTTCTCGACCCCAACGGCCTTTCAAACGACGGTCACTATACCACCGCGCGCGACCTCTATCTCATCACAAAGGAGGCCGTGAAGCACCCGGATTTTCTCACGATATGCGACACGGAGTATTATAAGACCCAGCCCACGAACATGAGCGAGGCGCGCGAGATCTGGAATTCCAACGCCCTTATCTGCAACGGCGGATATTACGCAAGCATGTCCATGCAGAACAACGGCCATGACTACCTCTATGAGGGTGCGGCGGGCGTGAAGACCGGATACACCCGCGCGGCGGGATACTGCCTTGTCTCCACCGCCACAAGAAACGACATCAGCGTGCTGGCAGTCGTGATGGGCTGCGGCGGCGAGCTGAACACGCAGGAGACGGAGTTCGGCAATTTTACAAACACCATCGCGCTCTACGACTGGTGCTTTGAAAACTTCTCTTACCGCACGCTCCTCTCCGCCACGCAGTTCACGCAGAAGGTGACGGTCGATCTCGCGGAGGGCGACGGCACGGTGCTGCTGCGCCCGACGGACGATGTGCGCGCGCTGCTTCCCGTGGACATAAACGACGAATCCATTTCAACCGAGATAGAGATATATGAGGACAAGCTCGTCGCGCCGATAGAGGCGGGGACGGTGCTTGGCGAGGTACACGTCGTCGCCGACGGGAAGAACTACGGCTCTGTGAAGCTTGTCAACCCCAACGCGGTGGAGCTGTCGAAGGGCGAATATATCAAGACGCAGCTCAAAGCGTTCTTCTCCCGGGGCTGGGTGATAACGCTCATCATCGTGATACTCTCGCTGCTGGCGGTATATCTCATCCTTGTGGCGCGCTACCGTGCGCTGCGCCGCCGCCACCTTGAGGAACGCCGCCGCGCCGAGGCTCAGCGCCGCCGCCAGCGGGAGGAGCGCGAGCGCGAACACGCCAGGCGCATTGCCGAGGAACAGTATGAGCAGCAATATGGCGCGGAGGAATACGACGAGGACGACGGCTACGGCGGATATGACCCCTATGCCGACCGCTATGCCGATCCCGACGACGGGTATTACGACGACGGCGAGCGCCGCACCGACCCTGCGGATATAGACGAGCTGTTCCGCCGCTACGATAAATTCAACTGAATGCACACGCTTTACGTCCCGGACAGGCAGGCTTGCCATCTCTGGGGCGTAATTTTCTTAACGCCTTTTTAACAACAGACTATGGTATACTGACAGTGTAAAGATTTTAATGCCGCAGAGAAGGGCGGTGACGGCGATGAAAGTGCCGGGCAGGATAATAAAAAAGCTGAAGATGTACTTCCCGCTGTCGTTCAGGGGATGGATGGTGTTCCTGGCGGCGATGCTTGTGGCGTGCGCGGCGTCGGCGCTGCTGAGGAAAGCGCCGTCAACGGACGAATATGTGCCGCTCATCTTCGTGCTGGCGGTGCTCGTCACGGACGGATACTTTTACGGGCTGCTCGCCTCGGTGACGAGCGTGATAGCGGTCAACTGGGCGTTCACATACCCGTATATGAAGATCAACTTTTCCATCTACGGCTATCCGCTGACATTTCTGACGATGCTTGCGGTGGGAATGGCGGTATCGACGCTGACGGTGCGGCTCAAGGAGCAGGAAAAGATAAAAAGCGAGTCCGAGCGCGAGAAGACGCGCGCCAATCTCCTGCGCGCCGTATCGCACGATCTGCGCACGCCGCTCACGTCGATAAGCGGAAACATCGGCGTGGTGCTGGACGATGCGGGCGGGCTGTCGGAGGCGGAAAAGCGGGAGCTTCTGACCGATGCGAAAAGCGATGCGGAGTGGCTGTGCCGCATGGTGGAAAATCTTCTGAGCATCACGCGCATGACGGACGATCAGACCGGCACGCTGCATATTGAGGACGAAATGCTGGAGGAAGTGATAAGCGAGACCGTCGTCAACTTCAAAAAGCGCAATCCGGGCATCGCGGTTTCCGTTTCCGTGCCGGACACGCTGTTTTTTGTGAAGATGGACGCGATGCTCATCGAGCAGGTGCTTTTAAACCTTATGGACAACGCCGTGCTGCACGGAGGGAAGACCACCGCGGTGAATATAGGCGTGACGGCGGCGGACGGATACGCCCGCATCACGGTCACGGACGACGGGCACGGCATTGACCGGCGGCAGCTTGAGCATCTTTTTGACGGGACGCCCGGCGCTGCGGGGGAAAGTTACGGCGACAGCAGGCGCAGCATGGGCATAGGGCTGTCCGTGTGCAAAACCATCGTCAGGGCGCACGGCGGCGAAATATCGGCGCACAATCTGCCGCACGGCGGTGCGCAGTTTATATTTACATTGCCATTGGGAGGACAGGAAGAATATGAATATCAGAGATAAGGTGCTGGTCGTTGAGGATGAAAAGAGCATTTCCGGCTTCATTCGCGCAATTCTCGGCTCCAACGGGTATGACGTCATCCTCGCGCGCTCGGGCAGTGAGGCGTTTTCGATGATAAGCTCGCACTGCCCGGATCTTGTGGTGCTGGATCTCGGTCTGCCGGATATGGACGGGATGCAGATCATAGAGTCCGTGCGCCAATGGACGCAGCTGCCCATAATCGTGGTGTCCGCGCGCACCTACGAGCGCGACAAGGTCGCCGCGCTCGACAAGGGGGCGGACGATTACATCACAAAGCCCTTCGGCGCGGCGGAGCTGCTGGCGCGGGTGCGCGTGGCGATACGCCACACGCGCTCCGGGCTCGTCAATGAGACGCTCGCCGCAACGGGAAAGTTCACGTCCGGGGATCTGACCATTGATTACGACAAGCATCAGGTGCTCATCGCCGGTGAAAACGTGCATCTTACGCAAAATGAGTACAAAATCGTGGCATTGCTCGGCAAATGCGCAGGCAAGGTCTTGACATATGATTTTATAATGAAAGAGCTGTGGGGACCGCAGAGCAAGGGCAGCAACCAGATCCTCCGCGTCAACATGGCAAACATCCGCCGCAAGATCGAAAAGAACCCCGCCGAGCCGCAGTATATCTTCACCGAGGTCGGCGTGGGCTACCGCATGGTCGAGGGCGACTGAGCCTGAAGGCAAATTCTGATTTGGGGAGGTATCGTTTATAGTGCATTTACCAGAACTGATTTCCGATCTGGCGCTGATGCTGCTGACGGCAGGCGTCGTTACCGTTGTTTTCAAAAAGCTCCGGCAGCCGCTCGTGCTGGGCTACATACTGGCGGGCTTTCTTATCGGGCCGTATATGCCGTGGTTTTTCACCGTGACGGACGAGGTATCCATCAATACGTGGAGCGAGATAGGCATCATCATTCTGATGTTCTCCCTTGGGCTGGAGTTTAATCTTCACAAGCTCGCCAAGGTCGGCGGCACGGGCGTGATCACGGCGTTCACAGAGGTCGGCGGCATGCTGCTGCTGGGCTATGCGACGGGTCAGCTGCTGGGCTGGGGCGTGATGGACAGCATTTTTCTCGGCGGCATGCTCTCAATGAGCTCCACCACCATCATCATCAAGGCCTTTGACGAGCTGGGCGTAGCGAAGAAAAGCTTCGCGCAGCTTGTGTTCGGCACGCTTGTGATAGAGGACATCGTGGGGATATTCATGATGATCATCCTCTCCACGATCTCCGTCAGCCAGAATATCTCCGGCGGCGACCTCGCGCTCAAGCTGGGGCTGCTGGTGCTCTACCTCATCCTCTGGCTCATTCTCGGCATATACCTGCTGCCGACGCTTCTGAACAAATCCGTCACCTTCATGAACGATGAAACGCTTTTGATAGTGTCGCTTGGCATCTGCTTTGGCATGGTGCTGCTGGCAAACGCGCTTGGCTTTTCATCGGCGCTTGGTGCGTTCCTCGCGGGGTCGCTGCTCGCCGGGACGATACACGCCGAGCGGGTGGAGCATCTCACCTCCGGGGTGAAGGATCTCTTCGGCGCGGTGTTCTTCCTGTCGGTTGGCATGATGATAGACCCGGCGATGGTCGCGCAGTATATCGTTCCCATCCTCATCATCACGCTCGTCACCCTCGCGGGGAAGCTGTTCTTCTCGTCGCTGGGCGTGCTCCTTTCCGGGCAGAGCCTTAAAAACGCCATACACTGCGGCTGCTCGCTTGCGCAGATAGGCGAGTTTGCGTTCATCATCGCGTCGCTCGGCATGTCGCTGGGCGTTATTGCGGACTATATTTACCCCATCATCGTCTCCGTCTCCGTCATCACCACTCTCACCACGCCCACCTGCATCCGCAGCTCCGATAAAATATGCGCCGCGGTGGAGGGCGTGCTGCCCAAAAAGCTCGTGGCAAAGCTCGACGGCTACACCGGGGACACGGCATCCGCCGACGCCGGCAGTCAGGACAACGACTGGGCGGTGTTCATGCGCCGGTATATGAAGACCACGCTTTTCTACGGCGTGATAATGCTGGGCATCGTGATAATCGGCACAAGGCTCATCTACCCCGCGGCGAGCGAGTATCTGCCGGAAACGTGGATGAGCCGGGGCATCGCGCTTGCGGCGATATATCTGGGCGTGGCGCTCTTTATCCGCCCGATGCTGGACACAAAAAGCCCGCAGTACATCGCGCTGTGGATGAAGTCAAAGCGCAACCGCCTGCCGCTCATGGCGCTCAACGCCTGCCGCCTTATCATCATCGTGCTCATCGCCTTTGCGCCCATCCAGATCATCACGCGCGTCAACGGCGCGTGGCTGCTGCCGATAATTGCGGCGGCGGTGATACTGCTTTACCGTTCAGGCGCGTTCGCTTCGGCGTATCTCTCGGTCGAGGCGCGCTTTCTCGCCAACTTCAACGAGCGCAATCTCGGCAAGTTCGCCGACAGCGGCACGGCGACGGAGTGGCTCGACGAGAAGCTGTACGTGCTGGAATTTGACTGTCCGGAGAGCGGCGTGGAGGGCAGAAGCCTGCGCGAGCTGGGCTGGGGCGGCGTGTACGGCGTCAACGTCGTCAAGCTCGTGCGCGGCAAAAAGCACATCAACATGCCCGACGGCGGCACGGTCATCACAAAGCATGACCGTATCTATGTCATCGGCGAGGCAAGCCCCATACACAGCATGTGCCTTGGGCTTGGCATCAGCGAGGACGGCAAGCTGCCAACGCTGCGCGAGTTTATCGACGGCGAGCACGGCGACGCGGGCGATCTCTACTCCTACGCGCTCAATGTTGAGCGGGACTCCCCCTTTGCCGGCAGCCCCATAAAGGACAGCCGCATCAGGGAGGATTACGACTGCATCATTCTCGGTCTTCAGCGCAACAAGCTCCCCATCGCACAGCCCGATATAAACATGACCATCCAGCCGGGCGACCTCATCTGGATACTCGGCACAAAGACCATGGCGGGCAAGCTTTTGCAGGGAGATCTATGATAAGGCATCACCGCACAATACGCCTGCGGTATCTCCCGATATTTCGCTTGTTCCCTTGCCCCATCAAAACGCCCTGCGGTCACTTCATCACTGACCGCAGGGCGTTTTGCATTTATCTTCTATCTGTTTTTCATCACGTTCTTCATTCTGAGACTGTGATCAAGAATGCGCTTGCGCAGACGCAGAGACTTGGGCGTGACCTCCAGAAGCTCGTCGTCGGCGAGAAACTCCAGGCACTGCTCAAGGCTGAGCTGCTTGGGCGGAACAAGGCGCAGCGCCTCGTCCGAGCCGGAGGCGCGGGTGTTCGTGAGGTGCTTTGTGCGGCAGACGTTCACCGGCACATCGTCGCTCTTGGGGCATACGCCCACGACCATGCCGCCGTAGACCTTCGTGCCCGGCGTGATGAACATCGCGCCGCGCTCCTGCGCGTTCCATATGCCGTATGCCACAGCCTCGCCCGTCTCCCACGCGATGAGAGAGCCTGTCGCGCGGCGGGAAATGTCGCCCTTGTACGGCTCGTAGCGCTCAAAGACGCTGGCAAGTATCCCCTCGCCCTTCGTGTCGGTCAGAAATTCGTTCCTGTAGCCGAACAGCCCGCGCGACGGAACAAGAAACTCCAGCTTCGTGCGGTTGCCCACAGGGGTCATCTCGACAAACTCGCCCTTGCGCGCGCCGAGCTTTTCCATCACGGCGCCCATATACTCGCTCGGCACATCCACCACCACGCGCTCCACCGGCTCGCAGCGCTTGCCGTCTATCTCCTGATACAGCACGCGCGGGGGCGACACCTGAAACTCGTACCCCTCGCGGCGCATGGTCTCGATGAGAATGGACAGGCTCATCTCGCCGCGCCCGGCGACGTTGAAGCTGTCGGTGCTGTCGGGCACGTCGGTCACGCGCAGGGAAACGTCCTTGAGCGTCTCGCGCATGAGCCGGTCGCGGAGCTGGCGCGAGGTGACGAACTTGCCCTCTCGCCCGGCGAAGGGGCTGTCGTTGACGGAGAACGTCATTTCCAGCGTCGGCGCGCCGATCTTCACAAAGGGCAGAGGCTCCGCCGCGCCCTTGGCGCACACGGTGTCGCCGATGGTGACGTCTCCTATGCCGCTCATGGCGATGATGTTGCCCGCGCCCACCTCGGTCACGGGAACGCGGCTGAGTCCGTCGAATTCATACAAAGACACGGCCTTCGCCTTTATGGTGGGCTTGTCCTTGTCGTGGTAGTTGCAGACCTCTATCTCGTCGTTCTGCTTTATCCGCCCGCGCTCTATGCGCCCGATGGCGATGCGCCCGACGTATTCGTTGTAGTCTATGCTGCTCACAAGCATCTGGAACGGCGCGTCCTCGTTCATGTCGGGCGCGGGGATATACTCGAGTATGGTTTTGAAAAGCGGCTCGAGATCCGTGCCCGGCACATCCGGGGAATAGCTCGCCGTGCCCTGTCTGCCGGAGCAGAACAGCATCGGGGAGTCCAGCTGCTCGTCGGTCGCGTTGAGGTCCATGAGCAGCTCCAGCACTTCGTCCACGACCTCATGTATGCGCTGGTCAGGGCGGTCGATCTTATTGATGACGACTATCACCCTGTGCCCGAGCTCAAGCGCGCGGCTGAGCACGAAGCGCGTCTGCGGCATAGGGCCCTCCGCCGCGTCCACCAGCAGTATAACGCCGTTGACCATCTTGAGTATACGCTCGACCTCGCCGCCGAAGTCCGCATGACCCGGGGTATCGACTATATTGATCTTTGTGTCGCCGTACCACACGGCGGTGTTCTTCGCCATGATGGTGATGCCGCGCTCGCGCTCAAGGTCGTTGGAGTCCATGACTCGCTCGACTATCTCCTGATTTTCGCGGTACACGCCGGACTGCTTGAGCATTTCGTCGACCAGCGTGGTCTTGCCGTGGTCAACGTGTGCGATTATGGCGACGTTTCTGAGTTTATCCATAGTTATCTGCTCCCTTGTTCGGGGTCGCTCCGACCCCGAAGAATAGTATCTTTTTGATTTTTCAACACAAAATTGAATTTTAACACTGATACCGTGAAATTGCAATAGAATTCACTTCATTTTGATTCAGTTTTCCGCAAAAATCCGCTCCGCATACTCTGCGACGGAGTAATCAGGGCTGAAATCCGGATATTTTGCGTCCATCTCGCCCAGCCGCGCCCTGAGCCGCGCGCATTCGTCCAGCACCGCCGCGCCGTTTACCGCCGCCGGCGTGCCGGCAAAGCGGGCAAAGTTCCCGCCGAGTATCTCCCCCAGCCGCTCTCCGCGAAGCCCCAGCCCGCGCATTATAAACGGCGCGCGCTTTATGAGAAAATGCCCGTCGGACGCGATCTCCCGCTCGCCGTCGAGCGTCAGGAATTCCCTCACTATCTCCGGGCGGCGCAGATTCTCCCGCTCGTCAAACGCCTTGTCCTCACCCATCAGTATGCACCGCCCGCCGATGTCCGTGCCGTAGATTATGCGCCCGTGCCAGCGCTCGAAGAACGCGCGGGCGCGGTCAATGCCGGCGGAAAAGTTCTCGTACATCTCTATCCCCGGCGTGAGATCGACGCAGACATTCCCATAACGCGAGAGTATATCGTCGAGGCGGTCCAGCTGTGCGGACATGAAGAAAAAATGCGCAAAGTCTATCCTCAGCGCCGGATGGCGCGCCAGCACGTTCAGCACCTCGGCGTACTGCGCTTCGTTGTTGACATAGCTGTCGTCATAGAGCCAGCCCTGCTGCACGGCAAACGCCGGGGCATGCTCAGAATCCCAGAAATTCTCCGGGTCGTTCACGTGCCAGAGTATCGGCGTGCCCGTCTCCTCCGCCCACGCCCAGAACGCCTCCCAGCGCGCATCGTCAAACGCCGGCACCGGATGCTTCCTGCGCATCTGCGGCTTGCCCTCCAGCATCTTTATCCCGTCGCAGCCCGCCTGCGCCATGCGCGCGGCATACTGCGCCATATGCGCGCCAAGCGCGTCCGCATGAAGATAATACCCGCTCACGTCGAGACTGCCGAACACGTAAAACCGCCCCGGCCACAGCTTTTTCATCGCCAGCGCCTGCGGCGTGAGCGACAGCGCGCGGCTGTGCGCGCATGCGGCGATGTTCGCCATGTCCGTGCCGGTGCGCGTCAGCAGCGCTTCCAGCACCGCGGGGTCTGTCTGCTGCGCGCAGTGCACATGCCCGTCGATGATTTTCATACCCATATACATAAGCCGCACCTCTGGTCTTCATTTTATAATATGTACTATACCACGCGCATCCGCTGTTGAAAAGGACGCCGTTTCGTGGTATTATAACGGAAATATAAAATATATGAAAAATATGAAAAGAGAACGCCATGTCAGACAGCTTTTTTGCCTATATCTCGCGCATGCGCTATATCACGCGGTGGAGCCTGATGCGCAACGCCATGCCCGAGAACATACAGGAGCACAGCCATATGTGCGCCGTCATCGCCCACGCGCTCGCCGTTATACGGCGGGATGTCTTCGCTCAGGAGTGCGACCCTAACGAGTGCGCCGCCGCCGCGCTTTATCACGACTGCTCCGAGATACTCACCGGCGATCTTCCCACACCGATAAAATACCACAACTCTCTCATCCGCGACGCTTACCGTGAGGTTGAAAGCATCGCCTGCGCCCAGCTCATCGGAACGCTTCCGCCAGAGCTTCGCGGCGCATACGAGCCTCTGCTGACCGGAGAGATCTCCGCGCGCACGCACGACATTGTCAAGGCGGCGGACAAGCTCTCGGCGTACATAAAGTGCATTGAAGAGCGCCGCGCGGGGAATGACGAGTTCCTTTCCGCCGAAAAGCAGACGCGCGCCGTGCTGGAGCGCTGCGGCATGCCGGAGGTGGAGTATTTTCTTGCGCATTTCATAGCGCCGTTTGAGCTGACGCTCGACGAGCTTGGCACTCTGGAGGAGGGAAGCTGTCATGGACAAGACAAAGCTTGAGCGCATAAATGAGCTGTCGCGCATCGCAAAGCTGCGTGCGCTGAGCGAGGATGAAACCGCCGAGCGCGACGCGCTCCGCAAAGAATACATTGCCGAGTGGCGGCACAACGCGATGCAGGTGCTGGACAACACCTATATCGTCACGCCTGACGGGAAAAAGCACAAGCTTCAGCGAAAGGACGAAAAGGAGCCCAAGTAAGCGCTTTTCTTCGCGGCTATTGACAAAATTCCCGCTCTCGCGTATTATAGCCTGAGCGGATCTTCCGGCTCCGGGTCGATTATTTTCATTTTGATTATCTGTGAGGTGACAGTGATAATGAAGTGCGCGTGTTGCTGCGTCTGTTGCGGTCGATGTCGCTGTCGCTGTATGCGGCAGGGTCTGTGACCCTGCGCGCTCATCTGCGGCGGCATAATATGCCGCCGTTTTATTTTTGTGTAAATCGAGGTTTTTATATATGTTCAACGATCTGAGAGAGACCATCGCCGCCTATATGGCGCGCGATCCTGCGGCGCGCAGCGCGCTGGAGGTTTATTTTCTCTACCCCGGGCTGAAGGCCACGCGCAGCCACCGCCGCGCCCACTGGTTCTACGAGCGCAACATGAAGTTCATCGCCCGCCTCATCTCGCAGGCGAGCCGGTGGCGCACCGGCATAGAGATACACCCCGGTGCAAAGATCGGCAAGCGCCTCGTCATCGACCACGGCATGGGCATCGTCATCGGCGAGACAGCCGAAATCGGGGATGATTGCCTCCTCTACCACGGTGTGACCCTCGGCGGCACTGGCAAGGACGTCGGCAAGCGTCACCCCACCATCGGCAACAACGTCCTCATCGGCACGGGTGCAAAGGTTCTCGGTCCTTTCAAGGTCGGCGACAACTGCCGCATAGCGGCAAACTCCGTCGTTCTCGGCGAGGTTCCGCCCGACAGCACCGCCGTCGGCATCCCCGCCAAGATCGTGCGCATCGCCGGGCAGAAGGTGGACTACGCCACCGAGGTTGACCAGGTCAGCGTCCGCGACCCGATGAGCGATGAGCTCGCCGCGATGCGCCAGCGGCTTGACGCGCTTGAAAAGAAGCTCGGCGAATAAATCAAGCGCACATTATAGAGACAGGAGCGAAAGCAAACCGCCCCTGTCTTGTTCTTTTTGTTTGATTATTCTCCCTGTTGTTGTTATAATTAAATCTGTATCATATTTTCTCATGAAACGAGGACACGGCATGGAAACAGTAGTGGTCATAGGCGGCGGGGCGTCCGGCATGACGGCGGCGCTGACCGCAGCGCAAAGCGGGCGGCGCATCGTTGTGCTTGAGCGCCAGCAGCGCGCCGCGCGCAAGCTCCTTGCGACGGGCAATGGGCGCTGCAACCTCACAAACACCGGCGCCCGTGCGGAAAATTACCATGGGGAGAACGCCTCTTTCGCGCTCCCCGCGCTCTCTCGCTTCACACCGCAGGACACGCTCGATTTTTTCCATGCGCTCGGTCTTGTCACGGTGACGGAATACGGCGGGCGGGGCCACCCCCCCCCCGCGTGTACCCGCTCTCCGATCAGGCCAACAGCGTCGTGGACGTGCTGCGCTTCGCGCTGGAGCAGGCGGGGGCAGAGCTTCGCTGCGGCGTTCCCGCCCGCTCGCTCTCGCGCGCTGCGGACGGCGCCGGCTATGTCGTCGGCACGGACACGGGTGATATTTCCGCCGACTATGTCATCGTCGCCTGCGGCGGCGCGGCGGGCGCAAAGCTCGGCGGCGTCATGGACGGGTATGAGCTTTTAAAGCCCCTGGGGCACAAGCGCACGCGCCTGTACCCCGCGCTCGTCCAGCTCACCACCGAGCCGGAGTACCCCCGCGCGCTGAAGGGTGTGCGCGCGGACGCTGCGCTTTCGATCATCGCCGGGGATGATCTCGCCGCACGGAGCCGCGGCGAGGTTCAGTTCACTGAAACGGGGCTGTCCGGTCCCGCGGCGTTCGACGTGTCGCGCGCCGTCTCCACGGGCGGCGACGGCTTCACCGCATCGCTCGACTTCATGCGCGAGTACGGCGCGGCGGAGGTCTCTGCCATGCTCGCGCGCCGCTGCCGCGATCTGCCCGCGCTCCCCTGCGCAGAGCTTTTCACCGGAATGCTGCATAACCGCCTTGGGCGCATGCTCGTGCGCTATGCACGCCTTGACGCCGCCGCGCCGCTCTCCTCTCTTTCTCCCGCTCGGCTCAGTGCCGCCGCGGACGCGGTCAAGGGCTTTTCCCTGCGCGTCACGGGCACGGCGGGCTTCGGCAACGCGCAAGTGACCGCCGG
>ERZ808246.2352-NODE-2352-length-11958-cov-56.966815_pt1 | contig 11958 bp, 11 predicted proteins | sample MGYA00521083_ERZ808246 | MGnify/ENA primary metagenome ERZ808246 (study PRJEB31516, sample SAMN03275577) | gut metagenome | biome: mammalia-associated habitat; material: feces | host: Papio cynocephalus | place: Kenya | collected 2012-07-07 ...
GCGACTGATTTACAGTCAGTTCCCTTTGACCGCTTGGGAAATCCGCCGTGCTGCCCGTTTGGTTGAACCCCAACCGGCAACCCGTTTAGTATGGCACAAACCGGTCGACTTACGCAAATACGGCGTGTCGCGACAGCTGAAATCGGCACAAACGTTGAAATTCCAACGATTCTCGCACATCAGCGCCAAACAGCGCCAACAACGAGGAAACCCCGCCTCCCACACCTTGCGAATCGCAATATGCGGGAAACGGGGTTTCGACGGCTACGCGCCGCTCTCAGCCGAGGATGGCCAAGATGTCGCGGGCGGAAACGATGAGGTAGTCCTCACCCTGATAGTGCACCTCGGTGCCGCCGTACTTGGAGTACAGGACCTTGTCGCCAACCTTGACGTCGACCGGAATGCGCTCGCCGGCGTCGTTACGACGGCCCGGACCAACAGCCAGGACTTCACCCTGCTGCGGCTTCTCCTTGGCGTTGTCCGGAATGTACAGACCGGATGCGGTCTGGGTCTCGGCTTCCGCCTGCTTGACGATGATCTTGTCTTCCAACGGTGTGAGTGAGATCGACACTGTGGACCTCCTCTTTCTAAGAGAAATCGATACTTACCGCGCCGGGACCCGCTAGCAAGAGGCTGACGATCACTTACGGCGTCGTCCTTTTCGCGCTGAGACTTATCCTAGCGCGATTATTAGCACTCTGCCAACTCGAGTGCTAACGCTGTGAGAGAAATTATGAAAAAAGCCCGGAACCAATAAGGTTCCAGGCTTCGCGAACAATTGTCCAAGCGTTTCGTCAGGCGCTGCGGCGGGCCAGAATCGCCTCGAGACCGGTTCCTAGGGAATCGGAGGTGGCATCCGGTGCTTCCACGTCGGCGCGGACCTCGGCATCATGGAATCCCGAGACATCCACTTCCTTGAGATGCACGCCTTCCTCCACGCGGACGGCGGCCTCATCGGAATCCATGGCGCTGATCGCGCCGCTCGGCACGATCAAAGGCTCGGCGCCAGCCCCACCATCCGAGACGGGTACCGCCTTGGCGACCTGCCTGGTGGACTTGATCTCCATGCTTTCCGGAGCGTCCCCAGAGATGTCGTTTCCGTCGCGCGGCGCACCCAGCGAGAAGGAGATCAGATCCTGGGAGGCATTGGTCCGGACGACCTCGGAAACCCCATCCGAATCCTCACGTTCGTCATGGATGGACAATCCCACTTCCCTGTCCGTGGCCGATGGATTCCCTTCCGTCGGAACACGTTGCGCATCGGCCTGGGAAGCCGCATTCTCCCCGCGTTTCAACACCGCGGCGTCACGGTCGGCCTTGCCTTGGTCGATCGCCTGGCGAATCTCGCCGGCGGACACCACGTCGGTCTTTGTCTGCTCGTCATCGACGTTCCGACGGTCTTCGGACGGCTCCCGTCCATCAAGTCTGGCGCGCTCCGCCTGCTCCTTCTGCGCGCGGCTGCGTTCGGCGGCGGCACGCTTCCTCATCCTGGAACGGTATCTTGAGACCTTCCGCTCCCATGCGACGGCCTGCTTGGACGCCCTGATGCCCAGCGCCAGCACCACCGCCAGCAACGCAGCGGGAATCAGCGCGAACAGCGGACTGAAATGCAACGCAAACGCGCACACCAGCACGACGACCGTAATCGCCAGCAAAGAAAGCACGATCATCCGCCTACGACGGATGGCGGCGCGTCGAAGAGACCGGACCTGCGCGATCCTCTCCTCGGACATTCCACCCGCATGCGTCTGCGTGGACTGCATCAAAACCCCTTTCGCTTTCGCGACGGTATCATCGGAAAACCGTGTCCCGCTATCGGCATCAACCAGATGCAGCGACGGCGAAAAGCGGTCCTCGCGATGTTCGATCACCCTCTTCATGCCCTTGACTGTCCGTCTCGGAAGCCATACGACCATAAGGATGACAACGATCGCAAGCACGACCACCGTGCTTAACGATTCATAACCCATATGTCACAAGAATAAGTGACATTCCGACAATCACGGCGACGAACCACCGGCGTGTCGGATTCTGAACGTCAGCTGAATGAGATGGCGGACATCAGCCGTGCGGTGAAGCCGTTGGGCGCGTCCTCGGCCATCAGCACATAGCTCTCATGATCCCGCCACCGTCCATTGACGTACATATACGCGCGCCGTACGCCCTCGTACGTCGCGCCGAGCTTGATCGCGACGTTCCGGGAACGCTCGTTCTCAGGCAGCATGTCGATTTCCATACGATGCAGATGGGGTCCCGTCGCGTCGAACATCGCCCAATCCGCCATCAACGCGACCGCCATCGGCGCGTAGCCCCGTCCCGCGCACCGCTCGTCCACCCAATAGCCGACCACGCCGGAACGCATCGCGCCGTAGCAGATCGCGCCTAACGACACCTGTCCGACGATCCGGCCATGGTGTTCGATGGCGAACACGGCCCCACTGCCGTCACGTTCGTTGCGGCGCAGCCGGCGCATCCACTCCTTATACGAAATGGATGCGCCGTGCATCGGATCATTCGATTCCCAAGGCTTGAGCCAGGCGTCGTTGCGCCATCGGACCTCGTTCCACTCGTCATAATCGGCCGACGTCAACGGACGCAGACTCACTGGAACACACATGCTGTGCGATTGGATGAATTCCGGCATCTCGAAGGTATCCACCCCCGGATGATGCAGCATACCGCTTAAGGATTGAAAGAACGTCACCCATCCATTGTGCCCCATCCATGTCCCATCGCCATTCCCGCGCAACAGACCCGTGATACAACAAGGGTCATGGATATGCGAGGAAAAGCCATCGGACCTGAGGACGCGGAAGCGCAACGCGCGCTGAAACAGCAATGGCGCCATGCCGCCTTGGCAAGGCGCAAAAAGACATCCGTCGAACAGAGACGGGAGGCGGGCCGGCTGCTTGCCGTGCGCGCGCGGGAAGCAGCATTGGTCCATCCTCGATCGACGGTCGCCGCCTTCGTCTCCATGGGCAGCGAGATCCCGATGACGCCCCTGCTGGAAACACTGTTCAACATGGACTGCCGTGTGCTGGTGCCGCGTCTGGGAGCCGGCATGGATATCGGCTGGAGCGAGTTGGATGGCATCGACGGCCTGCGGGACCAGCGCAACGCGGACGGCTCCGTCAACACGCACCGTCCGCAGGAGCCGGACAATGCCGCCGATGGACCCGAGGCGCTCGCGGAGGCCGAGCTGGTCATCGTGCCGGCGTTCGCCGTGGATGAACATGGTTTTCGATTGGGACGAGGCGGCGGATGGTACGACCGCGCCCTGACGCACCGCAACGCGACGGCCCGCGTCATCGCCGTATGCTGGCCTTGGGAGCCGACGGATACGACGGTGCCGCATGAGCCGCACGACATCCCCGTCGATGGCACGCTCACTCCGGACGGATACCACGTCGTCCGCGGATAGGACGCTTGCGGGACGGTCTCAGGGAACGTACTAGGATATGTCCCGTTAAGAAATTTGGGATTGCGCGCAAAGCGAGGACATCATGCCTACTTACCATTACCGTTGCAAGAGCTGCGATTACGATTTCACCAAGCAGCAGTCGTTCACCGACGATCCGATCACCGTATGCCCGAAATGCGGCAAGGAACAGGTCCGCAAGGTCTATTCCGCGGTTCCGATTGAGTTCAAGGGATCGGGCTTCTACCACACCGACAAATCCAAGTGATCCGGCAGGCACGGAACCGGAAACGACACGCCGGAGCCTGTGGATAACCCGCATTCTCCGACCACAACCCCTGTTTCGGCTTGCGCTCTTTGCGAACATCAGGTCATCATCAGCGCATGATGACCTTTTTTCATACCTTGATGGAACGGCCGCGGCGGAACGCCGGCAGCACGACATGGGCGCGGAGTCGTTCCACACAAAAAACGGAACCGGACGGGAACCGTCGGACCGCGCGCGGAACCGGCACGACGCCCAACGGCAGGCGACGTGACGCGCGGCTGCATCGTGTCCTGGCCTCCGCCTGCGCCGGATTGGCCGTGTTCGCCGCGCTGCAAAGCGTGCGTCTGTCCTTTGCCACGCAACCCGTTGTGGTCACGACGCAGGCCATCGCCAAAGGAGACTCCATCAAACACGGAACGGTGGAGTTACGTAGCGTTCCGTTCGATGACTCGCTGTGCGGCGCCATCCATGCCATCGACGACGCCGTCGGATCGATAGCGCAGGTGGATATCGGGGAAAACGAGGCCATGATGGCATCGATGGCGCGTGCCTCGCCCATCGTGCCGCAAGGGCACACCAGCGTGGAAGTGCGCTTGGCAAGCGCCGCCGATGGTCTGCTGCCAGGCGATAGGGTGACGCTTTCCGGTGCCATGGCAACCGGTTCGGGCATGGCGGACGGTTCCGACGCGTCTGGAGACCCGCCATCAGCAAGATTGAGCACGCTCAGCTCCGACGCGCTGCTGACCACCAAGCCCTCGAAGGATACGCAAGGCAATGCCGTCGCGGTGTTCGCGATGCCTCCCGAGGAAGCGGCAACCGTACTGCAGGCCCAGACATACAGCGCCGTCATAGCGACCATCAACCGGCGTCCGTAAGGAATTATTCAGCGTAAGGGAATTCAGCATGGCGGAATTCAGCGGCCGCGTTCGGAGAAAACAGCCCAATGCGGTGGAAGCTCACCAAGGATGCGCTTGTCGTCATCCGCCTCGCGCTGGCGTTCCGTAAGCGTGTCCGAAGGCTCGAGCTTGACGCCATCGGCATCGAACAGCTCCGTGCCCTGGCGCACCACGCGCCTATGCACGCGTGCGGTACGCCGTGTGGGCGAATAGCCGGGCTGTCCGGAACCGGCGGGTTCCGACGATTCGGATCCGGTCTCATCGGAAACGGATTGGACGCTCACTTGTCCTCCTGATACAAATCACCCAAGCGGGCCACAATGCGATCGACCTCCCTGTCGGGATTCACGAACGCGCCGACGCTCCATACCGTCATCACCGACCAGCCCAACGACTCGATGTCCTGCAGCAGCACACGATGGCGCTCCCTGGTGGACTGCAATCCCATGAACTGCGCCTCATCGGTCAGCACGGCCAAGGCGAACGGCTTGCCCTTCAAACCAACCACCAACGGCAGTTTGATGCCATTATCGAAACCATAATCGACAGCCACATCCAAACCGCGCTCACGGATCCGCTGGGCGAGATCGTTGAACAACACGTTCTCGCCGGATTCCTTGACCGCGGGGCGGACCACCGCATTGGCGTCAAGCTGCTCGGCCCAACGCAATATGGTTTTGAGCATCTTCGACCCATCTTGGTGCAGACGGCTGTCATCCATGTCTTCGGACGAGAACGCGGACACGATGTCCAGATGGCGATCGGGAACAGCCAAAGCATCGAGCAGCATGCCACGACCGCCATCGGATTCCACCGCACCGAACTGCTGCAGCAGCCTGCCATGCGTGGTTTTGGCGTAGCACATCGCAAGAATGGCGTCGGTGGCGTGGGCTCCGGCCACATCGTCGATGTCCACGATGCGCACATGGCGCAGGAACATGCCCATGGCCTTGTCCTTGTTGGCAAGCGACTTGAGCTCGGCCCCCAACCGTATGCGGAACGTATGGGTCAACGCGACAACGGTGAGCACGTACGATGCGGGGACGATGATGAATCCGGCCGCACGCTGGCTGATGATCCTCACCACCTCATCAATCTCCTGCTGGCTCGATTCCACCAAGCCGGAATTGATGACCGGAACACCGTTGGCGTCCGGCACGAAATGGTACAGCACCTCGCCCTGGGAACCCTCACGGGCCACATCGCACGTCACGCTGCCGTATCCTTCCGACTCGAGGAAGGCATTGAGCCTCGGCGCGCGGCGAACCGGACGATCCTCTATCTTCACGCTCGGCAGCAACGAAATCAGCCTCCGCATGCCGTCGGATGTGACGGTCTCACGATGCGCGACTACCACGACCTGCTTGGCCCTGCTGATGATGCTGAGCAGCTCGATGGACGGAATATGCGCCGCCGCGTCGATGATGACGACGTCGGCGAGCGGAGCCACATCGGTGACAGCGGCAAGCGTGGCCGGAGTCGCCACCAGAATCGGCTTCGCCTCGGCCAAGATCTGCGGATGCTCCCTGCGCAATCTGCTCAACGGCACATTGCGGGAGCCCGCAAGCATGGTATGCAGAAGATTGGCCTCCTGGGTGCGGGAGAACAGCATGTCGCATAGACGGCGAATGGATTCCTGTGCGATCATCGGACCGACGGAACGCACATGCTCCACATCCACCTGCGTGAAACGGTCGGCCGCCGCCTGCAAGGCGGAGCCGTCCTGGTTGGAGATGATGGCGGAGGATTTCACGATGTCCTCGAACGCGGTGGTCCACCATGCCAGTTGCAGCTCTCCGCCGACGGCCTCATTCGGCACGCCACGGTTGTTGAGGTCCGCCACAAGCTCGTCCAGACCGGCCGAATGGAACTCACGTTCCAGACGGGCGCGTTCAGGCAAGGTGTCCAGCGCCTGCTTGTCGTCGTACAGCGCCTTCAGACGCTCCTCGACCTGGTTGAAATCTACGGTTTCCAGATTCCCGCCCTGAGGGGTGGTCGCCAGCACCATGTCCAACGAGGTCATGTCGTTGGACAGCCTGTCCTGGGTATCGATGATGTCGTCGAGCTTGGCGGGCAGCACCGGCCAGCCGCCGTGCGGCACGAACATGTGCCACTGCTCGGCCTGCTTGGCGACCACGAGCAGCGCCTCGTGCAGATTCTCCACCTGCGCTCCGACGCGCAGCATCGCCTTGGCTTCTTTGATATGCCGGCGGCGATCCCAGAATCCCATGGAACTGCCCTCGGCCTTGCGCTGGGACTTCGGCTTGGTGGCCTCGATCATGGAATCGATGTCCCGTTCGAAGATCTCCGGCTGGAACACGTCAAGCACGCGGCGCAGGTTCTTGAGCACCATGACCTGCCGTCCCCATTCCTGCGCGGTCGTGGGGATGGGGAAACCACAGGTCTGCACGGTGCTGGCCACCTGCTCGCGTGTGGCGGGCAGCACCTTGCGCAGCAGCTCGACCACACGCTGGTATGCGCTGACCGCCTCGTCCTCGGAATACAGCGATGCCTTGTACCAAGCGGTATCCTGCTCGCCTATGGTGTATTCGCCAAGTTCGCCCGCACGGTACAGCTTCTGCGCCCACTCCTCCATCTTGTCCGCGATGGAATGGGCCGCCTTCTTGTCGAGACGCACGTGGGTGGTCGGATGCGTGGGCAACACTGCGATCTGGGCGAGGTTCTGGATGGTCTGATATGCGGATACGCCCCACTCCTGGTTGATGCCGTGTAGGTCGCCCAAGTATCTGGCCAGACGCGAACGCACGCCGACAAGCTCATCCGCTATCTGGTCGAAACGCGAGGTCGCCACGCCCGATTGGAAGCCGACGGCCGTGATCAGCTGCCTGTCGATCGCGGTATTGGCGCCGTCATCAGCGATATCCAGCAGTTGTCCGCTCATTTCGTTCGCCGCGATCGTCTGCATGAAACGACGCTTCTGATCGGTCACGCACGGCACGTACAGCACGGAATGCCCCGCCATCACGCAACGGGAGGCGATTGCGGCCGATTGCTCGGCGGTGTTGTTGCAGGCCGCGCTGTCGACGAAGACCGAATGGCCGTCGGCGGCAAGCTGCGCCGCATAACGGACGGTGTTGTCGACATCGCCGATCTCGTATTCGCCGTGCGGGTCGGCATCGAACGGACTGTACGGCGGAATCTGGGATCCTTCCAACGACGCCATCGCCGACTTGTCTCCGGAGAGCGCGTCCAGCACGGTGTTGCCGGTCGGCCCCTGCGCCAGCTGGTCGATGATCTGCTGGCTCTCCACCAGCATCTGCGACGACGGATCCATGAAGCAGCCGAGTATGATGTGCCGTTCAATCTCGAAATCGGGGAACATCGTGGACGCGCGCGCCGTGATGGTGGAGAACACCGCCGAAGTCTCCGGCGTGCCGCTTTCGTAGTTCGAGCCATCGAACAGCTTGCTCTCGTCCAGCACCACGTTGTTCTCACGCATCGCCGCGACGAAGGCAGCGTTCAGACGCACCCGTCCGGTGAACGCGATGACGGTACCGTCCTCGACGGTACGTCCCTCCTTGCGCACCTCGACCGGGTACATAAGCACCGGCATCTGGTTGCCCTTCCACAGGGCGACTCCGACCACCAGCGAAAGCTCGCCGACGCCGCTGATGCGGTTCTTCGCCTCCTGGTCGTCGAGCACGCGCTCCACACGTCTGCCGGCGGCGCGCAGCATGCCGTTGTCACGGAACAACGAATCCAGCGTGACGTGGCCGCTGGCGAACAGTTGCGCGATTCCCGAAGGATGCGCATGCGTCAGGTCAAGCTGGGCTCCCAGCTGTGTCACGTCCTCGAGCGGGGATGGCGAAAGCCCAAGACGGTATTCCTCGCGCCATTCGCGGATACGATCCAATGCAGTGGTCGTCTCTTTGGTTTCGCTCATTGCAAACTCACTTCCCTACTGCCTTGCGATATTCCTCATATCCCGGATTATGCGATAGCGCCGCATCGATGTCCTGGTTGCCCAATGCGCCCAGCCACGCGTACAGATCGTCATACAGAGACGGATTCATGGCCAGGAACGGCAGCAATTCCGGATGCCGGGCCATTTGGAACTGCACGGTGAAGTCATCGGTGCGTTTGGCGTCGTCGGAAGTCAATCCGTCGACTTCGATGGTCTGCTCCTGCTTGGCGAGCCCGCCTTTGGAGACGCGATCGAACACCGAACCGGGTTCGAAGATGGGCTTGAACGCCGTGGTCTCATCCGGTGCGGGCTGGGATTGCACGGCTTGCGGACGGAATCGTTCGTCATCGTCGGTCCGTGTCTCCGTGGTTTCGACGGGAACGATGTCCGCCGGTTCCTGCGATTGCGTGGCCGTCTGCCACGCATCGGCGTCGGATGGATCGGCTTCCGGCGTGCGCGACTGGTCGTCGGCGGATTCATCCGGTTTCCGTTCCTCTCCGTCCGTATCCTGTCCGGTCGGCAATGCGACCGTCACTGGAGTCTTCGGACGGGCTCCGAACAGCCTGTCCACGGGAATCGTGTCATGTTCGGCGTCGTTACGGAAGGTGTCGGCCGGAAGCGCCTGGGACTCGTCTTCGCCCTCGTCCACGTCTTCGGTCGAGGCCGACTCCGCCGCGGCCGCCTGCGCCGCGGCGTCGGCGAACAGATCACGCGGCTTGTCCACAATCGGAGCGCTCTCCTGCACCAGGGAGACCGAGGGAAAATCGTCCTCGGGCTGCGGCTTGTCGATCTGAGCTGGCATGAATTCCTGTCGTTCGGCCTGGCGCATGGCCACGGCACGATCGGTGATGCTGCGGGCGTGGAAGAACGCGGTGGGCTCTCCGGCGCGCAGGTTGAGAATGTCGTCCACGGACATGTCGGCCGCGTCCGGCTCCTGAGGGGTCTCGTCCGAAACCGCATACTCGAACAGGTTCGAAACCGCTTCTTTCGCGCCATTCGCGCTTTCGGACCCGGAATCGTCCTTTTCTTCCTCATGGCTGGATTCGAAGACGAGACGAACATCACCGAATTGCAGGGTGACCGACGTGGAATGCAGCGGGATGGCCTCATCCACCGGCAGACGCATCAGCTGTCCGCCATCGGTCACGACGAACGATCCGTTGGTGGAGTGCAGGTCGCGTATCGAGGCGTTTCCCTGTTCGTCGACGGAGAAAACGGCATGTCTCTTCGACATGGATTTGCTTGGATCCTGGATGTCGAGTCGGGCGAATCCATCCTCGGCCAATGGGCGTAGCGGCTTGCGTCCGATTTCAACGCTTTCGCCGTTATGAAGCACCTTCAAATCATTTCCGTCAACACTGACGGTCCATTGCCGCGCCATTCGTTGATCCTCGCCCACCGTGTCGGCCTTCCTTTCACACATTGCACTATCTGCCATTGTGGCATGATTCATCGAGAAAGTAAGGATCATGCACTGATAAATCGGCAACTTCCGCCCATTTTACCCATTTCGGAGCGGATCGGGGAAATGCGCCCGTATAAACGGGAAACCCCGCCGCCAAATGGCGAAACGGGGTTTCCACTACAGCTTGGTGATTGCGGCTTCAAGCCGCGGGAATCACTTGAGCTCGACGGTAGCGCCGGCTTCTTCGAGCTGGGACTTGGCCTTCTCGGCGTCTTCCTTCTTGGCCTTCTCCAGAACGGCCTTCGGAGCGCCGTCGACCAGAGCCTTGGCCTCGGCCAGACCCAGGGAGGTGATGGCGCGGACGGCCTTGATGACCTGGATCTTCTTGTCGCCAACGGCGGAGAGGATGACGTCGAACTCGTCCTTCTCTTCCTCAGCAGCAGCGCCAGCAGCCGGAGCGGCGGCGACAGCGGCGACCGGAGCGGCAGCCTCGACGTCGAACTTCTCTTCGAAGGCCTTGACGAACTCGGAGAGCTCAACCAGGGTCATCTCACCGAAAGCTTCGAGCAGCTCATCGTTGGTGTACTTAGCCATAATGGCTTCCTTTCATTCTTGGCGACGGGTTGATTGAAGAGGTATCCGTCACCTAAAACAATTTTTTTACTTTATTGGTTGCGTCATTCATGCGGCGGGCCGCAATGAAATCAGGCAGCCTTTTCCTGCTTCTCGCGGAGCGCATCGATCGTACGCACGGCCTTGGTAGGCAGAGCGTTGAACAGGTACGCGGCCTTGGACATCGTAGCCTTGATGTCGCCGGCGAATTCGGCGAGCAGCTGCGGGCGAGACTTGAGGTCTGCCAGCTTCTTGGCGCCTTCAGCATCGTAGACGGTGCCATCAGCGAAGCCGCCCTTGATGATCAGTGCCTTGTTGGTCTTGGCGAAGTCACGCAGGGTCTTCGCAGCTTCGATGAAGTCACCCTTCACGAAGGTCACAGCGGTCGGACCGGCGAGAAGTTCATCAAGACCTTCGACGCCAGCTTCCTTGGCTGCGATGCGAATGAGCGTGTTCTTTGCCACAGTGTAGGAAGTATCGCGGCCTAGCTTTTCACGCAGCTCAGAGATCTGCGGAACGGTAAGCCCGCGGTACTCGGTCAGGTAGATAGCATCAGCGTCACGGAACTTATCCGTAAGCTGAGCGACCACCGCTTCCTTTTCGGGCCTCTTCATGGCGTTCCTTCCTTAGTCAACCGTTGACTGTGAAATCGGGAACGTTTCGCCGGGCAATAAAAAAGCCCTGCACGCAGGCAGAGCAACATTCGACCGCTAAGCGGCAAGCCCTTGGTGGGCGTATGTTCTTCAACCTGCGTTGGCTTGGCGAACCAAACTTCGAGAATGTTTGCACATTCCAACCAACGGTCTGTGGTTTACGAATGAATAATTTACGGACGCCGCTGGACTTTGCCGATTGCAGCGTGTCGCAGCATCGAGCGCAGCCGAACGCGAAGGCGCCCGATTCCTTACATGAAAATCGGGCGCCTTCCGAACAGCGGCTCATACGGATGAATCATACGAACCGGACACCGCCGTCACAGCACCGCGGTGATGATGAAGTCCAGGATGAACAGGATCGCCACGACCCAGATCACCGGATGCACGTCCTTGGCCTGCTTCTTGCAGGTCTTGATGAGGCAGTAGGTGATGAATCCGCCGGCGATGCCGTAGGAGATGGAGTAGCTGAACGCCATGAACACCGACGCGAAGAACGCCGGGATAGCCTCGGAGATGTCGCCCCATTCAATCTGCTTCAACGAGGATGCCATCATGCAGCCGACCACGACCAGCACGCCGGCGGTCGCCGCGGAAGGCACGGCGGAGATGACCGGGGAGAGGAACGCGGACAGTGCGAAGCAGACCGCCACGGTCACGGAGGTCAGTCCGGTGCGTCCACCGGCGGCGATGCCCGCGGAGGATTCCACATACGTGGTGGTGTTGGAGGTTCCGCAGATGGCGCCGATGGAGGTGGCGATGGAGTCGGCGAACAGGGCCT
>ERZ808246.2353-NODE-2353-length-11958-cov-2.856843_pt1 | contig 11958 bp, 12 predicted proteins | sample MGYA00521083_ERZ808246 | MGnify/ENA primary metagenome ERZ808246 (study PRJEB31516, sample SAMN03275577) | gut metagenome | biome: mammalia-associated habitat; material: feces | host: Papio cynocephalus | place: Kenya | collected 2012-07-07 ...
CCGCGCTTGCCCCCTCGCGGGCAACGTTCGAGAACCACACCGTATATTCCACCTCGCCAAACTCCTCGTTGTAGGCGGCAACGGTTTTCACCTCCACCTTTTCGTCAATGGCAAGGCGCATCACAGCCTCCCTGCCGCCTGGCACATCGTTCACCGTGCGCTCCAGCACCTTGAAGCCGGCAAGTCCCTTATAGTCTTTCCCGTTGTATGTGAACGAAATGGGGAAAGCCGACGGTTTGCACAAAAGTTCCTTGAAAATGCGCTGTCCCTCGCTCTTTGCGAGGTTCTTGCGCGGAGTGGCGGCTGCAAGCGCGTGGCACACAGCCACCGCAACCAGCACCGCAAAAAGTTTCCGTTTCATGGTTTTGTCAATCTTTATGGTTATTTCTCCGCAAAGTTACATTAAAAGCGCGAAAAAGCGCACATCCGCACCGCCGACTGCACAGAAACACGCAGCGTCTTGATTTTTCGCGAGTTGCACAGAAATTACAAACTCTTTACAAGTTGCAACGGCAGGAAAAAGGTCTGATGTAGTTTGAATTACATCAGACATAATTTTTCCTACATGGGACATAGTTTTTTTCATGTCCCATGTAGTTTTCGGAGTATTTAGAAAATGGCAGTTGATTTGCGTTTTGCGGAAATCGTAGGGGCGTATTGCATACGCCCTGCACGCCACCGCGTGAACCGCACCGCAAAACACAAAAGCCATTGCTATTGATGTGCAAATTTCGCGCAATTCAGGGCGTACGCAATACGCCCCTACGGAGGCGCAATTCATTTACTTCTGCACGAGCTTGTGCAGTTTGTCCTCGGTAAGGCGGTAGGTTTTCCATTCGTCCAAGGACACCGCCCCCATCGAGCGGTAAAAGTCGATGCTCGGCTGATTCCAATTAAGGCAAACCCACTCCATTCTGCCGCATCAGCGCTCCACCGCCGTTTTCAGGTCTTCGAGATAAAGCCCCGCCTTGCCGACAAAAGTCGAGAAGTTGTGGAAATACAGCGCGAAACCCACTTCCTTGCCGTTCTCCATTGCGAAAATCACCTCGCCTATGCCTTTCTTGAACAGCCATTCGTTGAGCAGCCCCTCGGTGGCAAGCACCTCGCTCTCCATTTTCTCGTATTTCGCAATACCCTTGATGAACGCGAGTATCAACGGCACGTCTTTCTTTTCGGCCTTCCTTATTGTCATATTATTCTTTTTGTGTTGATTGAAGCCTAACTGACTTATACCAAAATCGCCCGCTGACTTGTCAGCAGGCGATTGGTGGTTGGGATACCCGGACTCGAACCAGGAAAGGCAGGACCAGAATCTGCAGTGTTACCATTACACCATATCCCAAACAAATATTGAACTCGTCCCGAATTCGAATGCAAAAGTAAGGACTTTATTTGAAACCGCAAAATTTCCGCCATATTTTCTTGCAAAAATTTTTCGGCGTTCGGGTTTTCAAACATTATTTAAGTGCTTTCAAGACGGTATATGCGTAAAAACATCTACCTTTGCAGCCAATACATATAAATAATAGATGGACAATACAAAAGAACTCCTCAGGAACATTATTGAAGGCATTCAGGACAAGAAAGGAAGCAAAATCACAGTGGTGGACCTCACGGACATAGAGACGAGCATCTGCCAATACTTCGTTATATGCCAGGGAAATTCGGCAAACCAAACCACAGCCATAACAAAGTCGGTGGGCGACAAACTGCGCGAAAACTGCGGCACAAAGCCGTTCGCCGTTTCGGGGGTCGAGAACGGCGTGTGGATTGTAATGGACTACAACGACATCTTCGTACACATATTCCAGCCCGAGGAGAGGGATTTCTACGATCTCGAGCACCTTTGGGCCGATGCCAAGCTGACAAACATCCCCGACATTGAATAACAACAGGAAATGAACCCTCAAAATCCAAGACCCAAACAGAATATGCCCAAGTTCAACCTGAATTGGGTTTACATCATTATATTAGGCGCACTCGGCTTCATGTGGTTCAGCGGAGCGGGCGGCGGAAGCAGCATAGACCGCGAGGTGGACTACACTGTGTTCAAGAGCTACGTGGCGAAAGGCTATGCCAAGCGTCTGGAGGTGAACAAGGGCGACGGCACATTGAAAATGTACGTTGACGGAAAACACTTCCGCGACGTGTTCGGCAAAGGGTCAGGGGAACTTGGCAAAGCCCCGACCGTTACGACGAAATACCCTTCGGTTGACAAGGTGGAGGAGTTTGTCGATGCGGAGACACAGGCCGGGCATTTCAAAGGGCACGTCTCCTACATCCAGGACTCCAACATGTTTTTGAACATACTGATAAACCTGCTGCCTATACTGCTGCTCGTGGCCCTGTGGATGTTTTTCATGCGCAGGATGGGCAGCGGCGGCGGAAGCGGAGGCGTGTTCAACGTGGGCAAAAGCAAGGCGCAGCTCTTTGAGAAAAAGCAGGGCAAGCACATAACGTTCAAGGACGTTGCAGGACAGGAAGGCGCAAAGCGCGAGGTGCAGGAAATCGTTGACTTCCTCAAGAACCCGAAGAAATACACCGACCTCGGCGGAAAAATACCAAGAGGCGCACTGCTTGTAGGACCTCCGGGAACAGGAAAGACGCTTCTCGCCAAAGCCGTTGCAGGCGAGGCTGACGTGCCGTTCTTCTCGATTTCGGGAAGCGACTTTGTGGAAATGTTCGTGGGCGTGGGCGCAAGCCGCGTGCGCGACCTGTTCAGACAGGCTAAGGAAAAAGCACCGTCAATTATATTCATAGACGAAATAGACGCCGTTGGCCGCGCACGCGGGAAAAACCCCGCTATGGGCGGAAACGACGAGCGCGAGAACACGCTGAACCAACTGCTGACAGAGATGGACGGTTTCAGCCCAAACTCGGGCATTATAGTAATGGCGGCGACAAACCGCGTTGACATTCTCGACAAGGCTTTGCTTAGGGCTGGGCGTTTTGACAGGCAGATACACGTTGACCTGCCCGACCTGAGCGAAAGAAAGGCGATATTCCTCGTGCACATGAAGCCGCTGAAAATGGACAAGACCGTTGACGTGGACTTGATGGCAAGGCAGACGCCGGGATTTTCGGGAGCTGACATCGCGAACGTGTGCAACGAGGCGGCACTCATCGCGGCGCGCCACAACAAACACGCCATCGGGATGCAGGACTTCCTTGACGCCGTTGACAGGATTATAGGCGGGCTGGAGAAGAAGACAAAAGTGATGACGCAAGAGGAGAAGCACACCATCGCACTGCACGAGGCGGGACACGCCACCATATCGTGGTTCCTGCAATATGCAAGCCCGCTCGTGAAGGTTACGATAGTGCCGCGCGGACAGGCTCTCGGGGCGGCGTGGTATCTTCCTGAGGAGCGCAACATAACCACCAAGGAGCAAATGGAAGACGAAATGTGCGCCACACTCGGCGGACGCGCCGCAGAGGAACTGTTTACGGGGCACATTTCCACAGGTGCGCTCAACGACCTTGAGACAGTAACGAAACGCGCATACGGAATGGTGGCATACCTCGGCATGAGCGAAAAGCTATACAACCTCTGCTATTACAACAACCAGGAATACCAGTTCGAGAAACCGTACTCCGACAAAACCGCCGAGACTATCGACAGCGAGGTTTCCGCCCTGATTTCACGCCAATACGAAAGGGCGAAACAGATATTGGAAGAGCACAAGTCGGGACACGCCAAACTTGCCGCCGTGCTTGAGGAGCGCGAGGTTATCTTCGCAAAGGATGTTGAGGAGATATTCGGAAAACGTCCGTGGGCAAGTCGCGCTGACGAGATATTGCAGGAAGAGCAGGAACAGCTGGCGAAGAAATCCGGGAAAGACGAAGAGAATATCACCAAGGCGGAGAAATTAGCCGGCGAAAACAATAAAGAGGTGGAACAATAAAGGGATAAAGCTATGAGCAACCTCGCCACACGCACAATATCGGGCGTTCTTTTCGTAATAGTTACCGTTGCCGCAATATACTGCGGCGCAGTGTCGTTCGTGGTGCTTTACGCCGCCATTTCGGCAGTATGCGTGTGGGAATTCTGCACACTCGTAAACAAAAGAAAGGGCTTGCAGGTGAACCGCATGATTTGCACAGTGGCGGCGGTGTATCTTTTCCTTGCCGTCATGGCTTTCACCACGGCCGCCGCAGGGGCTATGATTTTCGTGCCATACGTTCTCACCACCGTTTACCTGCTGATAAGCGAACTCTACCTCAAACGCACCAATCCCTTGGGCAATTGGGCGATGGCTTTTGCCTCGCAGCTTTACATTGCCCTGCCAATGGCGTTAATCAACGTCATAGCCTTCCGCAACAACCCCTATTATGCAAGCGTCAGCTACGTGTACGCCCTTCCCCTCGCCGTAATGGTTTTTCTCTGGATGAACGACATGGGGGCCTACTGCTTCGGCTCGCTGCTGCAGAAATACATACCGCTAAAGCTGTTCCCGTCCATAAGCCCGCACAAATCGTGGATAGGGAGCGTTGGCGGCGCAATGCTCACTCTCGCCTCCTCTCTCGTGTTCGCCCACTACTTCCCCGTGATGCCTCTGCCAAGATGGCTGGGAATGGCAGCCGTGGTTGTGGTGTTCGGAACGTGGGGCGACTTGGTGGAAAGCCAGCTCAAGCGCACACTCGGCGTTAAGGACAGCGGGAAGTTCCTGCCCGGACACGGCGGTGCGCTCGACCGTTTCGACAGCTCCCTGCTCGCCATACCGTGCGTGGTGATTTATTTCTACACCCTCGAACTGATGTAACGGCACATGAAAAAATTGCTTGCACTGTTTTGGATCATTTCTTCCGCCATTTCACTGAATGCACAAACAGCGGGAAGCGAAGAGGCGGAATGGCCGCACAAAATTGAGCCAAGCAAAGACATTGTAAGCAAGAAACAACTTGGGAAAGCCCAGATACGCATTGCCACATACAGCATCATGCCCGAGACAACGCCGCCGCCAAACAGGCTCGAGCGGTGGGAAAGCAGGATAACGCAAATCAGGCATCTTATCAAAGACTGCCACATCGACATAATCGGGACGCAAAGGGCTTTTTCATGGCAGATTTCCCAACTTGCCAGACAGTGCGGATATTCCACGGTTTCAAAGCCCGACAGCATCCCCCACGCAATTCTTTACAACCCCGAAAGACTCAAACTGGAGGCATGGGGGCAAATAAGCCTCACGCAGGAGAACACTTACGACAAAACGCCACATTCCTGCACATGGGCGAAATTCAAGGAAACCGAAGGCAGGAAAACGCTTTATGTGTTCAACGCCTGTCTGCGCACGGCAAAAGAGGCGGAAACCCTATTGCAGCATATTAAAAAGATTGCCAAAAACAAGCCGGCAACAGTAACCGCCGACCTTTTTGCGCAGCAGTACAAGCCCGCCCCGGCCGTCATAAGAAAAAAAATGAAAGACGCGCACGACATTGCGCAGCACCGCACTGGCAAGGACGGCACTTTCCACAACTTCAGGACGCTCAACCCCATACGCAGAATGGACTACATCTTCCTCACGCCCCACTTCATTGTTGACGAATACGATGCCGTTGACGAGGAACTGAAGACAATACGTCCGGGTTCAGACCACCTGCCGGTTGTGGCAGACCTCACAATACGCTGAAAGCGCCTCGCCAAATGCTTCTACGCCATTTCACGGCAAGGGACTTATGAAAGTGTGCCGCAAGCCTTTACGGGCAAATATAATCCAATCATTCAACAATTTGCGCCTCCGTAGGGGCGTATGGCATACGTCCAAAATTGCACCGGTTTGCGATGCAGTTTTGGCGATAGCGTACAGGGCGTATGCCATACGCCCCTACAATTTCCGCAAAACCCAAGCCGGGAAAATTACATTTGATGTAGGAAAAACTATGTCCTATGCAGGAAAAACTACATCAGACATAATTCAAACTACATCAGACCTTTTTTCGCCCATTGCAAACATCTGAAAAACAAATCGTTACACAGAACGTCCTTTGCACGGTTATCTCTCTGCAAGCCAACACTTTACACAAGCAGAGGTGCGTTTGCAGTTTCACCGGCTGCAAGCCGTCCATATGAATACGCCACGAAGCACACTGAACAACCTCCTGCTTTATAATTCCCAGCCACAAACCGAGCCTTTTTGCCTTATGGCATAGATAATAATCGGCCTTTCACCACACACGCTTAAAATAAATTGACTACCTTTGCAGTTGGCGAGCTGTCTTAGTCATGCCTTTGGCTGCTGGAGTTCAGTGCTGACGTACTATGAATAAGAACAGAACACAATTCGCAACCCCGTTATCCGCATCGCATGATGCGGTGTCCCCCAAAATTGCCTTACGCCCAACGCACAATGCCGGATAAGGACAAAACCCACTGGTTTCCGATGAGAGTAACCTACGGCAGACAACTGAAAACAAAAGAATTTCTCGACAGCGAAAACATCGAGAACTTCCTGCCAATGGCGCAAAAGACAACAAAAAAGAACAACCGCATAAAGCACGAAACCGTGCCGGCAATAAGCAACCTGATTTTTGTGCGCAGCACAATGAACCTCCTGAACACGCTGAAGAAAACCAAAGCCGAAGCCGAACCTTTGCGCTACATGACATACCGCCCCACCACAAAGGACGCACCACTTGAAACAATAACCGTCCCCGACAGCCAGATGGACAACTTCATCAAAGTTGCGTCAGGCCCGGAAGACGAGTTCACATATCTAAAACCCGAAGAACTCACCGGGAAGGAAAACGGCAGGGTCGTGATAACCTCCGGCCCGTTCAAAGGCGTGGAGGGCGGGATAAAGCGCATACACGGCAACAAGCGCGTGGTTGTGGAAATTGAGTCGGTGGGCGGGATATGCATAAACTTCGTCCCCAAATCGTGCATGCTGCTTTTGGAGCAAAAGGAGGACAGACAATGGTGATACACGTGGCGAACCCCATTTACGATTCGGTGTTCAAATACCTCATAGAGGACGAGCGCATCGCGAAAACCATACTTTCCGCCCTGCTGAAAAAGGAGGTTGTGGACGTGAAAGTGCGCCGGCACGAATACAGCAACGGAAGCCGCGACAAGATTTCAATGTTCCGCATTGACTTCGGGGCGCAGGTAAGGGAGGCGGACGGCACACTGAAGCTGATACTTATCGAGCTGCAGAAGACATGGCTAGAAACGGAGACACTGAGATTCCGCCAGTATCTCGGCGCACAGTACGCAAACCCGGAAAACATCCTGAAAGACGACAACCCAGACGGCTTCGCCATACCGATGGTTACGGTATATCTGCTGGGGCACCGCGTGGGCGACATAAAAGAGCCGGTGATATACGTAAACCACCAGTCGCTCGACTACAACGGCAACATCGTCTCCGAAGGAATGCCCGACCCCTTCATTGAAAGCCTGAACCACAACAGCATCATCGTGCAGATACCCCTGCTTCACGGGCAGGTGAACAACAGGCTTGAGGAAGTGCTGAGCGTGTTCGACCAGACACGCAAGGACAGCCACAACCGCCAAGTGCTGAACGTTGACGAGAGCCTGTACGTCCACGATGACGACATGATGTACATCCTGCGCAGACTGCTTGCGGCAGCCTCCGACAGCAAACTGCGACAGGACATGAACGTGGAGGACGAATACTTCGCCGCCATAGAGAACAGGGACACCGCGATAATGAACCGCGACAAAATCATCGCGCAAAAGGACGCACAGATTAACAAGCAAAACGCGCAGATAAATGAGAAGGATGCGCAGATAAATGAGAAAAACAAACAAATACGACGAATGTTACAGGCATTGGTAAACTCTGGCACTGCAATAGAAAACCTGCCGGCAATAACACAGCTTGCCCCCGCCCTGATAAAAGAACTGCTCAACAACAAGGAATAAAAACTGAGCGGTTTTGTCATCATGGCAAGAAACGACATAAAAGCGACTGTACGAATATGAACATCAGGAAATATCGCCTTACAGCAATGGAAGAACCATCTGATGCAATGCTTCACGAATTGATGAGACAGGTGGCGTGTTCCGCACAGCAAAGCTCTGCCAATGCAAAAAAGGTTTTGGAAAATAAGATGCAAGAGACAATAAACCACATTCGCAAACAGCGTGAAGTTCCTGCAAAAAGTGCACATCGATAATGAATAAATTGCTTCGTCCTGTTTTATGTGCAGTGGAGATCCTAACGGAGCAGGGAAAACTTCCACGACAGAAAAGTTGCTTGCTAACAAATGAACGATATAGCTTTTATAAACAGCAATATCCACGATATGACTAAACAACAGTTCAACAGCAAAGACGGCACTGATGCAAAAAAGCGACTTGTGTTTAAAACGCGAAAGACCTTTTCATGACAAGAAACGAAAAAGGAAATAACATATCAACCTCAAGGCTTTAAAGTTGATATGTATAATCTCATTTGAGACAGATAAAGAAAACTTTATTTTGTTGTGAACAAGTCCTGTTCTCTAATAATTGACATTCTGTCTTCAAGTCGGTTGGAAATACGGAAAGCACTTATGTTCAAATCTCTTGCAGATTTATACAACGAGACAACAATTAACTTACAACAAAATAATAATTAGAACTTGGTTTCTAGTATAGAGAACGTTCAAATACCCTTTTTGCATTAAAGAACAAATCGTGCCAACTCAAACACCGGATAATAACAAGCGAATGGCCAAAAACACATTGCTTCTTTATTTCAGGATGCTTTTCATGATGGGTACTTCGCTCTATACGAGCCGCGTCGTATTGAATACGCTGGGAGTTGAGGACTATGGTATATATAATGTGGTGGGGGGAATCGTGGCCATGTTTGGATTTATTAACGCCTCCATGTCTTCAGCAACCCAACGGTATATCACTTTTGCCTTGGGCAAAGGGAATAAAAACTGGCTGCAAACAGTATTCTGTACAACACTACAAATACACACTTTGATTGCAGGTATAATCGTGCTATTGGGAGAAACGATAGGCCTTTGGTTCTTGTATAACAAAATGCAGATACCTGCTGATAGAATGTTCTCTGCCTTTTGGGTTCTGCAAATTTCTATAATATCGGCAGTTATAATGATAATAAGCGTTCCTTATAATGCAGATATCGTAGCACATGAAAAAATGTCGGCCTTTGCCTACATTTCCATTTTGGAAGTCGCACTCAAGCTGGCAATTGTTTATATATTGGTAGTGTTTTCCTTCGACAAGTTAATACTATATGCTTTTCTTTTGTTGGCAGTTCAAGTATTTATACGCTTCTGCTATAGTATCTATTGCAACAGACATTTTGAGGAAACAAAATATAAGCATATATGGAACAAAACATTGTTCAAGGAGACGACTAACTTTGCTGGCTGGAGTATGTTTGGCAATATTGCGGTAGTGTCATATAGTCAAGGCTTAAATTTGTTGCTGAATGCGTTCTTTGGTCCCATTGTCAATGCGGCACAAGGTGTTGCTGTACAGGTACAGAGTGCCATTCAACAGTTTGTGGGTAATTTCCAAATGGCTATTAACCCACAGATAACAAAGGCATACGCCAAGGGTGAACTGGGCGAGATGCACAAGTTGATGTTTCGTAGTGCAAGATTCTCATTCTTCTTGTTATTTTTCCTATCTTTACCTGTTCTCTTTGAAACCAATTTCATATTGACGATATGGTTGAAGACCGTACCAGAGTATACGATGGTTTTCTTGCGTATTATGATATGCACTTCATTGATTTACACCCTATCTAATCCGCTTATTGTGGCAAATCAGGCAACTGGGAAAGTGAAGAGGTATCAGACTATCTGCGGAACTATTCTCTTAATGATTTTGCCTATATCATACCTCTGTTTACGACTGAAATGCCCTGCATACTCTGTATTCATCGTTCATTTTATAATGGAATTGTTGACGCAATTAGCCAGAATGCTCCTGTTGCGTCAATTGATAGACATCAAGATTAAAGATTATTTTACACTTGTTTATGGCAAGGTGATGATCGTTATGGTGGTCTCTATCATTTTACCAGCATTGGTATACTTCAATATGGAGGCTAATGTTTCAAGATTTTTTGTAGTGGGTTTCTTGTGTGTGATTTCTGTTTCAACTGCGACTTATCTCTTTGGCTTGTATTCTAATGAGAGAGTCTTTGTAAAGTCCCAAGCAATGACATTATTACTAAAGATTATGAGAAAATGATTACGATAAAAGACAAGAAGAATTGTTACGGATGTTCGTGAATCTACATTGGGAAAGGCTCATCTTTATAATGATGCGCTCAAAGCGTATGCAAAAACTCATGCAAAACGAAAAATCTTTTTCTCTTTAAAAGTAATGGCGTTTCAATTCATCAAGCTGCGGGAATATGTTTTGAGCTATCTATCCCCTATATATTATTGTACACAAGAAATTAAGATAGCAGTCCAAAAACTATTGAAAAAAACATCTAAATGAAGAAAGTTGTAGTATCTTTTTTAATTGGTTTTATATTTGGCTTGTTGATTTGCGGGTTATGTTGTATATGTTTTACTTCTTCTGGTAGTATTGATTATAGCAAGAAATATGGTATCCCAGAGATTGCATATTATATATTACAACCTTTAAGTGTACTCGGAACGTTTCTGGCTTTGTTGGTAGCGATTTTTGGAACTGAGATAAAGAATATGTTCTTCTCACCCAAATGCAAAGTTTGTATAGCAGGAGATGGATTTGACGAAGATTTAGGTCCTACAGCATCTACATCGTCTCCTATGGCTCAAATGTATAAATGTTCCTTAGTTTTAGAAAATATTGGTAGTAAGGAGATCACTGATCTGTCTCTTGTGGTCAAAGAAGTTCATTTTGTTAATGAAAACGGGAAAAGTAAAAAGATTAGTCGTTCTGAAAACACTTTGTTTTGGTTAAAACCAGAAGAAAAGAAAATCAATCTTCGAGAAACAGAACAGCGTGAACTTATTATTGCGAGGGTTTTGCCTGAGGCTTCAGAAGGGACTCCCGATAATTCGAGTAAATCACCTTTGAGGTTTTCTATTACTGGCTTTAATCTTGTTTCAAAGTATAACAAAAAAGGCAAGTGGGTTGTTAAGTATAGTTTGCAAACTCCACGCAAGATCATAAAGATTTTCAACATTAGTTTATCGTGGTCTGGAAAGTGGTGCAGCAGAATTAATGAAATGACAAATGAAGTAACGTCAGAACTAAAGGAGATAAAATCATGACACATATAAAAATTGTATATTATGATTCCGTAGCTTTGGATGCTGTAACTTTTGAAAGTAGGCTTCGCTATGTTTGCCAATCTATTTATATAATAAGAGATGGGATAATTTTGGCGAATTATGTAGGAACTGCTCATGATTTGTTTAATCAATTAGTCCCAGATGATAATCGGTACAACATCTTAGTTGCCGACATAGATACTACCCCTAATTCCTATTGGGGATTTATGAATAGAGACTTATGGGATTGGATGAAAGATAATTTCCAATGAAACAATATGAAAATAGGAATTCTGACACAACCTTTACGAAACAATTACGGAGGTCTTCTTCAAGCTTATGCTTTAACAAAAATATTGCACGATATGGGACATACGGCTATCGTTTTACATAGAAGCTGTGATTACCACATACGCGGTTCCCATTTTTTATACCTATTGGGTTGTTGGTTTAGGTGTTTACGCACACCACCCACATACATTTCGCGCCAAAGCTGGAACATAATAGAAACATACACGCAAAAATTTGCCCATAAATACATTCCTCAATCCCCTCTTATTTATCATACTAAAAGACTACGCAAATTTGTCTCAAGGCAAAAAATAAAAGCTATTATAGTGGGCAGCGACCAAGTATGGCGTTCGGAATATTCTCCATGTATCGAAGACTATTTCTTGGAATTTACAAAAGGCATGGACATAAAAAGAATTGCATATGCAGCGTCATTCGGAACGGACGTATGGGAATTTAGCAAGA
>ERZ808246.2354-NODE-2354-length-11957-cov-3.686691_pt1 | contig 11957 bp, 9 predicted proteins | sample MGYA00521083_ERZ808246 | MGnify/ENA primary metagenome ERZ808246 (study PRJEB31516, sample SAMN03275577) | gut metagenome | biome: mammalia-associated habitat; material: feces | host: Papio cynocephalus | place: Kenya | collected 2012-07-07 ...
GGATACGCCGGAAACGGTCTACTTCGATGACATTAATACCGAGGTCTATGGCTTTTCCTACCATACGCGGGAGCTGCGGGAATCGGTTCTCGATGCGATTCATCCGGAGGCGGATGGACACATCCACATTCTGCTTGCGCATGGGGGCGACGCGGAGCATCTGCCGATCGACAGCGCGGCACTCGCAGAGGCACCGTTTGACTACATTGCCCTCGGGCATCTCCATAAGCCGACGGAGCTTGTGGAACGGAAGATCGTCTATGCCGGGTCCCCGGAGCCGCTCGAGCAGAGTGAGACCGGGCCGCATGGCATCTTCGTCGGCGACCTCCATCCGATCACGCATAAGCTTCAGAAGCTGGAGTTTCTGCCGCTTGCGAAGGTGAGCTATGTGCCGCTTCAGATTTCCGTGACGGAGCGGACCTCGAATGAGGAGCTTCAGCGACTGATTTCGGGAGAGATTGAGAAGCGCGGCGTGAAGAACATTTATCGCCTCCGCATCGTTGGAAAGCATGATCCGGAGGTACGCTTCGATCTCTCGTCGCTTCGTGAGCGCTACCGCATTGTGTCCGTGGAGGATGTGTCGGAGCCGCAGTATGACTTTGTGGCGCTGTACCGTGAGCATCCGTCCGATATGATCGGCTTCTACATCCGAAAGCTCCTCCGCGAGCATCCGGAGGACATGAGTGACATTGAGAAAAAGGCGCTGTACTATGGCATCCATGCGCTCCTGAAATCTCAGAAAGGAGGCGAGTGATGCGCTTTATCGACCTTCATATCGACGGCTTCGGCAAGTTCCATGATGTGACGCTTCGCTTCGGCGAGGGGATGAACATCCTCTATGGGCGGAACGAGGCCGGAAAGTCGACCCTCCATGCCTTTCTGCAGGCCATGCTCTATGGGCTGGAGCGTCGGCCGGGCGTCGGCAGTGCCGCGCGCCTGCATAAGAAATACCGTCCGTGGGACACGCCGGAGACCTTCGGCGGGGAGCTTCGGCTTCGGCACGAGGGGAAGACCTACCGCATCGTCCGCAATTTCAATGCCGATGACCTGAGTGGCGAGACCCCCTCGGTGGGCGCACTGTCCCCGCGGGAGGAGAGTGCTTCACCGTCAGAAACAGCGATGGGGGCACGTTCTGCAGCGTGTGCAGGAGCTACGAAAGCAGCAGGCACGGGAAGCGGTTCGACCGCAGCGAAGCCACAGGGAACGCCACTCGAAATCTGGAATGAGAGCGATGGCGTGCGGATCGAGGATCCGAAGGCGTTTCTCAAGACGCTGCTCGGCGGCATCTCCGAAACTGCCTTCGAGAATACCGTCTCCATCGGGCAGCTTCGCAGTGCGACGAGCCGCAGCATGGTGCGGGAGCTTAAGGACTATATCACGAACCTTAGCACAACGGGTGACCGCTCACTCGATGCGGCCGGTGCCCTTCGGCTTCTGAAGGAGCAGCGAAGTGCACTGGAGGCGAAGCGGGTGCCGGAGGCCGCGAAATCCTATGTGCAGCTGATCGGGGAGATCCGAAACCTGGAGCGGGAGATTTCGCAGCCGGAGTACGAGAATCAGCTTCGGAAGTACCAGGAGCTTCGCTCCGAGGTGCGCACGGAGCAGGTGGATCGCCAGACCCGGCGCGAGGAGCTGCTTCAGAAGACGGCAGCGCAGGAGGCGGTTCTTTCGCAGGCTGGCTTCCAGACGGCCGAAGACATGGAAGAGACGACGGCGCACGCCGATCAGCTGTATCAGCTCTGCCAGATCGGGGCGGAGCCACGGCAGCGCCTGCTGCGCATCGGACTGCCGATCCTGGCCGGTCTGCTGGCACTGCTGTTTGTCGTCGCTTCGGTGCTGCTGACAGCCATTGCATCGCCGGTGTTTGCGGCGCGCTTTAACCTGGCACCGGAGAAGGTACCGGGGCTCGTACCGCTCGTCACGGGACTCCGCGTGCGGCCATCGATCCTTGCGGCCGGGTGCATTGGCCTCACCCTGCTTTCGGTGCTGCTGCTCCTGTGGCGTCTCTATGCGAATGCGGCCCGGACGCGTTTTCTCCGGGAGACGGCGTCGGAGCTCGAGGCCCTGCTCACGAAGCAGATCGGGAGCTCCGAGCTGACCGCGGACGCCATGCAGAGCTTCCACACGCATATGGAGGAGCTCGCGCGTGCCTGTGCGGAGCTGGAGGAGCATCGTGCCGCTCTGCAGGAGGTGACCGCGGAGCTTCAGACCCTCAACAATGATGAGCGTCGCTACGATGTCGAGCTGCAGAAGCAGAATGAAAAGCAGACGGAGCTCGAGGGGAAGCTGCAGCATCTCAGCAATGTGAAGAACCGTGCGGAGATGATGAAGCGGACGCTCGATGAGAACGATGCCATCACCGTCGAGATCGATGCGATCAATCTCGCGATGGAGACGATGAATGAGCTTCAGAGCTCGATCCAGTCAAGCTTCGGGCACTACCTGAATAAGGAGGCCGGAAAGCTGATTGCGGGCATTACCGGCGGTGTCTATGATTCCATGTGGATCGACCAGAACCTGGATGTGTTCATGAATACCCCGGGGAAGATCGTCCCGATCGAGGACGTCTCGAGTGGCACGATGGACCAGATTTATCTGGCGCTTCGTCTCGCGGCGGCACGCCTGATTCAGGGCGGTGAGACAGGAACGACCGGCGCATCGGCGGTGACCGGGGCGGACACGCGGACAAGTGGTGCACCGACGGTGACTGGGGCGGATGCTGGTACCGAAGGCGGGAAAGCACAGCTGGCGGAGGCGCGGCTTCCGCTCATCTTTGACGATTCCTTCGCGATGTACGATGAGGAACGCCTGACCGCGGCCCTTCAGTACATCATGGAAATTCATCCGGGACAGATCCTTCTCTTTACCTGCCATACCCGCGAGCAGCGGATTCTCGATCAGGTAAAGGCGAGGTACCAGCGGATCGAGATGTAAATGGAAGAGGAAAGAGAAGCAGCTGCACCTGTGAACGAATCGAAAAGCAAATAGAAAAAACAGAAAAGCCTGGGCACACCAACCGAATCATGCGTTGATGGTGCCCAGGTTTTTTTAATTATGTGAGCAACGCGCTCGCGGCGTGCCTGCAGTGCTGAGCTGAAAACATGAGCCTACGATGCCTGCACCCTGATACGTTCGCACGCCCAGAGCTACTCTTCAATTACCTCGATACGTAGGTAATCGAAGGGAATGGTCTCCATGAAGCAGTCCTGGCGGAAGACCGTGATGGACTTTCGCTGAAATTCGCGGATGTTCGGCGTGAGCCAGATCGGCACGGCGAGATCGAGGTACTCGCAGATCTCCTTGAGCGCCGTCAGCACCCGGTCGGTTCGGGACAGGCTGTAGTCCTCCTGTCGGGAAACGCAGTCCCGTACGATCCGTCCATCCTTATAAATTGTGCCACTCATACGAAACATAGGCTTCTCCTCTTATCTGATATCCATACGTCATCCGCACGATTTTCGAATGCTGTAAAATAGCTACCGATGAAGGCATGGACATATATCGTTCCACTGAAAAATGCTATAATAGCATGAAAGGCGGTCAAAAAAACCGTACAGGCGAGGCTGACGTATACGTGAAGGATTTGACGTTTTTGGCTTCCCATCAAAAAGCTGTACAGGTATGGCCGACGTTCATGATTTATTCAAATATGGAGACTATAGTTGAAAGCAGGAAAAAAGTAAAGAGCGAGCGGCGATTGTCGTAGCCGCCGGTAAAATCCATTGCTTCCAGGAGGACGAAAGACCATGGGACTTGAGATCGAGCATCCACAGCAGTTTTTAGAAGAGGCGAAGCAGGCCGTCGCGGCGTATCAGGTCGTGAGCGGGCAGCTGAAGGCGCAGCGGGAGGAGGAACGACAGGCCGCCACGACACTCGAGAAGCTGCGGAAGGAAACGCAGGAGAGGATTCAGAAAACCGTAAAGGCACGGGGCGAGGAGATCACCGCCACCTATGACAAGCAGCTTTCGCAGGTCGATGGACGCCTCAAAAAGGCGCAGGATGAGCGGGAGCGCGCCCGAAAGGAGGGCGTGAAGGGACGCATTCGAAAGGAAACGGAGCCGCTCGTGACCGAAAACCGGGAGCTTCGGCGGCAGCTCGCCGCGATCCTGAAAAAGGATCACGCCCCGGCCTTCTGCAAAACCGGCGTGTTTTATACCCTTTTCCGTCCATCGGGCTTCGGGGAAATTTTTGCCTGCCTTCTGACCTTCGTGCTCATTTTTGCAGCGCTTCCCTTCAGAATCTACTACCTGATTTCGCAGCATCAGATCTGGCAGCTCGTCCTGATCTACGTGATCGACATTCTCGTTGTCGGTGGGCTCTATGTGGCGGTGATGAATGCCACCATCGGGAAGCATGCTGCGGTGATCCGAGATGGACGGAAGATCAAAAATCAGATACGCCGTAACAAAAAGAAGCTGAAGGCCATGACCCGGGCGATTCGTTCGGATGCCAATGAATCAGGCTACAATCTCGAGTCCTTCGATGATGAGATCACGAAGGCACAGCAGGAGCGGAACGACGTCATTAGCCGAAAGCAGGGCGCGCAGAATACCTTCGAGACGGTGACGAAGAACATCCTCACAGATGAAATCGAAACCGCGGCCCGCCCGCAGCTCGAGGAGCTGCAGCAGCGCCTGAAGGCCGCGACGGAGCGTCGGCAGCAGCTCGAAAGCGAGGAAAAGGAGCAGGCACTTGCGCTCTCGCAGCGCTATGAGCAGTATCTCGGTAAGGGCCACATGAACGCTTCGGACATCGACCGCATCGCAGAGATGCTGGAAGAGGGCAGCGCGGCCTCCATCATTGACGCCGTCGCAAAGCTCGAGCATCCGGCACAGTGATTTCCGTACTATAGGCACTGTAAGCGCTTTAAAATGAAGATGTGCCTGTAAAAATGAGGTGATTTCCCCAAAACCATAGGCACGCCTGACGCGAAATCTTCAAACGTGCCTAGTAAAAAGGCGCGCCACCATAGGCACAGGCGTCCATTAGGAGCTCGTGAATGCCTATAGTGGCGCCTGCAGAGCACGAAAAAAGCCCCGGCCACTGGAAAAATCCAGTGGCCGGGGCTTTTTTTTATGAAATTCGGAATACGACGCTTAGATATCGCAGTTGCCGACGGTTCTTGGGTATGGAAGCACGTCACGGATGTTCGACATGCCGGTGATGTACATGACCGCACGCTCGAAGCCGAGGCCGAAGCCACCATGACGGGTGGTGCCATACTTCCGAAGATCCAGGTAGAACTTGTACTGGTCAAGCTCCATGTTCATTTCCTTCATACGTGCGAGAAGCTTGTCATAGTCCTCCTCACGCTGGGAGCCGCCCATGATCTCGCCAATGCCTGGAACGAGGCAGTCAACGGCGGCGACGGTCTTGCCATCCGGGTTCTGCTTCATGTAGAAGGCCTTGATCTCCTTCGGATAATCGGTCACGAAAACCGGACGCTTGTAGAGCTTCTCGGTGAGGTAGCGCTCGTGCTCTGTCTGAAGATCGACACCCCAGGACACCTTGTACTCGAACTCATCGTTGTGCTTCATGAGCTCATTGACCGCATCCGTGTAGGTCACACGTGCGAACTCCGAGTTCAGCACATGGTGGAGACGATCGAGCAGTCCCTTGTCGACGAACTGGTTCAGGAAGGTCATCTCCTCTGGAGCATTGTCCAGCACATACTGAATCATGTACTTCAGCATATCCTCCTCACACTGGATGACATCATCGAGATCTGCATAGGCAAGCTCCGGCTCGATCATCCAGAACTCTGCGGCATGACGCTGTGTGTTCGAATTCTCGGCACGGAAGGTTGGGCCGAAGGTGTAGATATTGCGGAAGGCCTGCGCGAAGGTCTCGCCATAGAGCTGTCCGGAAACAGTGAGGCTGGTCTTCTTATTGAAGAAATCCTTGCTGAAATCGATCTTTCCTTCCTCGGTCATCGGAACCTGATCGAGTGGAAGCGTCGTCACCTGGAACATCTCACCGGCACCCTCGGCATCGGAAGCCGTGATGATCGGCGTATGCACATACACGAAGCCACGCTCCTGGAAGAACTGATGAATCGCATAGGCAAGCAGCGAACGTACCTTGAAGACGGCCTGGAAGGTGTTCGTTCTCGGACGGAGATGATCGATGGAACGAAGGTACTCCAGCGTATGACGCTTCTTCTGCAGCGGATAATCCGGAGAAGAGGCACCCTCGAGCTGCACCTCGTCGGCCTGCACCTCAAACGGCTGCTTCGCATCCGGTGTTGCCACGAGCTTGCCCTTTACGATGACAGCGGCACCGACACCAAACTTCGCAACCTCCTGGAAGTTCGCCATGCTGTCATGGTAAACCACCTGAAGCGGTGTGAAGAATGTACCATCGGAAATTGTCAGGAAACCAAACTGCTTCGAATCACGGTTGGACTTGACCCAGCCGCCGACCGTCACCTCCTGATCGTAGTAGGCTTCTTTATGCTTAAAAATCTCTCTTAAAGTCGTTACGTTCATAATGTACCCCTGTTTCTCTCAGAATACCGCGGAAATACGCGATGATTGAACTGATTATAGCGTAAGGCTTCCCTGTTTTCAATGTTTCCGACATGAGGTGGGAAGAGTTTTCATGTCACTTTTATCAATATTACACACGTTTTACGTGGAACTGCATGCAACTTTACACTTCTATCTTTAAATATAAGGCATCTGAGAAATGAGGAAGACCATGGAAATACGTCTCATAAACATTACAAAGAGCTTTGATCATAAGATGGTGATTCATCCGACGACGCTGACCATTGCAGATGGAAGTTTCACAACGTTGCTTGGCCCATCCGGATGCGGAAAAACGACCCTGCTTCGAATGATTGCAGGACTCGAAACGCCAGATGATGGTGAAATCTGGCTGGATCAGAACTGTGTGTTTTCAAAAAAACAGAACATCAACATCCCGCCTGAGAAGCGGATGCTTGGATTCGTTTTTCAGGATTTTGCACTTTGGCCACATATGACGGTGTTTGAAAATGTTGCGTTCGGTCTGCGTGCCCGCAGGGATACTAAAAATTTAGAGAAGAGGGTACAGGATGCCTTACGGATTGTGCAACTCGAGGGATTCGAAAATCGACATCCCCACCAGCTGTCAGGTGGGCAGCAGCAGAGAGTGGCATTCGCCCGTGCCATCGTGGTTCATCCGGGTTGCATTCTTTTTGATGAACCATTGTCTGCTCTGGACGCTCTACTTCGTGAGGAGATGCGGCACGAGCTTACGGAGCTCACAGAGGCTCTTGGCATTACTTCTGTATTTGTTACACACGATCAGAGCGAGGCGATGAGTATGAGCGATCGTATTGCTGTGCTCAATGCAGGCTTTGTGGAGCAGTATACAGATCCGGAAACGATTTATCACCATCCAGAGAGTACATTCGTTGCACGTTTTGTGGGACGGTCCAACTGGTTGAACGATCAGGAGATGTTTCGGCCAGAGGTGGCCACTCAGACACCAGAAAGAAACGCCCTTCATTATACGCTTCCTGTAAAAATGGCGCAGTATCTCGGCAGTAATTATGAGGTTACACTCCAGTACCAGGATGTAACGTGGAGCATCTACAGTGACCATAAACAGAGGCCTGGTGAGCAGATGTCCATTTACATAGATCCAGAACAAATCATTACTTTTCAAAGAAAAGAGGTAGCATCAGCATGAAAAAGTGTACAACATCCATTTTACTCGCCATGTGTCTCGGCTTAACCGCCTGTGGTGCAGCACAGCCTGCTGTAGAGACAAGCGCAAGTGCAACATCCGAAACAGCACAGTCAGCGACAGCAGACACAACGGCAACTGAGAACACTTCACAGGCAGAAGAGAGTACCGAGGCAGGGGATCAGAAGCTTTTTGGTAAGGTGACGGTATATATGCCGAGTCCATCTGGACTTGCAGATAAGCTTGCAGAAGCCTTCACGGAGAAGACCGGCGTCAAAGTTGAACAGTTCCAGGGGACAACAGGAGAAATTCTGGCGCGGCTTGAGGCAGAGCAGGCAAATCCAGTGGCCGATGTGGTTATTCTTGCTTCATGGTCAGATGGACTGAGCATGAAGGCAGACGGCCAGTTGGAGAGCTATACACCGGCCAATGCAGACAAGGTCAATGAAGGCTGGATCGATGCAGATGATACGCTCTTCGGTTACAGTGCCTCTGCCGTTGGTGTTATTTATAACACGACCATCGTCCCAGAGCTGAATGCTGACTGGTCCGAGCTTTCTGATGCAAAATATAAGGATATGATTGCCATCCCGGATCCTGAGAAGTCCGGTGCATGTAAGGATTTCCTTGCGGGCCTCGTTACCGGTACAGAGAATGGTGAAGAAATCATGCAGGGTTGGGCAGACAATGGCCTGACGGTTCCAGGTGCCAATAAGGCGGCACTTGAGGCTGTGACGACTGGCGAGAAGGGCATTCTTATTGCCGGTGTTGATTACAATGCTTACTCTTCCATGAAAAAGGGTGAGCCGCTGAACATCTACTATCCAGCAAGTGGTACCGTTGTAAATCCACGTCCGGCGATGATTCTGAAAACAGCTCCGGATATGGATAATGCGAAGGCCTTCGTAGATTTCCTGTTCAGTGATGATGCACAGCAGCTAGTTGCAGATGCCTACCTCCTTCCAGGTCGCAGCGATGTACAGTGCGAGAACCGCACCAATCTATCCGATATCCCAACGATTCCAACCGATTGGGAAAAGATGATGAGCGTGGCTTCCGATACTGCAGCGAAGCTGAACAGTCTTTGCAAGTAAGGAATTCATTATGAAATCAACAGGACGAAAACAGAATCTTCCACAGCTTCTTTTGCTTATAATTCTGGTCGGCTTGATTCTATGCCCTTTGATTACAGTATTTGCTCAGGCGGTCATCACAGATGGCCGCCTGAATCTGTATCAGGCATGGATGACAATCGCAAGCGCAGAAAATATCGAAACCGTCTGCAATTCACTGCTACTCGGCATTTGCGTTGTTTTATGTTCTACATTGATTGCAGTCCCAACAGCCTATCTTCTCGCACGTACCCAGCTTGCAAGGCATGGTTGGCTGGATATTATCTTTATGATTCCTTTTATGACCCCACCCTACATAGCGTCTATGGGCTGGATACTGTTCATGCAGAAAAGGGGACTTTTTCAACAGCTTTTTCCGGCAACGGGAGCATGGTCAGAGAAATTCTTCTGCTTTGGTGGCTTGGTACTCGTGATGAGTCTTCATGTCTTCCCATTTCTTATGACCATGCTTAAAAATGCCATGCTGAACATTCCGGCAAGTTTGGAGGAAAGCGGTGCGGTTTTTGGCGCAGATTTCAGGTTGCGCTTACGCAGAATTTTCGCACCACTGCTTACCAGCAATTACGTCATTGGTGCGCTACTGGTCTTTGTGAAGACATTGTCGGAATATGGAACACCTTATACTTTCGGACGACGCATTGGTTTTTATGTGTTTACAACGGACATTCACCGCTATGCCACGACGGCCCCGATTGATTTCGGCCGCTCTGCAAGCCTTTCATCTGTGCTGATCTGCATTTGTATGGGGATGTGGCTCCTGCAGAACTCCATTACGAGTAAAACCAGTTACCGTCTGGTGGGGGGAAAGGGGAGTCGCCCATCGTATACCGAACTCACGACGCCTGCACAGACGGCTGCCTGGCTGTGGTTGCTTCTGGTGATACTGACAGCGATTGGCGTTCCATATTTTTCCATTATTTCGACCTCTCTCATTAAGCTTCGAGGTTATGGACTAGTGGCAGGGAATTTTACATTTGATCATTACATTGAACTCTTTTTCACAAATAAAGCAGTGGCGGCAATCTGGTGCAGTCTTTTTCTTGCTGTTTCTTCGGCGACAATCTGCTCGATCATTGGCACCGCAGTGGTTGTAATGGTACAGAAATCCAGAGGTATTGAGAGGAAAGCGCTGGAAGGAATCAGTTTACTGCCGGAAATGTTGCCGAGTATTGTGCTCGTCATTGGCATTATGTTGTTCTGGAATGCGATTTATCGGGTGATTCCACTTTATAACACCATCGGCATCATGGTGCTGGCATATGTTGTACTGTATCTTCCTTATAGCGTGCAGTATGTAAGCTCTGCATTTACACAGATTAATGGCAGTCTTCTGGAGGCTGGACGTACCTTCGGCGGTTCTCCATCCTATGTGTTCCGACGCATCACGCTCCCGATGATCTCACGCGGCATCTTTGCTGGATGGATGATGATCTTTATCATTGCATTTCGTGAACTGGTCACTGCCTCATTGATCGCACCACCAAATGTACTGGTGGTGTCCACCTATATCAACCGGGAATTCGAGCAGGGCAGCGTATCCCTCGGCATGGCCATGGCTGTTTTATGCGTGCTTATCACGACGACTGCACTGCTGCTGTTTCATTATGTGACCGATAAAGGGAAAGGGTAGAATAAGATGAAAACGATTGGAAAAATGAAAAGACTAGTTCCGTTTGTGGCTATTCTGATGGTGATCGCAATTTCGCATACTGTTTACGCTGCTGATAATATGATTCCAACTTATGAGGTGAAGTTTTTGCTGAATTCCGAGCAGGTATTGAGCAAGGAACATTTATTGAAAAAAGAGTATAGGAATTATTTTAATACGGATTCGGAATATCATACTATGAGCATTCTGTATCTGGATACAGAAATGCAGGATTTTAATAATCAGGGATGGATTAACAGAATTCGGGCAAAAGAAGGAAAATCAAGCTTTGAACTAACATATAAAAAGCGCTACCCAATACAGGATGGCAATATTGAAAATGCGCTTACATTGGCAAATCGGGAGGGATTTGATGCAACGGATATGAATTATTCGGCTGAGATTGATTGGGGATATTCTAAAATGACTCTGAGTTTATCATGCCAAAAAGAGAAATCAAATAAAGGGTATGATGACTTAGAACTTCCTAAAAAGAATGCGGCAATTGAGATGATAAAAGACAAGATGCCGGGAAAAGAGGAAAACTGGCTATATGAAAACTGGGGCAAAGATGTTATTAAAGATGCAAAAAAGGCAGGCCCTGTACATTGCTATAGGTATAATGGAAAGTGTGATGGTATAGATGTTGATATTGAAATTATGCCGATCGAGAATCAGACGAATGACAACATTACATATGTGACAGAATTGTCATTTAAGGAAAATGATTACGAGAGTGCGAGTGAAGGCAGGGACATCATTATGAATGAGCTAGATGAGTTAGGAATTTTGGAACATAGAGATTCGTTGAAAACACAGATGATTTTAGATGCATATCTTGGCACCTGAATGATTCGATGCTTTTTGCGTTCCTGTGATATGAATATTTTTCACAATTCGTTGACTTTGGGACACCATGACATGATTGTTGACACAATTTGTTGCTTTTCTAGTAATGTGACATTACGCAAGGCTTTCATCCGACTTAATATGTTAGATGAATTTCAGGTTTTTGACGCAAATGAGATTTTTTAGGGACACGTGACATATCTCAAGCCTCCGCCATTCATCGAAGAAAGCTTCAAAAAGCACATGCAGGGACTCAGAAATAATGTCATAGATTTTGATATCCTTTGTTTTGCGTTAGCGCGTAATGTCATAGCCCTGCATTCTTTCAAGTCTGTGAAAACCGCATAAAGTCATAGGAATTTTAAATGCTTAATTTGCATCAGTTTTTCAAAAAGGTAATGTCATGGGAAAGATATTCATCCTGATTTGTGTCAGTGGGGCTTGGAAACACAAAAATGAGCGCATGGGTGGCGGCCCCTGTAGCCCCTCTTTCAGCCGAAACCGTGACCATCCTTCCGGTGCGTCTGCTTTGTACATTGTGAAAAACAAAAGGGCACTGTTTCGGGATCTTGTGCAATTATTACGAAGCCATCACACGAAATTCGTCACTTTATTGTCAAAATAACGGTTTTCTGGGTTAACAGCGCGGGTTT
>ERZ808246.2355-NODE-2355-length-11952-cov-18.816676_pt1 | contig 11952 bp, 9 predicted proteins | sample MGYA00521083_ERZ808246 | MGnify/ENA primary metagenome ERZ808246 (study PRJEB31516, sample SAMN03275577) | gut metagenome | biome: mammalia-associated habitat; material: feces | host: Papio cynocephalus | place: Kenya | collected 2012-07-07 ...
CAGATCCTAAGTCTGGCTTGTCTACCAATTTCAACACACCCGCAAGGCCTTCCGGCAGGGGAATCTAGATGATGATAGGGATTCCGCAGGGAGTCCGGGCGATTGGAAGCTGCCTTCACTCCGAGTCCGAAAGGATTGCAAAGATAATTGAAATCTGTTAATATTCAAATATTATTTTGCTGTTTGACATCTGTTTGGCATGCGGATCCCTTCCGCCGACTCTGCGGCCAAACGAGAAGCTGTCTTGCTTTGTTTGCTTGAAGGTTTTCACCTCAAAGAACATTTCAAATAAATCAAAACGGCTTCTGGGATTTGTTTGGCAGGAATGTCGTATCGTTGGCGCTGGTTGTGACTTTCTCGAGGGCGTCGATGGTTTTCTTCTCCTCCTCGGAAAGATCCCCGGTCAGAGCGGAGGAATATTCAAGAGCCTTTTTCCTCTGTTCGATTGCCTCTTGGGACTGTTCGGTCTGTTTGATGGCCTGCTCCACACCGTTCTCGAATATGTTGTGGATGGCGGTTGTCAGGTTGAGCTTCAGGCTGTTGACCTGATCGTCAAACAGAGGAATCCTGCGATTCTTGTACTTGGTCTTGCCGAGTTTCCACCGCCAATCGTCAAATGTTCCGTTCAGATTCACTCCGAATTTGAACGGGATAGGGGATTTTAGGGCAGAAAGGTGGTACTTGAACCTTTGGTCAAAATTCTGGAGACCGCTGGCCGCAATCGAATAGCGGTCGATCTTCAGCAGGAAAGGGAATATCTCCAATTGGTTGTCCTTGATGATGCCTCGGATTGAGAGCGATTCGATATTGCTTGAGTCCTTGTCTTTGAACATCAGTGTCCTGCGTAACTTATTCAGGTCTTCACTCTCGGACAAGGAGAGATTTTTTCCGTCTATCTTGACAATACCGTTCAAGGATGGAAGCACGATGTTCATGGACGTGTCGATAGAGCTTGTCGCCGCGATCTCGCAGTCGAGCCGCCCTTTTAAAGCCTTGATCATCGGTGCTATGCTGTCCACGGCCGGGAATAGCTGGATCACTTTTTCTGTGGTGATTCCGGAGAAGGTCATATCGAAACCGGCCTTGAGGTCTTTCTTCGTCCGGGTCGAGTAGAAGCCTTCAAGGTAGACATCGCCCATGTTGGTGGTGGCCACTGTGTTTGTGGCCTGAAGGCAACGCTCCTTCAGCACGAGGTCGGTGGCTGCCCGGGAAGTCTCAAGATTCGAGTACCTTATCTTGTTGGCCTTAAGTGAGATTTTCGCGTTTAGATTCGCCGGCAGCACTATCAAGGAAGTTGTGAGGGTTGTGTCGGCTGCCGCTGATTCCTTGATGGTGTTCAGATAGTCATCATCATCCAATCCGGAGAGTTCGGTGTGGTGCTTGGGCGCCTCGAACTTTTTCCCGGCGTTGAGAGCGATAAGTATCTCGTTGGCATCAATCTCATTGGAGGAGATTCCCAAATCCAGATCTAACCGTCCCTTGCCTGAAGTCAGAATTCTTTTCAGTCCGGAGAGTCTCCCTTTCGCCGTGATGTCAGAAACACCTGACTTGAGAGAAAGCTCCTTCAGCTCAATCACATTGTTGGAAAACTTGCCGCTGAATCCGGTGATCCTGTTGTCAAGAGGGTAGGAAGGTGTGATGACAAGGCCCTCAGCCATATCAATGCTTCCGGAAATGTCCCAGTTCTTAATGTATTTTGCGATCGATTCGCCCAGTTGGATCTTGATGTCACTCTTCTCGAAATCTTTTTCTGACAGATAGTCCGGCAGGGTGACCCCGGATCTGTACCTGCTGAAAGCCTTCTTGAAAAGAGAGTCCCGCCTCACCCCAGGGTAAACCCTTTGCAATGAGTCAAGAATATGCTTCCGTCGAGACTGCCTTTCAACCGAGTTCGGGTGAGCTTCCACGGCAAGCCGTGCGTCCCGGACGGAAAACCGGTTGGCGCCATCTCTGATAGTGATCCTGTTGTTGTCGCTTGAAAGACTTAAGAACGGAACGATGTGCCGGCCGATCAGATTCTGCGTGAGTTTGAACGTGTTGGCCGAACGCAAGGCTCCGACGAAACATGAGTCCATATCTCTCATCCCGATCGAGGCTATGTCAAGATGCCCGTGGACCGGATGTCTGAACGGGTCTCCGCCCATTCTTTCTTCCGCATTGTGGGTGGAAAGTCTCAGGTCGGTGCCGCGGATGAATGTTGAGGATCCATATTCACTGAACAGGCTGTCGATTGTGATGGAAAGTCCGCAGTGGCGGTGATCTCGCTTGGCGTGGGAGGCCTGCCCATCCTCGTCATGATTGAATTCCCCGAGGCTTATGTCCGTGTGGCCGATGTATGCGGTGAGCGAGTCCTTTGGCACGCTGACCTTTATACCGTTGCTTTCAAGCCGCCCTTCCAGTCCGATTCCGGAAAAGTTGAACAAGTCCAGCTGTGAGATCCGGAATCCACCCTTGACATTGCCCTCAAGGTCACCGTGAAGGGAGATTCCGAGGCTGTCAGGCAGGTATGTGGCTAAAGAATCCAGAACGAAATGAAGGCTGGAGTTGATGTCGAACTCCGGATCGTTGCCAAGCAGGTCCTCGGCGGTCCCGTTGAGTGTCACTTTCATCCCATTGACGCTGAAGCAGAAATCCGGTACTTCGGCGGTAAGTCTGCCGTCCTGGCTCTTTGCCGTGATGTCGAGATCGAAGCGTCCCTTCCCGTCAATCCCTTCCCATCCGATCCGCGAATCCGGCACCTGCACCCTCACGGAAAGTGGCGGCAGACTTCCGGAACTTTTGTCGTAGTAGCCGTCGCAAGAGGCGTCCACGGTCAGGAGCGCATCGGTGCTAAGCTTCGTCAAAAAAGGGAAATTCTTCCCGAAATACCCGGCGACCTCGCTGACGGAAGCCTTGTCGATTCCGGCCTCCGCCTTTAAATGAATATTCTTACCCGAGAAATCGGCTTTCCCGCTGGCGTCGAGCCCGACGGTCGCTATCCTTGCTTTCATCCTTTCCACGCTGACAACCTTCTTGTCAAGCTCCGGGAATATGTCTCCTCTTATTTCCACCGGAATGGACATCCTCCCCGATGACTTCAGGCCGAGGAATAGGCGGGATGTCATGTTGACATCAAAATGCCCTGACCTCTCTTTGATGTCAAGGCTCTCAAGTCCGAAAGCTACTGTGTCCGACGGCATCCTACCTGCGGCAAACAAGGAGTCCAAGGTGACGCTGACATTCTCAATCTTCCCTTTTCTTGCGTCGTAATGCCCTTTCGCTGTGAGACTTTTTAGGAATATACATCCGAATATGGTGTCCGCCGGATTTGTGTAGACCACGAACGGCCGTCCTTCAAGACTCACCTTGCCGATTGAGATCGGTGGCAGGGTAGAGGCGGTCGTGTCCCCGTCCTCCTTCGCCGACCCGTCTCCGAACATATTCCAGTTCGCCCGGGTCGAATCATATTGGTGCGCGAAGATTCTTGGGTGTTCCAGGGAAGCCTTCCGGATTCGTATCCTGCCTGTAGCGGCGGCCAGATAGTTCACGGAGACGGAGAGCTTCCTGAAATGAGCCAGAGTGTCCTCCGTCTCTCCGCGTCCGGCCTTGAGCAGATGGCTCCCGGAAACTTCCAGGGAATCGAACTTCGTGAACCTGCCGTGCGGGTATGTGATGGAGAAGTTGTCGATAGTGACTTTGAGATTCGGGAAACTTCTGAACATGGAGGCCTTGATGCCGGAAAAGGTGATGTCTCCGTCAACATATTCATCAGCGACCTTGTCCATAATGCGTGTCAACACTTTGGTGTTCAGCGCCACCTGCAGGACGATCACGACGACCGCCCATATTCCCAGAAGCACCCACAGTACCGGCCTCAGCCAGCGCCATGCTCTTTTCCCCATGACCTTGACTTCATTTTCCATAGAACGCAAAGATAATTAAAATAAGTTCAGAGTGTACATGTCTGTAAAATGGCTATCTTTGACGGACTGACCATTGGTCGTGGCTGAAACTTGAGGCATTGACGAATGAGCGGCATACACATGTCTGTGGCACTTTATGACCTTTTCACTGGCGTGGCCTGAACCAAGACAAAATCTTCCGTTTCGTTCCCCTCTACGAAATCGTCGGCGAACCATACGTGATCTATTTCAGGTGAAATAAAACAAGTCGCTGAGCTTTTCGAAGCGAAATTATCCTCTACGGCGACACTTCTGCCCATTTTCGTCGCCCCACGGTGCTTCGGATCACTCTTCGGCGACGTTTTCGGCCCTATTTGTCGCCCAATAGTTCCGGATGATGCCCGCTGACAACATTTTAAGTGACTATTGTCATTCTTGGCCGCGAATATGCCACCAAACGCTCCCGTCGGTATCCTTTTGCTCCATGTTGGCGGCGAATATGCCTTAAAATGCCACCGTCGTAAGTTTTTGCCATCGGACAATATAGCTGTTTAAGCACTTTTGCTTTTTCGTGTGACATTTGGCTTGCTATTATGTGGTGGATAATTAAAGGCCGCTTCTTTGTGGGAGGCGGCCTTTGATTATAGTATGCGAAAATCACTTATCGTTTCTTGGACACTTTCCAGGCTTGTTTTCCGTTGTAGGTGATTTCAACGGATTCATAGCCGTCGGGAACATAGCTGGTGGTTGTATCGTCAATCTGGGTGACGTTGGCAGGGTTGAATCCTACGAATATTCCACCCATTATGTTGATATAACTTTGGCTGATTTGAGAAGCATTCCCGTGACTAATCATGGCGGAAGGGTCTCCGGCACATTCAAATACTCCATCGTAAATATTCAGGGTTGCAGTATAGCTGCTTTGGGCAGGGCTTACCTGAATTACTTTTACTTTTTGAGTTGGGTCATTGTTTTTGTCAAGACCGGAATAGAAATGCCCTCCAAAGATGTTAAGGATACCTCTGTCTATGCGTACTGCTCTATTACCTTTTGTACTTCCGCTTCCACCATTAATGGTAAGGTTTCCATAAATATTCATTGTGACATCATTATTAGCACTATTCTCTCCACGCAAAAGCACGGCTGCTGAACCCTCAGTTCTGGTAGTAGTTGTTGCTTCTATATATCCGCTTCCACAAAGATTCATAGTGCCTTTAGATATCACAGTTGTGATAATGTTTGTGACATTATTGGATGAGGATGGCATTATTTTTCCATTTTCTCCAATTATAAGCGTGTTGTTGCTGGCTAGCCCAATTTGATTCGTGATTTTAATGGTGCTGTTGACCAAAGCAGGACTTTCAGTGTCAGCACCTTCTATCGCTGCTTTTAAAGTCTTTTGGTCCGTTGCCTCTTGTGCTTTTAATACTCTGTACAAATCTTCTTTTTTCGCAACACCATAACCATTGGCGATGTAATTCTGACAAGTATAATCTGAGAACGAACCTCCTGAGATTTCGATCGTTGCGTTCTCATAATCTGAGTGCCGGGAGTCCTTGTCAACGTAAACTGTCTGGCATGGCACTACGACACGGCTGTCGCCCACGCGGCCTGTCTTGTCATCCGGGTCTGTTGTGGTGAACGTGCCACCGTTGATGGTAACCTTACCTCCGCGGCAGAGCACACCTACACCTCTTTCTATATTGAATGTGCCGTCATTGACGATGATGTTGTCCTTCCAAGCGGCATAGATTCCACAGGCGATCGAATTTCTGTCATTATAAGCTTCATCCGACATTTGGCCTTTGAAGGTTCCTCCATTGATGGTGATGGTGTTGGCCTCGCCCTCACGGGAATTGCCGTTGGTCAGGATCACCGCATTGTTCGAGGACACGAATGAGCCTCCGTTGATTGTTATCGAAGATCCAGTCAACGTGCTTGTGGCTATTGCCCCCTCAACAGCGGTTATATTGCAGTTGTCGAATGTGATGTTCTCATCCTTAAGTCCTTGTTTGAAGAAGAGTCCACTGTATTTGGTAGAAACAATGTTGCCGTTCGTGAAATTGACGGTAAGTCCGTCTTCCGCTACGAAGAAGACATCGTCGTCAGCTGTTACAGTGTTGCCGTCAAGGTCGAAAGTGACGCTCTTGTCAATAGAAACCTTAACCGTGGTGACATCGCTTACCAGCTTGATTGTGGCGCCGTCGGCAGCTGCCGCGATGGCGGCGTTCAATGTTGAGTATTCTTTTCCGTCAATGGTCGCCACAGTTGGTTTGGAGGAATTGTCCGTGAAAGGAACGACCGCATTCCTTTTGATGGCTCGGCCCGTGCACTTGTCAATGGAGACGGTTTTCCCGTCAGCGTCCTTGACTGTGAATGTGATAGTCTTTCCGGTAAGATCGACTGGATGAATCGTGAAGAACGCATTCAAAACCTCTCCGGAGGCGATGTCAATTCCATTGCCGGATTCCTCTCCGAGGTTGAGGGTGATTTCAGACGCAGTCTGGGAGGCTGTGATTGATGTGGTGAAACCTTTCTCTGACACAGGTTTTGTCGCGTCAATGGTTCCGTTCAGGACGAAAGGTTTTCCTTCGGATGCGCTGATGGTGATGGTCTTCGCTTCGCTCACGGCTTCTGTGAAGGTGTGGGAATACCTGATCCATGCGACCTGATTATAAAGCTGGAAATTGATGGAATTGCCGTCAACTGTGCCTGTGGCGCATGCGTATTGGTTAAGACGGAGATGTTTTGTGTCAGTGTTGGCGGTCTGTCGCTGGTCGCTGAACGACACGTTTATCGCTTCCTTGGATGCGTCTGACAGAGTGCCGGACACGGGAGAGAATACATAGTAGTCCACCTCTGTGTCAAGTTTGAAGTCCGGACTGTCGAGCTTGGTGACAGAACTACCTCCGTCATTGATTGTCAGCACTGAATATGTGGAGGAACCATAAACAGCAAGTCTCTCGCCGTTTTCCCAAACGAAAGACACCTTGCCATCGTTGAAGGACAAACCTTTGGTAGAGAAACCGTCTGGTTGCTCGATAGTCGCATACACACCATCACGATGTTCCATGGCCGGGGTGATTTCTTTGGCATTTTCGCAGCCGGCGATGAGCGTAGATGTAGTGATGGCTAAAAGACAGATTCTTTTCATAATGCCGCTTGATTACTAATAATCATCTTCATTATCTGGTTGCTCGCCGAATACGGAGCCGCTTCCGTCCAAAACGCTTGCGGAAAGAGTCAGGTCAATCTCCTCGACTTCTGGTTTCACATAGTGATTTTCGTTAATTTTTTTCATAAAGATTCACATACTGGCGAGGCTCCTGACCAGTCAATAAAATTATACAAAGGAATGACAAAAAGTACAAGAGGGAGCCAACACGTATATGAGACACTCATACTAATCGCCAACTTTTCTTTAGGTATTGGTTCGCCGCTTTTATGAGCTATAAAGAAAAGTGGGGCAAATATATATATATATATGCAAGTTTTTTACGAACTTTTTGACGTTTTTTTTGAGGACTTGCTGTGCTGTTTTTTTGATCAAGTCCAAAAGTATGTGTTCAGGCATATATCTTAGATAGCCTGTACAAGAAATACTTAATATCTGAAACACCACTGAGTTGTACCTCGAAAGTTTTCTTACAAAGCATAGTGTTGCTGGAGGCTGCCACAGGGCTATCTTCGGTCAGGAGCACCGTTGCTTGGAGGCCATGGCGACCCTTTACCCGGACAGGGCGCGCGAAGCGCGTAGGTCGCCATGCCCTCCAAGCAACGGTGCCAACGCAAGGTAAATCATTGTCTGATTCATTTTCATAAGAATTAATATCACCCACTCTATGTCCAAACGCAACACGCTCAGTGTCAACGAGTGGCAGAAAATGCATTAATTATCATATAGTTAGTACTTTGTCTTAGGTGTTAAACAACTAAAGACTAGTAGCTAAATTATTTATTAACAATGATTTATAAATCACGCCAAGAAGACCTTCCTACTTGTGGCCAGACATTGAACCGCATCATCGACCTCCGGTCAGGGTACAGGCTAAAAGTTGAGAGGCAGAATGACAATTTTGCGGCGAAGTGCCGTCGAACCCCTCCATTTGTCGGTTTTGAACGACATTATGGCCAAAGAATGTCGTCCGATCGCTCCGGCACTGGAATGTGAACCCGTATCCAGATGCCTTGCGGCCCCACGTCAGGGTACACGCTGATTCCGGGGGGTATTTTCGACTGTCATTTATGTTGAGCCTTGCGGTCTCGTGTCAGGGTACAAGCGGAGGCGGGTCCTTATTGCGGCCCACTCGTGCTGATGTTGGTGTGGATTTACGGAACGCCTTCACGTCAAAACCTACCTGAAGTGCCTGAAAGGCTCATTCCCATGAAAATCCGATTCCTTTGCACTTAAGTTTTTCAGCCCGGACCAGATTCCACCGGCACAGATTCGACTTGCGGCTGAAAGCCGTTTGTAAGATTCTCACTGTCCATAATCCCTCAGCGCTCTTCGTCCGGTGGATTGCGCTCCGGTCGGACAGAACGCATGATTTCTTCAAAACCGAGTCAACCTAAATCAGAAAAATACATTTCCTCCGGCCAACAAGCCTTTCGCCGGACAAACTGTTGAACCAACCGGTGGCAAGTCGTCAGCAAACAACCTCTTTGGCCGACAGTGTTGACTTTGGCGTTGGCGCGAAATAACAAAATTCAGTTAACAAGGCAGAGCCCGTTCTTTAACACGGGGTTTGGACTTGCCCCGAGTTCTCCGATAGAGGCTACAGCCACATAACGCTGCACGACCTCGTGGACGTATCTTGCCCCGTTTTTTGGGTCATAGGAATGAAAAAAAACGGGCCGCCACGAAGCGGTCCGATTGTGGATTCAAAATTGGAGTGGGCGGATTACTGCTCCTCAAGCAGCTGGAGGTGCTGAACGTAGATGGCCTTCATCTTCGCCGCTCTTCTCTTTACAGAAGGCTTCTCGAAGTTCTTACGGGCGCGGAGCTCGCGGATGGCACCGGTCTTCTCGAATTTCCTCTTGAATTTCTTCAGAGCCCTTTCGATGTTCTCGCCTTCCTTGATAGGAACTATGATCATAATGCTGTTACCACCTCCTTTTTTTCTAAAACTTTGGAATATTCCGGCAACTTTCACCGGTAAATTCCCAAGCGCTCTCTAAAGCGGGTGCAAAGATAGGAAAAAAATGTTAATTTTGTAAAAACAAAAATGTTATTTCAATGGACAGCCCGTTTTTATACAACCGATATGTGACCGGACAACATTTCATCGGCCGGAAAGAGGATTGCTCGATTTTGGCTAATCTGTTGACCCAAAATGAGAACGTTGTGATTTGGGAACCCTTTGGGACTGGTAAGAAGTCTCTCGTCCATCAGGTGCTGACGAAACTAAAGGTTGATGGCGCGTCTTTCACGGTAGGCGAGATGACCGCCCTGGACATCCGGCAAGGAGAAGCCTTTGTCAAAAGGCTCGGATCGGCTGTCATAAGGCTTGTGGCCTCTACTCCTGATGAATATGAAAAGATTGTCTCGGTGCATCTTGAAGGGACACATTGGGTGTTCGACCGTAAGGCGTTCTCGGACACGGACACTATCCTTTCCACTAACTGGGACTTGGATGAGGCGGATCTTAAGGCAGTTCTGCGCCTGCCTTACGCGCTTGCTGCCGAGAGAGGTGAGAAGATGTTCATGATTGTGGATGAGTTCCAGAACGTGGACCTCGCCGACGACGGTGAGCGGATCTTCAAGTTGATGGAAGGGGTGATGGACGAGGCCAAGGCCGAGGGACTGAAGATATTCTCCTATATATTCTTGGGTTCTCAAGTCAATGCGATGGAGGACATATTCATAAAGCGTCATTTCTTCTATCGCCGCGCTACCCGCTTGAAACTCAGCAAGGTGGATGAAAGGGAGATCGTCGAGCACATCATCAAGGGCTTCCTCGCGAGCGGAAAGGTTATCGACAGGGACCTGATCAGTGGGGCGTGCCGCCTCTTTAAGTGCAACCTTTTCTACATCAATCATTTCACGTCCATCTGCGACTCTTTGTCGAAAGGTTACATTATGGAACCAGTCCTTCTTGAGGCTCTCGCTACCGTGATGGCTATAAACCGCGGCCGCTTCATCTCTATGATGGACGACCTCACCACATTCCAGGTGAGCCTGCTGAAGGCGATCATCGACGGCTACACCAAGTTCAGCACGGCGGAGGTTATCCGGAAATATTCCCTGAACTCGTCCGCCAATGTGCGCCGCCTCAAGGACGCCCTGATGAAGAAGGAGATCCTTACCTTTGCCGGAGAGGACGCCAAGCCGGTGATCCTTGACCCACTCTTCGAGTACTGGCTCAGAAACTACTATTTCAAGAAGAACCAATAAATTACGAATATCCTATCTCGCCGTGGGTTTTAGATGACTGCCGGCAAGAAGAAACGGAGGAATGAATATATGAACTCAGCTAAAAAGAAAATCGCCGTCCTGACAGGCGCCGGGGTGAGCGCCGAGAGCGGACTCAGCACGTTCAGAGGCAACAACGGCCTTTGGGGTGAATATGATCCCGATGAGGTCGCTTCGATCCAGGGTTGGTACCGCAATAGGGCTCTGGTTCTGGATTTCTACAATGGATTGCGTAAGAGGCTAAGTGAGGTGAAGCCTAACGCCGCCCACTATGCCATAGCTGAACTTGAGAAGGAATATTTAGTGACTGTCATCACCCAGAACGTTGACAATCTGCACGAAAGGGCAGGAAGCACAAGGGTCCTGCACCTCCACGGCGAGGCTACGAAGGTCCGTCCAGAGGAGGGTGAATATGACCGTACATATTCAGAGAAAGAGGTGATCGACATCGGCTACGATGAGGTTCATCTTGGGGACAAGGCTCCGAACGGCAGCCAGTTGCGTCCTCACATCGTCTTCTTCGGCGAGGCCGTCCCGAACATCGAGAAGGCCATCGACATCGTCTCTGCCGCCGACATCATGCTGATCGTCGGCACGTCCCTGAACGTCTACCCCGCCGCCGGCCTCTATCGCTACGCCTCGAACGCCGCCCCGATCTATCTCATTGACCCCGAGGATGTGGCGGTCAACGATCCCCGCATCACCCACATCCGCGAGGTCGCCACGAAAGGCATGGAGACCTTCCGCAAGTTGCTTGAGCGGTAGCTCTTTTGCCTCAATCTGCCATTCCACTGTCAATTCCGTGCGTGGAATCCAGGTTATTACGCACGGATTGATCTTGCCGAATTGACTTTGCCTTGATCCTGCTGCTGCGAAATATTTTGCGGATTAGGGGATTTTGCGTAAATTTGCGGTCTGTTTGATGGTCGTGGAGCTCCAGAAGTTCCGTGCCGAGGGTACGGGCGCTTGCGGCTGAAACTTAATAAAGTTTTGTTTTTTATGTACGCAATTGTTGACATTGCAGGACAGCAGTTCAAGGTTGAGGCTGGAAAAGAGATCTTTGTTAACCGTCTCGCGGCGGCCAAGGATTCTTCAGTCGAGTTCGACAAGGTGCTGCTCGTTGACTCCGAAGGGCAGATCAAGCTCGGTAATCCTTATGTAAAGGGCGCAGTCGTCAAGGCCACCGTTCTCGATGACGAGGCAAAGGCCGACAAGGTGCTCGTGTTCAAGAAGATCCGTCGCAAGGGATTCCAGAAGCTCAATGGCCACCGCCAGAAGCTTTCCAAGATCCGTATCGATGAAATCGCTTAATTTCTAAAGAGTAACAGATTATGGCACACAAGAAAGGACAATCAAGTTCAAAGAACGGTCGTGAGTCTCATTCCAAAAGGCTTGGACTCAAGAAATTCGGCGGTGAGGTCGTAAAGGCCGGCAACATCATCGTAAGGCAGAGAGGTACTGTCCACAATCCTGACAAGAACGTCGGAATGGGCAAGGACCACACTCTCTACGCTCTCGTTGACGGAACGGTTAAGTTCACAAGGAAGAGAGAGGACAAATCCTACGTCTCGGTTATCCCTTTTGAGAACTAAGACTCGGAGGATTGATAATGAAAGAGGGCTGGCTTCGAGTTATCGTGCCTGTCCTCTTTTTTGTTTG
>ERZ808246.2356-NODE-2356-length-11951-cov-2.884163_pt1 | contig 11951 bp, 6 predicted proteins | sample MGYA00521083_ERZ808246 | MGnify/ENA primary metagenome ERZ808246 (study PRJEB31516, sample SAMN03275577) | gut metagenome | biome: mammalia-associated habitat; material: feces | host: Papio cynocephalus | place: Kenya | collected 2012-07-07 ...
GGCGAAGGAACAAACTCACTTTACCTTGCGACAATCACAGACGCAGCAGCAATCGCCGCATACAAAGCAAATGGAATCTACATCGCAGGAACAAACAGCGCAACAGCCAGCGTTTCAGTATTCTATATTGAAGGAGAAGCAGAGGAATCTGGTGATTCTGGAAGTGAAAACAGTATTACATTTGACGGAGAACCAAAAGAACTTGTTACAAAAAGTAATTTAGAAAATAAAACAATTTCATCCATTACTATAAAGTTATCAGAATTAACATATTCTGGTTCTGAATCAAGTTGGTGGATTAGTATTATGACTGATACATCTTGGAGTAATGAAGTAAAAATTTCAGACAAAGGCACATGGGATAACAATAATGTAACTTACACAACAACAGACTCAACAGAAATTAACTTATATAAAAAGAATGGTATATTTATTGCAGCTCTTGAAGGTCTAACAGGCACAGTAACAGTTTTCTACGAGTAAAGCAGATTTTTCATTCCCATGTCATTCCCCGGCTTGACCGGGGAATCCATTGAAGCAACTTCAGTTTGAATCTATAATCACAAACACTTTAGAGGTAAAAAATGAAGTTCAAAAGTATTTTTTCAGTTTTTATAGCACTGGTTTTATTTTTATCACTAGCCTGTTCAGCTCCTTCCGAAAGCGCAGATGAAACTCTCTGTCTTAGCTCAGACTTCATGCGCGGATTCGATGCGTCCATGGTTTCACAACTAGAAGAATACGGAAGCAGTTTCTACAATGAAAACGGAACAAAAGAAGACATATTTAAAATTCTAAAAGCGCACGGAGTAAACTGGATTCGCCTTAGAATCTGGAATGCGCCTCAAAACACAACTCCGGGACAAAATAACTACGAGCGCACACTCGCAATGGCAAAGCGCATAAAGCAACACGGCTTGAACTTCCTGCTTGACTTTCATTATTCAGACAATTGGGCAGATCCTGCAAAACAAAGTCTTCCCGCTGAATGGGACAACGTTTCAAGCATAGAAGAACTTTGCAGCAAAGTCAGCGAGTATACAAAGAAAATTCTTACAGACTTAAAAAGCGAAGACTGCGCGCCAGATTTGGTTCAGATTGGAAACGAAATAAATTCTGGAATGTTTCTTACAAAATCAGACGGAACAACAACTTCCAGCATTGACTGCTACTCTTGGACAGAGCACACACAAGGAAACAAAAATCTCCTAAAAGTTTTGCAGTCCGCATCCAGCGCAGTTTCAGAAATTGATTCAAGCATAAAAAAAATGATTCATCTTGCAAGCAGCAAAGGAGACAACTTTGACTGGTGGTTCAAAAACCTGCAAAACCTAAAAGGCATAGACTACGACTACATAGGCTTAAGCTACTACCCTTTTGAAGAGCACGGAACATTAAAGCAGCTGCGCGAAAACATAGCATACTTAAAAAAGACTTACAAAAAGCAAGTTCTAGTTGCAGAAACTTCATGGGCATGGTCAATGGAAGCCTATGGAGACAGCACAAACAACATAGTATGGTACGAACCTGCCGGAATACAAGCTGCAAAGAATCTTGTGGACTCCAAAAGCACACAGCTCAAGAATTTAAAGACACAGACTTACAGCGGAAAAAAATGTGTTCAAGCTTCTGCGCAAAACCAAGCAACAGTTGTAAAAGCAATAATGGAAGCCACTTCCAATGCAGGAGGCTGCGGAGTCTTCTACTGGGGCGGCGACTGGATTCCAAATTCAAAAATCCAAGACACTTGGGAAAACCAGACTCTCTTCGATCTTAAAGGAAAAGCCCTAGAAAGCCTGAATGTGTTTTTAATAGAATGACATTGCCATTGCCGGAGGAACATCCGGATTTTTTTTACTGAATTTACAGAAAGGACTTCACACTCTCTTTTTTTTATTGTTAGGCTCAATTTCGAGTTTTAAATTTTAGTGTCATTACGGGCTTGACCCTGCGATGTTTCTGAAAGAAACTCGATTGATAATCCGTTGGAAAAATTGCTAACCGAGTTTGCTATGCAAACATCGCGGTGTCAAGCACGGCAATGACAGCCTTGTTAGCATAGGAACAACTGTTTAGTATCTGTTTTTATTAAAACTCAACATGCGACCTGTTAGTCTGACAACTTTTCTGCAATAGGGAAATCCTGCCGGCGCAGCTCTTTCTGCGGAACCTGCTCGTAGCCCCATTTTTCATAGCTTAACTCAGGGACTTGATTTTCCACATAGCTTGAAAGTTCTGTCAAAGTTACAAAACCGTCGCTGTCAGAATCCGCTTTTCCTGCAAGTCCGTCCAAGAGAACATAAGTAAAAACACCATGTCCGTTGTAGCCTTCCATTGCAGACTGACTATCCGAAGCCGCCGCCAAAATTGCGTGTCCAGTTGCCCTTGAAAGACGCTCGAATATTCCCTTGTCTCCCATTCCACGTTTATTTGAATCTGCAAAGAACGCGCCAGAATTGCAAGTGTCCAGCATCATCAGAGTTTTGCCAGCTTTTATAAGCGAAAGATTTTTCGTCAAATCGCTCTTTGAAATTGCCTTGAGCGGAATGTCGCTTTTATTCGTGTAGCGGAAATTAACAGGAATAAAATAATAGTCGCCGTCATCATAAGCCGTTCCGTGTCCTGAAACAAAGAAAACAAAAACATCATCGGCAGTTACAATTGAAGAAAGCTCCTTGAACTTTTGCTCCAGACCTTCTTTTGTAACCTCGGCATCTTTTAGCGAATAAACGCAAACATTCTGATAAAGCCCGCTTTGCTGTTTTTTAAACGATTCTTCAATTGAAGTAGCATCCGGCACGCAATAATTAAGCCACAAATCTTTATCGCGGTATTTGTTCACGGCAACCGTAAGAACATACAAATTCGGCTTGGAAGTTTTTCCCTGCCAACTTACATCTGCGCTAGCACGACGGCTTTCTATCATTCCTGCAGAATTCATCGCAAAAGCTTCAATTTTATTCTGCCCATTTTGCAATGTAACTGTATGCCTGAATATTTTATGCTCGCCTTTGCTTGACACAACGCCTTCAGAAAGCCGGATTGTTTTTCCGTTCAAGACAATGCTGACATTCCCGATTCCACCGCCTGTATTCTGCACGCAAATATCAAAAGTAACATCGCGGCTATCAGACAGTTCCGGCAGATTTTCTATTGCAACAGCAGGAGCATTTCCGCTACGCACAATCGAAGCAAGATTCACTTCCTTTGCATATTCTGAAATATCCTCGCCACGCATTTTAGCCGCAACCAAGTCCGGGCGGTAAAGCTTGTCATAAACCTGATCAATGCCAATTACATCCATGCCATCAACAATATGAACAAGATTCTTCATAGCCCATTCCGTGCCAGTAAAGAAACCTTCGGGCGTGTATGTGATGTAGTCATAATCAGTCCTTACAAGATGATAATTAGCACCCCAGTTTTCAACAAAAAATGTATCAAGTAAATTATTTTTATCTATTTCATAATTCCATATTCCAGTTTTATTACATAGAATAGTTGTATATTCTAGCTTACCCGTATAATAATTCCAAAATTCTATAGAAGTATCTTTTTCTACAGCAATATATGGATTCTCTCTTAAAAAAATACAGTCATCAAATATATCAACATTATCTATAAAACAAACTTGTTTATCTGTTGAAACTTCTTTTACAGAAATTTGACCAAACTCATGAATAAAAAAATATTTTCCATCAGGGCTATAATTTTTTTCATATGCACTATTACTACTTATAGATTTACATAAATTTTGAGTTTCTCCTGAATAGTTAGATAAAATTTTTCCTGTGGCAGAATCAACTAAAAAAAAACGAAACTCACCTTTATCATAGTATCTTATAACAAACTTCTCTCCATTCGAAACAAATCCTAAAATTGATGCATCATCAGCATAAAACATAGCCCATTCTATTTTTTCTTTTTCTATATTTATGGAAAAAAAACGATTATGATCACGAAAAAACACTCTCTTTCCATCAGGTGAAATCCAATTCTGACCACCTTGCCAATCATCTACATCAAAATGTAAAGTTTTTTTTATTTTTCCTTGTTTTATATCAAAAATAGAAATGTCCGATCTACCATTAGAAGAAAACACAAAATCAGAATCACAAGACAATATATTACTTATAAGGCTACTAAGATAAGTGCCTTTTGTAACAACTATTTCAGATATCAAGTTCCCACTAAGATTAAAAATAGAGATTGTATCTATACTTGCTTTTGAATTATAAATCAAACAAATAATTTTTTTTCCATCTGGACTTAAAACAGATTTATAAAATCTTAAACTTTTTTTCCACTCATTGATTGTCTTTTTAGTTTTTAATTCAACAAGTTTTAATAAAGTTCCTTCATTATCATAATTAAAAGTTATAATATGTTTTCCATCTATACTAAAAATACCATAATCAAATTGTTCTTTATTTTCTAATTTTATTTCATCATCTATTTTTATATCATATATTTTACTTTTGCCGAATCTAAAGTTTATTAATAAACGACTATTCAATACATTATAATATATACTTTCCACAGGTTCTTCATAAATAATTTTTTTCATTTGTTTATTTTTTTCTATATTTAAAATTACAACAGTTCCATTTTCAGCACCGATAACTAAACATTTTCCATCAGGAGTATATATTATAGAGTTTATTTCTGTCTCATATTCATCATTTGTGTTAAATATACAAACTTTGCATTCATTTTGAATATTCCAAATTTCTATGAAACCATTATAATTTCCTACTGCTACAAAATTTCCCTCAGGACTATAAGCAATAGACTTCACCATAGAGCTGATATAAAATCTCTTTATTTCTTTACTTTTTTTTATATCCCATATTCTAATAGTAGAATCCTTACTTCCACTTGCTATAAATTTACCATCAGAACTGTACGTAATAGAACTTATCTCATCTGTATGACCTTTTAAAATCCTCACTTCTTTTTTATCTAAAATACTCCAAATTCTAACAGTTCTATCCTTACTTCCACTTGCTACAAATTTTTCATCAGGGCTGTATACGATATTACTAGTAATATCATAATTGTGCTTAGAATCAAAGAGCACAACAGGCTCTTTGCATTCTTTAATTGTCTTATTATCAATCTTTTCCGCAGCAATTCCTCTCGTTGTATTTTGGGCAGAACAAATATTTGCTATCGACACAAAGAAAAACAATGTCAGCAATACTTTAGAAATCTTCATCTTTATACTCCAATTTAACTTCTGAACTTAGTTCTGCATAAAACAGCCAAGGCAAACTTTCTTTCTCAAGAAAAAACTAAAGCTACAAACGTAAAAAATTGTATTGGACACCAACATTCACAGCATTTGATTTTATGCAATAATCTCCATAGAGTAGGAATTTATTGTTTATTCTTAATTCCAAATTCAATGGAAAATATATCGAAGTATGTTGCACAGATATGTCTCCACCCACACCAGCAGAAAACGCAATACGCTTATTATTAAATAAATAAATTTCACCACATGGTGAAAACTCAAAAACACTTTCTGCATTATCATTTATATAATAATTAAATCCACCTTTTACCTTTAAAAAATTAAAATATTCCAAATAAACTCCTGCATTAAATCCTACATTATCATTGTCAAGACTAGTTCTATAACCGCCAAATACTCCAACTCCAATAGAAAGAGTTGCCCAAGAATAAGAGTCCACATTAAAGAAAGAATCGTTTTTATAATCCTTTAGCTTAACAGAATATGACTTTCCGCTTATATACGAATTGCTCCAGTTTCTTGTTTTTCCAGATACAACTTCTATATTATGCTTTCCCTCAAACAAAGGAGAGTCAACCTCAAAACTTCTATTTTTAGTTACATAGCCACAGTAAATGCCGTCAATATAAAGCCTTCCATCAATAAGGCTCTCAACAGTAAGTTTTGTAGTCTTGAAGTTTATTTCAAATGAACTTTTATTAGCAGTAGAAATTTTCTCTTCTTTAGGCTTTTGTTTTCCAATAGTAAAAGAAAACTTATATTCACCATTAGGCAAAAGAACAACCTTATCTTTTTTTATTTCTCCAAAGTCTTTTCCATTTATAGTCAATTTTCCAAGACTGCTTACCTGAACAGTAGCTTTTGCTGCCTGAATCTGCACAGAAGTTTTCTCACCAGTTTTTACCTCTGCATTTTTTGTAAAGATAAATCCATCAGCAGATTTTATTTCAACCTTATAGATTCCAGAACCAAGTTTTGAAAGTTCCAGTTCCTTTTCTGCCTCTACGTATCCATATCGTTTTCCGTTCAAATAAACTTCGCCAGAAACATTGCTTAAAAGATTAATTCCTCCTGACTTTACAAAAACATCCAAAGTCTTGTTAGCCTCTACCAAAATATTCTCAAAGAATTTTTTTTCACCAGCACGGATTTCAAGATAATATTTTCCAGACTGCAACTCTTCTATTTTTTGAGGACCGTTTTCCCTTATATGACATTTAAAATCACTGTCAAGATATAAATCACCCTCGATGTCGCTAGTAACAATTATGCTGCCTGTCTGCTTAACTAAAGAACTTGAACGTCCTGCAAGATAAACATCACTGGCGGTATTCTCCTGGAAGCTGCTGACCTGCCGTGGTTCTAAGAACATCATTTCTAACTTCCTTTAAGACTTCTTCAATGGACTTGCCTTTCTCCGTAATCCTTTTTGTGAGCGCGGGAGTGTAAACACCGTCAAGGGCTGTTTCTCCAGCTTCGGCGGAATAAACGATAATCGAATTCTTGGGTTTGCGGCTTACGGCTGCAAGTCCTCGGGTGTCTCCGCCACGATGTTTGCCGTTCGGAAACGGATCATTTCGGCACGAGTCCAAAACAACCACATTGGATTCCCCAACCATAAAGTCCATGACTCTATTAAGGTCAACACTGCTATCGGGAATCTGCTCTTCATCATTAATCATTTCATTAACAGGAATAAGGTAATTTGCTCCCTGAATCTGAACCGCATGACCACCATAATGAAAAAAGGATATTCCACCTTCTTTTTCTACTTTATTTTTAAATTCACGTAAGCTAGCAAACATTTCATTTCTGTTTGCATTTTTTACAAATGTTACAGAAAAACCGATACTTTCAAGCGCAGCTTTCAAATCCTCACCTTCCGGCACAGGCTGGCTCAAAGATTTTATCTCGCTGTAATCACCGTTGGCAATGAGCAAAGCGTTTTTGGCTTCTTGAGAGAAACAAGTACCAACTGCTATTCCAAATATGCATAATTTTAATAAAGTTTTCATAATCTTTCTCTTCATCTTTCTACTCCAATTTGAATTCTGCGCTTGGCTCTATATAAAACCGTTCGTTTTTAAAATCTTTTTCTTTACCGTTTAAATCTTCTTTAGAATATATTTCTTTGCAGATTTTAAACTCATCATCTTTTTTAAAATTTCCTTTGCTAGATACACCGTGCATTTTTATCTCGGCAATTGCCGCTTTCAAGAATTTCTTGTATTGCTTTGAATATTTTTCTTCATTGCAGTAACGAGAAATTTTAAACAGTTCCTTAAAAAGATTTTCTTCTTCACTCAAATCCATTTCGTTTCTTTCTTTTTCAAAATATTTTAAAAACGAAACCACTAAATATCTTGCAAAGCTCCCTGCATAAAAAGAAACAGAATTTGCAACAGTTTGAATTTCAGAATCAACTTTTGAACAAAGAGAATTTGTGTGCATAAAAAATTCAACATCAACAATGTCTTTTAAAGCTCGCAATGCAGGACGAACAATGTCAGTTTCTTTGTACTTATCAGCTTCTGTTTTTAAATATTCTTCAAAAACAAGTTCGTCTGGCTTGAAAAACAAAGTCATGTTTTCTTTCAATATTGTGCATCGTATAAACTTCAAAAAATCGCAGGTTTCTTTTGAAGTTTTCATTTGAGAATAATCAATGTATCGTTTTACAGAATGAAAGCACCAGCCTGTAGACCAGATGTATAATTCTTTTCCAGATAAAAAAAATGCAGTCATCCTAGCCCAGTCCGCGGCGTGTCGTTTAGAACTGCTTATAAGCTCATCAATTTCATTTTTGCAGCTTGCCTTTATTTCATATTTAAGTCGTTCATCAAGCTGTATTTTTACTTCCTCGCTTACTTTTTCCTTTAAAAGAAATTTCGGAACTAGAATAGTTCCTGCAAAAAACAGAGCGTAACCTGCAAGCAGAAAAGTAAAATCAACAGAAGATTTTCCATCAAATGCAAAAGAAGAAAAATATACCTGATTTTTTGTATCATTAATCTTATTAGCTATAAAATTTATAGCAGAAAAAATTGGAGATGCTGTACAAAAAATAAAACTAACTAACAGCAAAGCAGAAATTAATGAGATAACAATTATTACGCCTTTTGAATAAATTTTCTCTTCTACTGTTTTTTCTTTCTTTTTCTTTTTTTGCTCAGAAACATTTTTTTTGTCTTTTGACGCGTTTTCATCTGACTTACCATTGTTTTTTTTCTTGCAAAAAGACAGTATTTTCTCCTTCAGTTTTTTTTTAGGATTGAAATGAATTACAGCCCACTTTCCGTTTGCCTTAAAGCTGTTCTCAATAGAAGAATTTACACTTTCCGTGCTTTTTGCAAGGTGATACATAGATGAAGACACACCGACTAGAACATCAGACTTTATGACACGTGGAGCCAGAATCGGAACATCTCCGAAAACATTTTCTGTTAGCTTTATAAAAGACTCGTCATAATTCCAGTTTTTATCTTCAACAAGCCTTCTATAATTCAAATCTCCCTTTACAATTATAAGACTGCTTTTACTTAACTCTTTATATAAATCGCTATCTGCCTCTTTTAGTTCATTAAATGTTCTTGGAGAAGTCCAAAAATCATTTGTTTCAACTTTTATTTTTCCTGAATTCAGATAATCACGACATTCTTCTATATCTTTATCTTTTGTTAAAATAGACTGAAGCAAGAATCCAAAGTCATTTTCTGTAGCATCAGAAACAAAAAACGGATATTTTTTTACATGAAATACAACTTCGTTAGCAAGACCCAAATACAAAAAATAACAGGCTAAAAACAAATCTGAAAAAAGTTCTTTTCCGCAATTGTCGCATATTATATCAAAACGCTTATGTTTCTCTTTCTCATTACTAAGTATTTTTAAGAATTCATAAATATTTTCGCTATCATCACAAAGAACTGTAATATCATTCGCCTTAAAATCAAACCTATCTTTTGAATTAAGCTGACTTAAATCGCTTGTATTTGCAGAAAGACAATACAGAAGGCTTTTTTTGAAATATTTTTTTCCATCATCAGTATCAAATTCTTTTTCTCTGTCTTTTCTAGAAAACAAATTTTTTAACTGCTGTATAAAATCTTCATTTCCATTTATTATGCTGAATTTTTTTCCAGATGCAAAAAAATCATTCTTGTTACTAAAATATTCTTTCTGTGCAAGCAAAGCATGATAAAAAAGAACTTCCGCCTCAAAAAACGGAGCATTATAAATACAGTCTTTCAAAGTAAGTTCATTTACCTTTTTAAGCGCATCACATTTTTCATTATCACCTATTCCACATATAGCTTGTTCATCTAGTTTCTGTCTGAAAGACTTTAAGAATGCCACTACTATATTCGAAAAAACTTTATATTCTTCTTTGGTTTTTATTTTTCTAAAATGATTTATTACAATTATATTGCAGTTTTTTCCTTTTTCATTAGAATCATTATTTTCTTTTCTCTGATTTATATTTTCAGTTTCACAAGATATTTGTGAACCTAAAACTTCATCATCAAAGAATATTTCCAACATGGGAGTTTCTATAAATTTTTCATAATTTCCAGAGCAGTAGTCTTCAAATATTTTCTTAAACCTTTTTTCTACTGTGAATTCCGCAAACGAGCCTTTTTCTGCCGCTGAAAAATATTTTTCTTTTTCCTTACTTTTATTCTTCATTTTTCCTCTTACTCCATCACAGTATATGTAATCTTGAAAACACTGCTTTCGTAGTTTTCGGCGGAACTTTGTTTTACAGCCATGATTCCGCGTGCAATTTTCTGAATGTCGTTTCTTGCGTATTTTCCAGTCGAAGTCTGCTCAGGAAGACCTTTCTCCGAAGTTGAAGCGTAAATCAGAATCTGCTCCGCTCCGTAAACGCCGTCAACAACCTTAAAAACCGTGTCTTTCAAATCAGGAAAAGTGCGGACTTCACCTGCTCGAATAAAATTATATGCGACAGGAAGCCAGTTCTTGTCCCCGTTAGCGTCAATGCACAGAATCGCAATATAAGAATCTTTTTCCACAGAAATCATGAACTTTACAATGTCATTCGGATAAAGCATATTCACAAGATTGTCCCCGCTGTCGAGCATCGCCGCAGTTATGAGGTAATCAGGCTTTGGGATATTTCGTTTTTCAGATGAGCTGTTTTTTACAGAAGAAATATCTTTTTCAACTACAGAAGCAATTTTTGCATCTTCAAAATCCTTAAGAATTTGATTTGCCTGCATGGAATTCTTTGGGAATAAAGTCAAATTTAAGGATTTTATCTTTGACATTGAAATGATAATTTTTTCAGAAGCAACAAGTTCGCCTGCAGAATCCTTCAAATCCAAAAACAGCTCAAGATTTTCTGCATTTGGAAAATAAGTACCCGAAATAATATATTTTTTTTGTTCTGAAGACTTTTTCATCTGTCCAAAAGAAACTCCACGAGTTGCAACAATCTGTCCTTCAGAAGAAAGCGAAGATGTATCTATAATTTTTATACGCATTGTTCTTGCAGCCGCTCGTTTTATTTCATTTTTAATCCATGGAACAACAGAGCCACAGGTTTCAGAATCAGAATAATAGATAAAGCCGATTGCTGTTTCAGCTCGCTGAATTTGTTTTTCAAAAAGCACATTGTCAAACCGACGTATTCCGTCAGAAATAGAATTCTGTGCAAAAGTTGAAACTGCCAAAATCATAAAAAAAACAAGACTAAAATATTTTTTCATAAAATCCTCCAATTATTTTTTTAGAACACTTCCGTTTAATGTCATTCTTTTTAAAGCAGATGGAGATTTAATAACTCCATTCTCATCCGTATAACAGAAAATTCCTGCAAAGCCATATTCAGAAAGTAAAGAAAAATTCGTTAACAACATATTTTGTTTTTTTTCATATTCAGTAAACCAAAGCTGTTCAGCAGAATTAGAATCCATACCAACAAAAAATGATTTTCCACCATGTCCGTAAGAATCAGATGCATTTTGAACACCAGAAACAGCAATAAAGTCTTCACTTTCAGAAAGACAAAGAGATGTTATAAACGATGATGGATTTTCATTACGGTAAAAATAATTCCAACTTTCATTAGGCAGAAGTTTTATTATAACAGCAGATGTGTTTTCACTTTCAAAAGTTTCCGCTCCTGCAAAAACCTCCCCGCTATTATTTAGAACCACGCATGATACAGACTTTATACTTTGTACAAAATCTTCTTTTGAAATAAGTTTTCCGTCATAAGAAAATTTATATAATACAGAAGAAAGAACTTCTCCATTTTCATTTTGTCTGTTGCAGAGCAAAATGATTTTCTCACATTCAGTGTCATACAGACATAATGCATGATTCACAAGATTTGATTCTGCTAAAGGAAGTTCCAATGGCACTAAGGAAAAAATCGGATGGTCATTTTCAAAAGAAATTTTTAGAACAGTAAGACTACCAGCAGAGCCGAATCCAGTTGCAAGAATATTTGATCCGAATGAGCTTATAGAAAAAAGTCCTAAAAGTTCGGGAATCTTAAACGACTCAATATGACCATTTTTAGAATCTGCAACAAGCACAAGACCAGACTCCGATTTTTCGTTCATGCTCTGTCCCACGCAGATTATCTTGTTTTCAAGTAAAACTCCGTCATAAATTTTGTTATCAGCATTTTTTTCAGAAAAACTAGACTCCCATTTTTTCGTTCCAG
>ERZ808246.2357-NODE-2357-length-11944-cov-4.414921_pt1 | contig 11944 bp, 5 predicted proteins | sample MGYA00521083_ERZ808246 | MGnify/ENA primary metagenome ERZ808246 (study PRJEB31516, sample SAMN03275577) | gut metagenome | biome: mammalia-associated habitat; material: feces | host: Papio cynocephalus | place: Kenya | collected 2012-07-07 ...
CGAATGAGAATCAACGAAGTGGATGATTTCTGTCCAGTGTGCCAAAGGGCTATAAGACGTATAACTGATTTCTACACAGGGAAATAATAGATGGAAAAATGAAAAGAAAAAGTCTTTTGTCTCTTTTGCTCACATTCTCTTTGTTTGTTGTGGCTCAGCGACAGAGTGATTATGTGGGCGATGATGAATTGCATGTGCCGGCATGTAAGATTACGGCTCCTCCAAAGGAACTTCATCTCGACAAATTCTATAAGAAATATGTCAATGTCAATGGGATACCTATCGTTACCTCATGGCGCGTTCCTGATTCTTGTATTGTCGCTGCGCATCGAACCTTATATTACATGACGTGTATGCTGAAGCCAGATGTATTGAATGCGATGGTAAAGCATGGAACTCGTGTGGCTATTATGGCTCGTTATGAAGGAGAGACCGATATTCCTGAGCATCGTTTCATGGCGAACGACACTTCTGTAAATATGGATGTGCGCGCCAGGGGTATGGAGGGAACCATGAAAGTACCAGTCACTACTTGTGCTGAAGAAAATATCTTGGCATACCAGATAGATAAGTATCATGCCGCAGACATCTTGATTCATGAATTTGCGCATTCCATCCATCTTATAGGTATTTATCAGGTGGATCCTACTATCAATGAAAAACTGGATCGACTTTTGGCAAATGCAAAGGCTCGAGGTATTTATGCAAATACTTATCGTTTAGATAATGGTATGGAATATTTTGCTGAGGCAGTGCAAGATTGGTTCAATGTGAATGCGGAAGTTCAGCGGGCTGATGGAAAGCATAATTGGATTAATACTCGTGAGGAATTGCGGGCGATGGATCCTGACATGTACCATCTCTTGGCTCAGTATTTTCCTTCCACCCGACTTCAAATCAGCAAACATAAGAAGCAAAATGTTTACACTTGTGACTATACAGACCTTGTGACCGCACCTAAATTTGCTTTTTTAGGAAAACAACAAAAGGTAAAAGAGGGTTTTATGCCTTTCCGAGGTTATCAGGTGTATTATCGCATCGTGGGTGAACGTCAGCCAGGTAAGGCTCCTATCATCCTCCTCCATGGTGGACCTGGTAGTACGCATAATTACTTCGAGGTGTTAGACCAAATTGCAGAGACGGGACATCAAGTGATTATGTACGACCAATTGGGTTGTGGAAAGTCTTTCGTTGACGGTCATCCCGAACTTTGGAAAACGGAGACTTGGGTCGATGAACTTGCAGCTTTGCGTAAGTATTTGCATCTTGACCAGGTTCATCTGTTAGGACAATCTTGGGGTGGCATGTTGGCTTTGGCTTACATATATGAGCGCAAGCCGGAAGGTGTTCGTTCGTTGATTCTTTCCAGCACCAATCCATCGGCATCAATGTGGGTAAAGGAACAACACCGTTTGGTGAAGTTCTTGCCGGAGAAGGAACAAAAGGCGATAGCCAAGGCTGAGGCTACAGGCAATTTTCAAGACAAAGGATATCAAAAGGCCATTGCTCATTATATGGAATTGCATTGTGCTGGTCCTGTGACAGAAAAATCGCCTGAGTGCCTACGTCGTCCCAAGAAGTCGGGCACCTTGTCTTATATATATGGATGGGGACCCAATGAGTTGAATGCAACAGGCGACTTGAAGGATTTTGAATATTTGGAAAAGATGAAGAGCATCGATATTCCGACTCTCATTATCAATGGAACGGATGACCTCTGTACGCCTGCCATAGCCAAGGCCATGTATGATGCTTTGCCTCAAGCTAAATGGAAGATGTTTATAGGAAGTCGCCATATGCCATTTGTTGAAGATCATCGTTACTATTGCAAAGTCTTAGCAGAATGGCTGTTGACGCATAAATAATTAATTAAAAATGTATTTATGCTAACAAAATCGTGCTTTTGTACGATTTTGTTAGCATTTTTGTATGATTTTGATTTTGATTGTTGAGATTTTTAACTTCCTTTGCACCATCTTTAACAAAAACTTAGATTTATGAGAAATGAATTAAAACTATTCGGATTGTGTTTGTTATTGTCTGTTGCTTCTTGTTCAGATGACAATACAGTGACAGGACAGGAAACAAAACCTATCTATGAGGTTCCTTCAGGCAAGAAAATCTACAAGCCAAAGGAATTCCTGAGTCAAGACTGGCGTGTTGACACAACTGATTATAGTTATGCGCGTGCTGCCTATACAGACAATCTTGCGATTTTTTGGGAAAGTGGATTTGGTAAGGACTTGGCTTCGCCACCAGCTCTCGAAGGACATGACATGCATGTGGACTTGGAGAATCTTAAGACCAAGTTGGAACATTTCTACAAATGTTATCGTGATACATTAGGGTTTCATAAGGAGGAAGGCTCGTTGGCTGATACTTATCGCATGAATGTCATGATAAAGTATTCGCTGGAGGGTACAGCATATGGTGGAACATATGATAATAAGGTAGGAGCGTTTTGGGCTGCACCTAATCGTTTGCAGGACAAAAACCTCAATACCGTTGCTCATGAATTAGGACATAGTTTCCAATTGCAATTGGTTGCTGATGGTTATCGAGCATTCGACAATTCTTTTGGAGGCTTCTTGGAGATGACCTCGCAATGGATGCTTTGGCACGTAAATCCTAAGTGGATAGATGACGAGGTATATCATTGGAATGCTTTCAAGGAACTTACGCATAAGGCGTTCTTGCATCAAGAGAACAATTATCATTCTCCGTTTGTGCTCGAATATTGGAGTCAGAAACATGGCTTCAAGATTATCTCTGATATTTATAAGAATGTGCGCCAAGGTGAGGATGCCGTAAACATTTATCAGCGATTGAACAACTTAACACAAGAGCAATTTGTTGATGAAATGTATGATTGCTATGCTCGTTTGGTCAATTTTGATGACGATCGTGTGCGCAACGTAACTCGACAATATGCTAATTCTTTCCCAAGTGCGGTTTCTTATATGAATGACAAGGGAAATGGGTGGTATCAAGTAAATAAGGAACACTGTCCAGAGAACTATGGGTTCAATGCATTGAAGTTGAGTGTGCCAGCTGCAGGAGAGACAGTGAAAGTTGATTTCGAGGGTATGATGGGTGAGTCAGGATATACTTGCCAAAAGCCTCAAAGCGCAACTTATCGCTTTGGCTTTGTTGGAGTGACGGAGTCAGGAAAGTCCATTTATGGTGATATGGTTACTGCAGATTATGACCATCGTCAGGCAAGTGCGTCTTTTACTTCTCCTAATGATGAAAAGCTAAAATATTTGTGGCTTATCGTAACTGCTGGACCTAAAGATGCCCATTGGACATTGGCAGAGCAAGCTTTGGCGCAGTGGCCTTATCGGGTGAAGTTTGTGGGAACAAAGTTGATTTAGCTTATCCTTTCAATCAGAAAATGATATTTATTATATAAAAAAGAACTAAAACTTATAAGTCAATGAAAAAAAGAAAAGAAACTTATGCTGTAGTTGCATTGGCATTAGGACTTTCTTTGTCAGATGCGACTCAGGTTCTGGCTTTCGAGAACACGTCTGTCAGCAAGGCTTTGGCTGTTCAGCAGAAAGATTCTCAGAGAAAACTGGAAGGAACAGTGATAGACGGTTCGAGTGGTGAACCAATGATTGGTGTGACCATTAAGGTGAAAAATGGTAAAGGTTTAGGAACCGTGACAGACATAGATGGTCATTTCTCGCTCAATGTAAATAGTAAAACAGAGCTTGTGGTATCTTATCTTGGTTATAAGGAGCAAGTTGTAAGTGTGGGAGACTTAGGTGTTGTCACTATTAAGATGAAACCTGATGACCAACAGCTTGACGAGGTCGTTGTAGTAGGTGCTGGTACTGCCAAGAAAGTCTCTATAACGGGCTCTATCGCAACCATCAAGGGTAATCTTTTGAAAACACCATCTTCTTCGCTTACGAATGGTTTGGCAGGAAAGTTGGCTGGTGTGATTTCTACGGTGTCTTCTGGTCAGCCAGGTAGTTCTTCGGCTTTCTACATTCGTGGTATCAATACTTTTGGTGGTGTGGCTACTCCACTTATCTTGTTGGATGGTGTTGAGATTTCTGCCAATGACCTCGACAACATACCAGCAGAAAGCATAGAGAGCTTTTCTATCTTGAAGGATGCATCTGCTACAGCTATCTATGGTAACCGTGGTGCCAATGGTGTCATGCTTGTCACAACCAAGAGTGGTGAGGAGAATAGTCGCTCAAAAATCAATGTGACCTTGGAGGCATCTTACAATCGCCCAATGAATAAAATCGAGTTTGCCGATGGAGCTACATACATGAAGGTCTATAATGAGGCTCAAGCAGCTCGTGCAGATGGTACGGTTACTCCCTATTATTCACAGCAGCAAATAGAAAATACAGCCAATCATGTAAATCCTTATGCTTATCCTGATGTGGATTGGTATGACTTGCTCTTTAAGAGTGGAAACTTCAACGAACGTGCCAATATCAATATTCAGGGGGGTGGATCTCGTGTCACTTATTATATGAGCTTGCAAGCCAATCATGATACGGGCCTCTTTAATGCGCCTAAGAATTATTATTATGATAATAACTATAATCGCTGGGAATATAACTTCCAAAACAATATTTCCTACAAACTGACAAGCACCACAACAGCTGAATTGCGAATGATGGCGCAGATTGGTAATAATAAGGGACCAAACTATTCTTCTGATGCCTTGTATTGGCAAGTGATGCAGACCAACCCTGTGGCTTTTCCTGCTTATTTCCCTTCACAGGATGGTGATGGACAGCTGATTCGCTTCGGTAACCAGGAAATCAAGAGTGGTACATTGGGTGTCAACCCTTACCAATATATGTTGAACTCTTATAGTGAGACTAATTTCAATACACTGAACACCTCTTTGAACATTCATCAGAACTTGGATTTTGTTACAAAAGGATTGAGTGCTCATGTCTTGGTTAATTTCAAAAACTGGTCGAGTGCCAGCTACAGTCGTTCCATAGCACCTTATTATTATCGTATGAAGTCTGGAACATATAATGTAGAAACTGGTGAATTTGAGACTGAACTTCTTCAGACAGGTGCTGATTACATCACGCAGAGTGGCGTAGGAAAGAGCAGTGACCAAACATTCTATTTGGATGGGCGTATTGATTGGAAACGTAGCTTTGGTCAACATAATGCGACTGCCATGTTGATGTATATGATGCGTGAGTATCGCAGTGATGTACTCCCAAATAGAAACCAAGGCATATCAGGACGTCTCACCTATGACTATGCCAATAAGTATCTCTTTGAGTTCAACTTTGGTTACAATGGTTCGGAACGTCTTGCCAAGGGGGATAGATTTGAATTCTTCCCTGCTGCATCGTTAGGATGGGTCATCAGTTCAGAGAAATTCTGGAAGCCTTTGGAAAAATATGTCAACTTCTTGAAGTTACGTGGTTCTTATGGTCTGGTTGGTAGCGACCAGTTTACGAGTAGTGCACCACATTTTCTTTACCAAAACAATATAGGTATAGGAAATTCTTATTCTTTCTGGACTGGTTTGCCAAGTCAGGAAGTATGGAAATATGGTCCATCTTTCTCAACATTGGCTGTAAGCAATGCAGGATGGGAACATGTGAAGAAACTTGATATTGGTGTAGATATGAACCTTTTCAATCAAGTCAATATCACTTTCGATTACTTCCATGATGTACGTGATCGTATCTTGATGGCTCGTTCCTCTTGGCCAACCCTCTTGGGTTACTGGGGTGCTAAGCCTTGGAGTAACATCGGTCAGGTGACCAATTATGGATTTGAGATGTCCTTGAATTGGAACAAGCAACTGAACAAAGATTTAAATGTGGATGTTCGTGCTAATCTTACATACAATAAAAACCGTTACGACTATGTAGATGAGCCAAATTATCCATACGTATGGCAGACAACAACGGGCAAGCCACTCAGTAGGTTGACAGGTTATGTTGCCGAGGGCTTGTTTGAGAGTCAAGAAGAAATAGACAATTGGCCTGACCAAAGCCAGCTTGGTACTTCCAAGCTTCGTCCTGGTGATATCAAATATCGTGACATCAATGGTGATGGCAAGATAACGACAGAAGACCAAGTGATGTTGGAATCTGATGGGTGGACACCTCACCTTCAGTATGGTTTTGGAATTAACGTGCAATGGAAGAAGTGGGACTTCGGCGTATTCTTCAATGGTTCTGGCAAGCGTAAAATCATGATTAACTCAGGCTATTCTCCATTCTTGACATCGGGAGGTGATGGTACTTGGGTTGAGACTTTAGGCCGTAACTTGATGCAATGGATTGCTGATGACCATTGGTCTGTGGATAATCCTAATCCGAATGCTGTTTATCCACGTTTGGGCTTGACCAACGCGGATATATCCAATAATGTACAGCCAAGTTCTTATTGGGTAAGAAATGCAAGTTTCATTCGTTTCAAGACTTTGGAATTGGGTTACACATTCAAATATTGCAGAGTATATTTCAGTGGTGACAACATTGCCGTGTTCAGTCCATTCAAACTTTGGGATCCTGAGTTGTCTTGGAACTCCTATCCTTTGCAGCGTACGTTCAACTTGGGTGTTCAGGTAAGATTATAAATCATATATAAAAGTGATAACTATGAAACTAAAAAATAACATCATAAAAGCAGCATGGATGCTTGCGATGCCTTCCTGCTTGCTTACATCTTGTAATTATCTGGATGTGATTCCACCGGCACAAGCCGATTTCGATGATACGATGAAGGATGAGAGTGCGACGCTTGGTTTCCTCTATTCCTGCTATAGTTATGTGACTCGTACGGTTCCTTTTGATTTCTACCAGTATGAGCAGAGTGCAGATGAAATTATACAGCCTCGTCAGTGGGGTACGGCTCCACAGCAACTCGCATGGGGTACGGTGTCTGCATCTACCGTTTATACGGATATATGGAATGCCAGCTACAACCAATTAGGGCAGTTGCATCGTTTTGAGAACCTTTTGGGAGAGCTCCATCCAACCGGTGTAACCGAAGAGGATAAGACGGAGTATCGTGCAGAAGCCAAGTTCTTGGATGCTTATTACCATTATCGTGTATTGGAAGCTTTAGGACCTTGCCCAATTGTGAGTAGCCTGGTTGATCCTAATATCACAAGTAGTCAGATTCCTGGACGTTCACATTATGACTATTGCGTGAACTATATCGTTAATTTGCTGGACGAGGCTGCAAAGGATTTACCGGCTACTCGACCTACTGATGAGTTAGGACGTGCTACATCGGTTATTGCCAAGTGTTTGAAGGCAAGAGTTCTGCTATATGCGGCAAGTCCCCTTTGGAACGGTTCTTTTTATAAGTCTGACTGGCAAAATAAAGTTGAAACCGAAGGTTATGGCAAGGAGTTGGTCAGCAACAAGTATGACCCTGAGAAATGGCAGCGTGCCTTGACCGCTTGTCAGGAGGCTCTTTCCGCAGCACAGGCAGCAGGTCATAAGCTTTTTGACATAGAAACTGCCAACAAAAAGGCAGATCGTGATGAAATAGGTTTGCCGTTTGTACCAGGTAAGGAGAGTGAAACAGAAGAAAACAAACTCTTCAAGGAGAGAGTTCGCATGTTCCAGTATCTGACCAATACTACAGAGGGTGACGGAAACAAAGAAATCATCTGGGGTATGAGAATAGATATGGATGGCAACAGCGGTGGTACTTATACTTGGGGTACATTGCCTGTGCGTGTGCTAAAAAAGAGTGATGGCTCTTGGATTGGCGGTTGGGCAGGTCAAGCTCCAACCTCGAATGCTGTTGCGCATTTCTATACGGAAAATGGAAAACTGCCAGAGTATGACTCTAATTTCCCAAGCAAGAGTGAATGGTATAAGCGCTTCTATCCTGGAACGACGAGTCCTGAACTCGCTAATGGTAAATTGGATGGAGAGGATGTTAAGAATGACATTATTAAGTTGCATGGTAATCGTGAGGCGCGTTTTTATGCTTGGATTGCTTTTGATGGATGTCAGTATGAGCAAAAAATTTCCAATGGAGAACCATTATGGTTGAACTTCAAGAATAGTCATACTAATGGCTATAGTTCTGAAAATGCACGTAACACGGCTGGTACGGGTTATCTTACACGTAAGTTCATCGACCCAAACATCAAGTTTAAGTCTGATGGTAACTGGCAGTGGTCCGCTACTCGCCGTCCTTTGATTCGTATGGCTGAACTTTACTTGAATCTTGCTGAGTGTTATGCAGCATTAGGACAGACACAGGAGGCTTTGAATAACTTAAATGTAATTCGCGAGCGTGCGGGTGTTCCTGACTTGCAGACATCTGATATCAATGATGAGATGTCTTTGACCGACTGGGTGCGCAACGAGAGATTTGTGGAGTTGTATTTCGAAGGTCAGCGTTATTATGACATTCGCCGTTGGTGTATAGCTCCACAAGTAATGAAGGCTGGTGTACGATATGGGCTCAATGGTATGACTCTTGACCCTTCGTTTGATGAGTTTAATACTCCTACTAAGGTTGACCAACCATTCCAATGGAGTGATCGTCAATATTTGCTGCCTATCCAATCTACTGAGTATTACAGTGATCCTCAGCTGGTACAGGCTCCTGGTTATTAATCATTTGTCAAACTTGATAAAGATAAGATTATTATGAAGAAATATTTTTTATATATCGCTGCTGCACTCTTGGCATTCACAAGTTGTGATGACTCTCAGTACGAACTGCAGAATTTGGTACCGGGGCAATATCACAAGATTCTGGTCGTAAAAGATAGTGGCAAACATAACAAAACGCTATATGATACAGGTGATGCTGATACGACCAATATATCCGTTATGAAGGTGGGTAGCGACCCCTCGTTGACTGCTCATGTGGATGTCCGTACGCTCACAGACGAAGAACTACAGTCGAAATATAGTGAGCTTGAGGGTGTCAATTACAAGATGTTGTCATCAGAATGTTTTCACATTGCCAACACATCTCTGGATTATACATCTTCCGATCGCTATAAAATATGTCAAGTTACTCTTGACCCTCATGCTGTTGAGACGGTGATGGCTACAGATCCGGCTGCTACATGGGTCTTGCCTTTGACATTTGAGAGTAAAACTGATTCTGTCAATTCCAACTCTAATGAATACCTTATTATTGTGGATGCAGTGGTCTCTCCTAAGGTCGGTTTTGTGTCAGAGATTCCTTCTGCAAAGATTGTCGAGAAGTCAAAGGCTGCTGACTATACACAAAGTTTGGTTCTAGGCTTGGATACAAACAACAAGTGGAATGTGGATTGTGGCTTGAGTGTTGACGAAAGCTATGTGGCTACATATAATCAGCAGCATTCCACTGAGTTTAAATTGTTGCCACAAGCGTACTATGAACTTCCTAATACAGTGAAGTTGGAAAAAGGTAAGGACCAAACTCAGGTGGATGTGAAGATAAAGGCTTCGTCATTGCCTGCTGGTGATTATGTTCTTCCTGTTGCTCTGAGTACGGTTTCTCGTTTTGAAATCTCTTCAAGCAAGGTTATTCCATTGGTGGTACGTGTCATGGGTAATCGTCTTGATAGAAGTTCTTGGAAAGTTACGGCTAATACGGAAGAACCTACAGGAGAGGGCTCTGGCAACGGTGTAGCGTCTTGTATATTGGATGGCAACCTTTCTACTTACTGGCATTCACAGTGGAACGGCGGAAGTCATGCACTACCTTATGAAATTACGATTGATATGAATGGAGTGCATGCTATTGACCATATAAGTTTCTATCAACGTCAGAATCAATGGTACACTGATACCAAAGATGTTGAAGTTTCAGTAAGTGCAGATAAATCCCAATGGACGGTAGTAGGTTCTTTCCAATTACAGAAGATATTGGATGAACAACTATTTGAAGTATCATCTATAAAGGCTCGTTACGTCAAGCTCTCTGTCACTTCAAGCCATCGTGGTGATGCTGCTTCCCTTGCAGAGTTCTATGTTTATGGAGAATGATAGTCCTATGCGCAAAGCATAATTGTGTACTTTTATGAGAAGGATGTGTCTTTGTTGGCACATCCTTCTTTTGGTATTATTTGATTTGAGGAATATCTTTCTTATAGTGCAAAGCAAGAATGGTATAAATGAGTGTAAATTCGTCTGTTTGTACGATTTTACTACATAAAAAAGAACTTTTTTGTAGTATTTCTCTCTTTTTTTTTGTTACTTTGCAACAGAAAATAAATATTACTTTTAATTATGACTAAACAATTATCATTCTTATCTTGGGCATTATGCAGTGCAGCTTTTGCTGCGATGCCTCATGGGGCAAGAGCTGGGCTGACAAGCGAAAAGCCTGTTTCTCCCAATATAACCAAGGTCATCAAACGCCAACAAGCTAAGCCTCGTACCATCAAGGAGGTGACTCCTGTCAAGGTGGAGTGTCCAAAAGGCACAGCTCCACGACTTCCTTTTCTGGTTTGGGTAACTTACTCTGACGGATATGCTGAGTTCAGACAGGTGAGATGGAGTAACTCTGCTTTGGCTGATGAGCAAAGCGAGGCAAATCTCCAAAATCATCCTGTCGGCACGGAATACAACGTGGCTGGTTATGTCATTGGTGATGAAACCACCGACAATGGTTTCCCCATTTTGGCACAGGTGAAGGTTGTGGATGCTTCGTATGCGACTCCTTCACAGGAGAAAGCACATACATTCTCGCTTTCGGATGTTACTGTCAATGGCGATAATCGACTCACCCATAACCGTGATGAGGCTATCCGTGAAATCTGCTCGTGGGATGTCACCCAACAACTCTACAATTACCGTGACACTTATGGATTGAGTACGGAAGGATATACCAAGAGCGATGGTTGGGATTCTCCCGATACCAAACTCAAGGGACATGGCTCGGGACATTATATGTCAGCGATAGCACAGGCATACGCTGTAGCCAAAGACACCGCTCAGAAAGCGATTCTTCGCAAGAACATCATACGAATGGTGAATGAACTGAGAGAGTGCCAGGAACGTACCTTTATATATAATAAGGTGTTGAAGCGCAACTGGGAGGCACGTGACTTCGCTCCTGAGACTGAACTTCGGGAGATGAAGGGCACATGGGCTGCCTTCGATGAATACAAGAAACACCCTGAGCAATATGGTTATGGCTATCTGAATGCCATCCCTGCCCAACATTGCGCCCTCATCGAGATGTATCGTGCCTATAATAACTCAGATTGGGTATGGGCACCTTATTATAGTGTCCACAAACAGTTGGCTGGTCTCATCGACATCGCCACCTATTTTGATGACAAGGCCATTTGCGACAAGGCTCTCTTGATAGCTAAGGATATGGGACTGTGGGTCTGGAATCGTATGCACTATCGCACTTATGTGAAGGCGGATGGTACGCAGCAGGAGAGACGTGCCGTGCCTGGCAACCGATATGAGATGTGGGATATGTACATCGCAGGAGAGGTAGGCGGTATGAGCGAATCCCTCGCCAGACTCTCTGAGATGGTTTCCAATCCTGAGGAAAAAGCCAAACTCATCGAGGCTGCCAACTGCTTCGATGCTCCTAAGTTCTTCGACCCATTGAGCAAGAACGTGGATGACATCCGCACCCGTCATGCCAACCAGCATATCCCGATGATTATTGGTGCTTTGCGCAGCTATAAGTCTAATCATAAGCCTTATTACTATAACCTGGCGGAGAATTTCTGGGAATTGATACAGGGTAGATATAGGTATGCGCCTGGAGGCGTGGGCAATGGAGAGATGTTCCGTCAGCCTTACTCGCAGATATTGAGCATGGCTACCAATGGTGTGCAGGGTAACCAAACGGTCGCCAATCCTGACATCAACGAGACTTGTTGTGCTTACAATCTCTTGAAGTTGACCAAGGACTTGAACTGCTACAATCCTGACAATGCCAGTTATATGGATTATTACGAGCGTACCTTGTACAATCAAATCGTCGGTTCGCT
>ERZ808246.2358-NODE-2358-length-11941-cov-3.756520_pt1 | contig 11941 bp, 10 predicted proteins | sample MGYA00521083_ERZ808246 | MGnify/ENA primary metagenome ERZ808246 (study PRJEB31516, sample SAMN03275577) | gut metagenome | biome: mammalia-associated habitat; material: feces | host: Papio cynocephalus | place: Kenya | collected 2012-07-07 ...
GCTTCCTCGGAAGGTGCTTCAGTGCAACCGCAGGAAGCAGCGGCTTCCTCGGAAGGTGCTTCGATGCAGTCACAGGAAGTTGCGGCTTCCTCGGAAGGTGCTTCAGTGCAACCGCAGGAAGCAGCGGCTTCCTCGGAAGCCATCTCAACCCAGTGCAGGGGACTGTGACCCCTGCCGGTCTCGAAGTGGTCTTCTGCGCGAGCTCCCGCTGCGATGACCAGTGCAACGGCCGCTTCCAGGAAGCTTTCATAGGTTTCGTAGCCGATTTCGGAGAGCTTCTTCCGGATCTTATAGCGCGCATTTGGCAGCGGCTCAGAAAAGAGCTGCGCGATGGTGACCGCCTTCTGGATCGTATCATTGTCCATCTTCAGCTCTCGGAGAATGAGACGTGCATGCTCTGGCGTTCCCCGCAGGAATACGCCCCAGCGAACAGCACGGGCTTCTGGAAGCTCCGCCGGCATCCACGGCGTCACCGGATAATACTGTACGGTGCTTTCCGCCGCGGTGAAGGCATCCTCGAAATGCGCTGTGATATATGGGGAGAGGCCGCTCAGGGAGACGAGGGCGATATGCTCTGGATGCTGTGACTGGAGAAGCTTCGTGAGCTCGACCTGAATCCGCTCCTTCGAAACATGCTGGAGGTTCGGTGCCAGCTTCTGAACCGCTGCCCAGGTCGCCGGATCAATGTCGAAGCCAAGCTGCGCCGAAAAGCGAAGGGCACGGAGCATACGAAGCGCGTCCTCCTGGAAACGCTGCTCCGGTACACCGACGGCACGCACCACGCGTCGGCCGAGATCCTCGAGCCCACCGAAATCATCGACGATGCCGCTCCGCTCATTGACCGCCATCGCATTGATCGTAAAATCACGACGCGCGAGGTCTTCATGAAGGGACGGTGTAAACTGCACCTGACTTGGATGCCGCCCATCAAGGTACTCCCCATCGATACGGTAGGTGGTCACCTCATAGCCCTCCCAGCTCGGCTTCTCGTTTGCAGGCGTGGTACTGCTGCACACGCTTGATGTTCTTGTACTCGAGCCCACCTTCTCGATGGCGGGCGTGGTACTGTCTGGTACTGCATGAACCCCCACACGGGTGCTTCCGTCTGGCGTTGTATACAATGGTCCAGCGAATGGCAGCCCCTCATACTGCGGATGGTTCCTTCTTTCGCTCCTGTTTTCAGCGGGCAGCAGGACGGTCACGGTGCCATGCTGGATACCGGTATCGATCGTGCGCTTAAACACGGCCTTCACCTGCTGCGGGCGCGCACTCGTCGTGATGTCCCAGTCGCCCGGTGTTCGACCGAGAAGGCCATCCCGTACACAGCCGCCCACGGCATAGGCCTCGTAGCCTGCCTTTTCGAGCTGTTCAATGATAAATTTTACATTCTTAGGTAATTCGATTTTTTTCATGTGCTCTATTTTAGCATAAAAACGGAGGCGACGGAGAAGAGAATGCCGCAAGCACGTATGCGGCACGCAAGGGCAAATATATACGATTTCTAAAAATGGCTTAAAGTATATAGTTTTTTCCCAAAATCCGCATATTAAAAATGCCGCAGTCCGAAGCTTTCGCCTCGGTCCTGCGACACGTTTCGTTCTGCACCACGGTCTGCCATACTGCATTTTTATTATGCTGTATTGCGTTTGTATTACATTGCGCGGCTTTGTCGCGCCGTGATCCGCTTATGCCACACAGCTCTCTTGCGCCGTGCTTTTTCTGCAGCTATTAATATGCACGTCCCCAGTAAACCATCTTGGTGGCTGGCTTTCCACAGACCACGCAGGTATCGGAGATCTGCTCCTGCTTGAACGGGATGCATCTTGACGTAATGCCGGACATCTCCTTCAGCTTATCCTCACACTCACGGCAGCCGCACCACATTGCCTTTACGAAGCCACGCTTCGTGTTGACAATGTTGACGAGCTCATCCATATTGGTGGCGCTGGAGGTATGCTCCTCCAGGAAGGACTTCGCACGATCGTACATATCCTGCTGGATCTGCTCCAGCAGCTTTCCGGTCTCTTCGCTGAGATCCTCGAAGGAAACCTGAAGCTTCTCGCGGGTATCACGACGTACCAGGACGGCATGACCTGCCTCGATGTCCTTTGGACCCACCTCGATACGAAGCGGAATACCACGCACCTCGCAGTCCGCAAACTTGAATCCCGGCGACTTGTCACCATCATCTACCTTTACGCGGAAGCCGGACTTCTGAAGCTCATCCCGCAGTGCGTAGGCCTTCTCCAGAACGCCCTCCTTCTTCTGCTGAATCGGAACAATGCAGATCTGAATCGGTGCAATCCGTGGCGGAAGCTTAAGGCCAGAGTCATCACCATGAACCATGATGATGGCACCGATCATACGGGTTGTCATACCCCAGGAGGTCTCATAAACCTGCTTCAGCTGGTTGTCCTTATCCAGGAACTGTACATTGAAGGCCTTCGCGAAGTCGGCACCGAAATTATGCGAGGTTGCGCACTGCAGTGCCTGTCCATCATGCATCAGTGCCTCGATCGTATAGGTCGCAACAGCACCGGCAAACTTCTCCTTCTCGGTCTTCTGTCCCTTTACAACCGGAATTGCCAGGATGTTCTCAGCGATGTCCGCGTAGATGTCCAGCATCTGCTTCGTTCTTTCCTCGGCTTCCTCTGCGGTTGCGTGTACCGTATGTCCCTCCTGCCACAGGAATTCACGGGTTCTCAGGAATGGACGCGTCGTCTTCTCCCAGCGAACGACGGATACCCACTGATTGAGAACCTGTGGGAGATCACGATAGGACTTTACGACCTTTGAAAAATAATCACAGAACAGCGTCTCGGAGGTCGGACGAACGCAAAGACGCTCCTCCAGCTTCTTCTGTCCACCCTCGGTTACCCAGGCAACCTCCGGTGCGAAGCCCTCGACATGATCCTTCTCCTTCTGAAGGAGAGACTCCGGAATCAGCATTGGCATCGCGACATTCTGCACGCCGCTTGCCTTGAAGCGCTGATCCAGTTCATGCATGATGTTTTCCCAGATTGCATAGCCTGCCGGGCGAATCACCATGAAGCCCTTTACAGAAGAATAGTCTGTGAGCTCTGCCTTCTTCACAACGTCTGTGTACCACTGAGCGAAATCCTCCTCCATAGGAGTGATCTGCTCGACCAGTTTCTTGTCTGCCATACTATAGCCTTTCTTTTTTTCAATGCAGCTGCACCGTCGCACGTCCATCGTGCCTTGCCGCCGCAGGAATAATTGCGGAACTATTTTAGCATGTCGCTTCCAATAGATAAAGCCCCATTCTGCGTCTCGAATCCTGCCGAATCCTGCAGCCGGAGGGCCATCACCCGAAGTCAATACTCCGAGGCCAGTCGTCCGTTCCAGCTATAGGCACCATTTTCGATATGAAAGGCAGCATGCCTGCAGTAAAGGAATTGAATGAACGGCACTATAGTCACTGGAAGCGCTTTAAAATTCGAATGTGCCTATACAAATAGAAAAAGTATCGAAAAATGCATAGGCATGATGTTGTGATTCATCATGAACATGCCTATGAAATCAGGAAATACCATAGGCACATGTATTGATTTCGGGTCCAAACATGCCTGTATTTTATTTTTGATTATAAAAAAGCTCGCCCGAAGGCGAGTTTTTTCTTAAGGTTCAATTTTGATTTTTATACGGCCTTTTCGTATTCCTTCTCCGGGCGGCCCTCCGCGCATCTGGAGCCCGGCAAAACAGCCTCGCCCGAACGCCGGGCCATGGTTGCCCGGTGTTCGCCCTTCGGGCACAGATCATAGATCTGTGGGATATCGTTACGGAGTTTGCTTGATGCAAACTCCTACACTGCCGCCTGGGGGCATCCACGGTCGCAGGCGACCGTGGATCAATACAAAGAGACGATGCCATGAAAGGCGCCTTCGGCGCAGGCATCGTCGCTTGATTTTGCCACTTACGTGGCAAAACAGCCTCGCCGCCTGGGGGCATCAAAGGTCGCATTCTGCGACCTTTGATCAGTACTGCTTTAAATGGATGGCGAAGCCGCCGATCTGCTTCTCGAGGTAGATGAACTTCATGGTGCCGTCCTCGTTATAGGTTGCAGTCTCCTTCTTCGTATGCATGCCGCGCTTCTCGAAGAAAGCAGCTGCGGCATCGACGTCATGGCAGCCGATGGCGATGTGTCCCTTCTCGCCTGGGCCATCCTTCTTCATGATCTCGATAAGATCGGAAGCGAAAATGGAGCTGTGGCCGACTCTTGGGATGAAGCCCATCAGGGTCTGGAATTCATCTGCGATTCTCAGTGCATCCTCCTCACCATTTGCATTAATACCTACGTGCAGAACGCAGAGACCAAGCTCCTTCACTGCATCATAATCCTTTGACATCTGATCTGCCATGTTCATAACCTCCTGTGTTTACCTTTCATTTAAGGCTTTCTTTCCGGTTCAGGTCGTGCACCGTTTTCCGGCACTCGCCTGCAGCACCCTGAAAGCCCTTACACATTACCTTACTCTTTCGCGTCGCATTCGTCCAGTGATAATCCCACAATGATACGCCGACGCACAGCTGTGCTTCATCTGAAGCCCGTCATCCTGCGGTTCTGGAAACAAGTCCATCCCTCTCTGCAGGATATCTGCTACCGCCCTTAATCGAGCGGATAAATCTCGTGCAGAAATTCCATCTGCGCACCCATATTCTCGAGGAGTGCATCGAGTACCGTGATGGCCACCATACACTCGACGACGACATTGGCACGCTCCACAACCGTCGGATCGTGACGGCCCTTGATTTCGATCGTAATGTTGTCGCCCTCTTCGTTCGCGGTTTCCTGTGGTCTGCCAATGGACGGGGTCGGTTTAAAGTAGGCGCGCAGCACGATTTCTGCACCATCAGACATGCCGCCCAGAATGCCACCGGCATGGTTCGTCTTCACACGGAAGACCTCCTCCAGGCCATCGAGCTCTCCATTCGCGAGCAGCTCCTCGTACTCCTCTTCGGTGAGCGGCGTCTCATCATGAAGCGCCCGTGCGCGATTTACATCCTCGAGGCTTGGCTCATGCTCGTAATCCTCGTCCTCCTCATCGTCCTCCATCGGTGCAATGGGTACCGCGACGGCCTCGAAGCCATCATTGTTTTCCGAGCCCCGGGCACGTGCGGCCTTCGTTCCGTCCCCGATTTCCACGGCCTTGACGGCACCGATCGACATCACGGCCTGTGCAAGGCGTGCATCCAGCTTATCGAATACCGGCTCGCCAATGCCGGTGGGCATGTTGTTCACGAAGCAGGTCACAACTCCGCCTGCACTGTCCTTCTCGTCGCGAAGCTCCAGGATGCGCTGATCCGCGGCTTCCTGTCCAGCCGGGGTGGTCACGTCAATGCCGGCGAGCTCCGTCACCTCTGCGTCCACCGTAATGCCGAGCTCCGACAGCACCTTCGCTGCCACGGCGCCGCCGGCCACACGTGCGAGGGTCTCCCGCCCGCTGGAACGTCCGCCGCCGCGATAATCCCGGAAGCCGTACTTCTCATAGAAGCCATAGTCCGCATGCCCCGGGCGGAACACATGGGCGATGTCCGAGTAGTCCTTACTGTGCTGATCACTGTTCCGCACGATCATGGCAATCGGTGTGCCCGTCGTCTTTCCTTCGAAGACACCGGAAAGGATTTCGATCTGATCGTCCTCCTTCCGCTGAGTGGTCTTCAGATTCTGGCCTGGCTTTCGCCGGTCCATGTACGGCTGTATATCCTTCTCGGACAGCTCGAGTCCTGCCGGACAGCCATCGATCACGACGCCAAGTGCCGGTCCGTGGGACTCGCCGAAGGTGGTGATACGAAAAAGTTTTCCAAAGCTATTGCCTGCCATAGATGTCCTCCATAAACGCAGAGTGGAGAGCGCAGCTGCTCTCTCCACCCCTCTCCTTCATCTCTTATGTCCGATTGCTTTTTTAGTGTACATACACCAGACATCGCCTCATTTTTATTTTCCGGACGGAAGCTTCACCATGCAGATGCAGTTTGGCTCATCCACTGGAAGCTCCCGCGCACTCATTACAAGAAGTCCCGTCTCATAATCCATCGAGAAGAAGGTGATGGCGCCGGTTTCATTGTTCGCCACTGCGATATGCTTCTCATCTGGGAAGATGCAGAAATCCTTCGGGTACACGCCGGAAATCGGAAGGGAGCTCTTCATGGTGAGCAGTCCGGTCTCCACGTCACGCTCGTACATCGTAACCGTGTCGATGCCTGCATTGGACACAAACAGATGCTTCGCGTCCCGATCTGGTGAGAAGCGCATCTGGCAGGCCGCAATCAGTGGGCTGTTCGACGGGTCATTGTGGGTTGAAATCGTCTGAATCTTCTCAAGATTGATATCGTTTGGTCTCTTGCCCTCGGTGAAGCGGAAAACATCCACGACATTCTTTACCTCATACATGAGATAGAGGAACTTCCGATCCGGAGAGAAACGGAAGTGACGCGGTGCAGACTGAAGCTCGCAGCGAAGTGTGTCGATCTGGCGCATACGGCCGTCCGTCTTATCGAAGCGGAAAATGCGGACCTGGTCAATGCCGAGATCTGCGACGAGAATATACTTCTGATCGTCCGTCATACGTGTGCAGGATACATGCGGCCGGAAGGTTCGCTCTGCGACAGAGCCGATGCCCTTGTCAAATACGCCATCGACGATCGGTCCGATCGAGCCATCCGGGTTCAGCGCGAGAATGGTCGCCTTGCCATCATGATAGCCGGATACCATCAGGTACTGGTCAAACTGATCAATCGCGAGGTGACAGCCACGCATGCCGCGGATGTTCTGAGTATTCAGCTTCTGCAGGGAGCCGTTCTCGAGAATACGGAAGGAAACCACGCCTTCATCTGCGATGGAATACAGGGTTTTCTGATCGCGAGATGCCACAAGATACGAGGAGTTGTTCACCTCAATCTCCGTGCGCTTCGTGAAGGTACCCGTCTCCACATCGACATCGCAGACCGTAATGCCCTTCGCATTTCCTGTATAGCTGTACGAACCGATATATGCCATGTACTTATCTTTACTCATATTCTGCCTCTCCGGACGTCCCTACGGGCGTACATTCATAAATTTGACCTTATTTTACCACATCGCGCACACCTGTTACAATCCTAACAATAAATATCACGGGGGAGTGCCGCCCGAAGGGCGCGGGGGTCCCCGTGATGCCCCCGGGCGGCGAGGCCGTTTTGCCACGAATGTGGCAAAATCAAGCGACGATGCCTGCGCCGAAGGCGCACTTTCATGGCATCGTCTCCTCATTGATCTGCGTCCGACGTCAGGGGAGTGCCGCCCGAAGGGCACCATGACATGCAAAAACCACCGGAAGCTTCAGGAGGTCGCTTCCGGTGGTCTTTGCGTTTTTGACTATTTTATTTAGGGGAACACGTTTTATGTCGGGCCAGAATAGCCTTCTGCGTGTCATTCAGCTTACTCTCTGCTTTCTGCAGGTCGAGCTCATGATGACCGACATGGTCGCAGCCGCTTTTTGCATAGCTACAAAAGGCGCATGCGCCGCTCTTGGTCACCTCTTTATGAAGTGTACGGAGGATAAGGATCACCATCAGTGCAATCAGTCCTCCCACGATAAGATCTCCCATACTTCCTCCTATCTATTTATGATGTTCTCTGTCACGGTCTCGCAAACCCGATCGAAGGACTCTTTCCTCCGATCTGTTTGTGGCTTTCATTTCTCATGCCACAGCTTCCAGGCTGTTCAAACCAGAAGCCGCTTTTCCTATTATGAATAGGAATGTCTGGGTCTCCACGAAAGTGAAGGCCCAAACGATCGATGGATGATCTTTATTTCTGTGCGACAGCGGCTACATCGTCGAACTTATCGGAAAGCTCTGTTGCTTCGTGATAAGGACGAACGAGTGCCCAGACACCGGCAACCACCATGACAATGGCTACAATTGTGAAGATACCGAAGTGTGCTTCACCGGTGAAGAGTCCGCCGATCTGGTAAACAACCGTACCTACACAGTAGGCAAGTCCGCACTCCCAGCCAATGGCTCTCCAGGTCCACTTTGCATTGTTCATCTCACGACGGATGGCACCGATCGCTGCGAAGCAAGGTGCGCAGAGAAGGTTGAATGCAAGGAAGCTGTAGCCTGCAGCAGTTCCGGAGTAGTTCGCCTGTACGAGGTTCCAGATCTGGTCACCTGCCTCGGCAAGCTCCTCTGCACCCTCATAATGGAAGAGGATACCGAAGGTACCAACGACGTTCTCCTTTGCAACGAGACCCGTTACAGCGGCAACGGCAGACTTCCAGTCTGGCCAGCCAAGCGGTGTGAAGATCCATGCAATGGCATTACCGATACCGGCAAGAATGGAGTTATCCATGTCGACCATACCGAACTGTCCGTCCTGTACGCCGAAGGAAGATGCAAACCATACCGCGATCGTGGAAAGAAGGATGATGGAGCCGGCCTTCTTTACGAAGGAAGAACCACGCTCATACATGGACTTCAGAATATCGATCGGTCTTGGAAGGTGATAAGCCGGGAGCTCCATGACGAATGGTGCCGGATCACCTGCGAACCACTTGGTCTTCTTCAGAACAATACCGGAGAAGATGATGGCTGCAATACCAAGGAAATACGCGGATGGTGCCACCCAGGAAGCGCCACCGAATACCGCACCGGCAAGAAGTGCGATGATCGGGAGCTTCGCAGAGCAAGGGATGAAGGTGGTCGTCATGATGGTCATACGACGGTCACGCTCATTCTCAATCGTTCTGGAGGCCATGACACCCGGAACACCACAGCCCGAACCAATCAGCATTGGAATGAAGGACTTTCCGGAAAGACCGAATCTACGGAAGATACGATCCAGGATGAAGGCGATACGTGCCATGTATCCGCAACCCTCCAGGAAGGCCAGGAAGAAGAACAGGACAAGCATCTGTGGCAGGAATCCGAGAACGGCACCGATACCTGCAACGATACCATCCAGAACAAGGCTTGTCAGAACCTCACCCGTGCCCAGAGCACTGAGGACGCTCTCGAAAAGTCCCGGAATCGACGGCAGCTCGAAGAGGCCGAAGAAGGACCATGGGTCTGAGCCGAACAGGACATCATTGACCCAGTCCGTACCGATACCACCAATGGTGGAAATCGAGATGTAGTATACAAGCCACATGATGATTGCAAAAATCGGAAGCGCCAGGAAACGGTTTGTGACGATACTGTCGATCCGATCCGACATGGACATCTGGCCAGCATGCTTCTTCGTATAGGCTGCGGCGATCATGCCCTGGATGTAATTGTAACGCTCATTCGTGATGATGGACTCTGCGTCGTCATCCTCTGCTTCCTCTACAGACTTGATGATGGACTCCACATCTACGTTCTGACCAGCACCAATCATCTCATGACGAATCTTGTCATCCCGCTCGAAAAGCTTCACTGCAAAGAATCTCTTCTCGCCCTCTGGTACGTAGGCTGCAATCTTCTCCTCGATCTGAAGGATGGCATCCATCACGTTCGGTGAAAAGGTATGTACGATCTCTGTGGATCCGGTCTGTGCCTCATGAATGGCAAGCTCGGTTGCTTCCTTGATGCCTGTACCATTCAGTGCAGAAATCTTTACTGCCTTGCAGCCGAGGTGCTTCTCGATCTCATCGAGACGGATCTGATCGCCATTCTTCTCTACAACGTCCATCATGTTGACCGCCATCACGACTGGGATTCCAAGCTCCTTCAGCTGTGTGGTGAGGTAGAGGTTACGCTCGAGGTTCGTACCATCCACGATGTTCAGAATCGCATCCGGCTTTGTATTGATGAGATAGTTTCTTGCAACAACCTCCTCCAGTGTGTATGGAGAAAGGGAATAAATACCCGGGAGATCGGCAATGGTCACGTCGCTGTGTCCCTTCAGCTTGCCTTCCTTCTTCTCTACGGTTACGCCTGGCCAGTTACCAACATACTGATTGGATCCGGTCAGCTGATTAAACAATGTCGTTTTTCCACAGTTTGGATTACCTGCGAGTGCAATTGTAATTGCCATTGGTTGTTCTCCTCTTCAAAAATCCTTGACCTCAGGCCTTCGTCTCGACCTGAACCATCTCTGCATCGGCCTTACGAACTGAAAGCTCATAGCCACGTACGGTGATCTCAATCGGATCGCCCAGTGGTGCAGCCTTCCGCACATGAAGGACGGTTCCCTTCGTGATGCCCATATCCATGATTCTTCTCTTGATGGCACCCTCGCCGGTGATCTTTGCTACAACGCAATCCTCGCCTGGCTGAACTTCTTTTAATGTCTTCAACTCTGTCCCCTCCTGTTTATCTATAAAGCGCAGATTTTCTGCGGGTTATACTGTGTTCATCGTGTGGTCGGATACCGCAGGTATCCGTGGCGACGCATCCATGCGTCCCCCCGCCTTTACGGTGCATCGTTCGCGTATTCTGACGATTCTTCCGACGCATCCATGCGTCCCCCACCTTTACGCGCCGATCATGACCTTCCGTGCCATGGTCTCATCCAGTGCAAGTCGTGACTCCTTGACCTGTACGATCAGATTGCCGCGGTTGCAGGAAACGATTTTCACCTTACCTCCAGCATAAAAGCCCAGTGACTCAAGAAAATGCTGGGTTTTATCATTTCCCGTGATGCGCTGAATCTCATATTCTTCGCCCTGCGTTCCCATCGATAATGGCATCATCGTACCTCCTTTTTTGCACTAAAAAACCAAATTAGCCGTCTCTAATTAGACCGTGCTAACTTTACGTTAGTAAGTTAGCACTAACATTTTTTCAAGTCAATAGTCTTGAAGAAAAAAATTAGCGGTATCTAACCTTTGCGGTTTTCCCCATGCATGACGGCTTTGCATCTTATCACGATGCATACAGGGGCCAGCACAACCTCGTTGCGCGCAAAAAATCCTCCATCGCAATATCTACATCAGATGCTGGCAATGGGGGACTTTCGCTAAAATAGCGCATGGTTTGATAACGATCTATGGTATACTAAGTCATACATTTACGCTGAGCTTTATTCCAGAAAAGGAGTTTGAATATGAGTGCATATGAAACACATGAGTCATCTGAGAATTATCTTGAAAGTATTCTGATGCTTGCGATGAGCCAGAAGGTGGTGCGGTCCGTGGACATTGCCAACATGCTGGGCTTTTCGAAGCCGTCGGTATCCGTGGCGATGAAGCACCTTCGTGAGGAGGGGATGATCACGGTCGATGCCAATGGCTACATCGAGCTGACCGAAACCGGGATGGCGGCGGCGAAATCCACCTATGAGAAGCATGTGGTCATCACAAACATGCTGGTACGTCTTGGTGTCAGCGCCTACACGGCCGGACAGGATGCCTGCCGGATCGAGCACGTGCTGAGCCCGGAGACCTTCGAGAAGCTGAAGTCCCATTACATGGCGCAGCCCGGTGTCCTGGACAGCGAGGAATTTCAGAAGCTGAAGGCGATTCAGGACTTCGTGCAGACGGTGCCAGGAAAGCAGGCGGACTGATCGAGACGCGTGGCACTGTCAGGACGGCCCATCGAATCATGTCATGCCATTGCGACACCTCAAGGCGTATGGGGGAAGCTATGTCGTATCAGTGACGGAGGGAGCCCTCGGAAGCCAGTACTCCGATGGCTCCGTCCATCACTGGCAAACATGGCTTCCCCATACATTCTTCAGGATTTTGGATGTCCGCTACTGTTCACTGGCACTTTGAGATGTCGGCCAAACATGGACGCAGCTAGAAACTATATACGATTTTGGAAAACAGCGTTTTGTGTATAGAATTTCCTCGCTCAGTATTTGTTAAAGTAATAACAATATATATGATGAGTCTTTTCCAGAAATTGTATATATCGATTTCGGGATATTGGGGACTAAAAAGCGTCCTTAGATGTATACGAAAAGTCCTTTTCAGAAATCGTATATACGCATTTTTTGTTTTTAAGCTAAAAAAGG
>ERZ808246.2359-NODE-2359-length-11934-cov-6.320818_pt1 | contig 11934 bp, 7 predicted proteins | sample MGYA00521083_ERZ808246 | MGnify/ENA primary metagenome ERZ808246 (study PRJEB31516, sample SAMN03275577) | gut metagenome | biome: mammalia-associated habitat; material: feces | host: Papio cynocephalus | place: Kenya | collected 2012-07-07 ...
AGTTTGGTGACAACTCTCTCTTGGATGATACATTCGAAGAAGATAAGGTGCATCCAGATATGGTGACCAAGGAACTTACGACGGAAGCCAACTCAGATAGTTTCATTAGCTTTGTAAGCCAAAAAATTGATGAATATATAAATTCCAACAATGGATACAAGCACCCATACGTCTTTATCCATGGCATCGGCAAGATGTTTCCATATCTTCGCACCAATGTGTTCCTCACACGCTACGAGAAATACAATGATACGTCGCGGTACAAGATAATACTATTCTATCCAGGACATCAAGAGGGTAATTCTTTTTCCCTTTTCGATACACTTGAAGACTCGCATACCTATCGTGCGACATTATTAGTAAACAAATAAATCCATATATTGCTTATGAAATTCAAGGACTTATATGCAAAAGGACTCGACCGTAAGGTAAATCCGGCAGTGTCGGCTTCTGACCTTACCGACGAGACGGTACTCACTGAAATTGTTGAGTATGTTTTCACCGAGGAGATTATCATTAATCTCTATAATATTCTGACCAATATCAAGGTGAATCAAGGCAGCCATATCGGTATATGGATTAATGGTTACTATGGTTCGGGTAAATCACACTTTCTGAAATATGCCAGCTACTGCCTTTCGCAGAATAAAGAACGTTGTGAGATGGCATTTATACGCTTGATAGAGGCCACGGAGGAAATAATGCGTCGTACTACTGGCATATCCAAATTGGAGCAGGAAGGCGTTTCTGTATCAGAACTCAAAGCTCTGCAGAAATGGTATGTATCTCAAGCTGATGTTGAAATGGTGATGTTCAACATTGGCGATGTGCATGATGTCAATGCTGACCAGAAGACGGCGTTCACCACTATCTTCTGGAATCAGTTCAACGCACAGCGTGGTTACAACTCGTTCAACCTTGCCCTCGCTCAATATCTTGAAAAGGCTCTCGATGATAACGGCAAGTTTCAAGAGTTCAAGGAGTATGTAAGGAGCAAGGGGTACGACTGGCAACGCAACATATCACGCTTTGCCGCCGGTCGTCTTGACCTCGCCCTGCAAATGGCGAAGGAAGTAGACCCCACACTCTCGACGGATGTAATCCGCACACGCATACTCAACAACGAGGTAAATGTGTCGGTTGAGGCTTTTGCAGCTGAGATGAAGGAGTTTATCGACAGCCGTAAAAACCGCAACTTCCGCATTTTGTTCTTTGTCGATGAGGTAAGTCAGTTCATTGGTGAACACCGCGACCTATTGCTTCAGCTCCAGTCGTTGGTGAAACGTCTCGACGAGGTATGTGAGTCGCGTTGTTGGATAGCATGTACCGCCCAACAGACTTTGGAAGAGGTTGTCACAAATGTAGGTGGAAACGTGAGCAATCCAGAGGACGAAGTGGGGAAAATTCTTGGACGTTTCGAGGTGCGTGCCTCGCTGCAGGGTACCTCGCCAGAATACATCACTCAAAAGCGTATTCTTGAGAAAAAGGGCGATGTGGAGTTGATGCTTGGCAATATGTACGACAAGGACAAGGCTAAGCTCGACGCCCAGTTCATTCTGCCAAGCCAGTATAAAGCATATACAAGCAAGGACGATTTCGTTGCTTGCTACCCGTTTGTGCCTTATCAGTTCCAACTTATCATGAAAGTTCTTGATTCTTTTGTGAATATGAACTACGTGGACAAGCAAGTGAAGGGCAACGAACGTTCGCTTATCAACATCACCTTCTCCATAGCTAAGGAGACTGCCAATATGGAGGTGGGTGAGTTTATTTCTTTCGACCGTTTCTTCGGTGCCATGTTCCAAGGCTCCATGCAGCACCTGGGACAGCGTGCCCTGGGAAATGCACGTCAGGCAATTTCACATATCAACGACCCACAGAAGCAGGAGTTCTATCGCCGCGTGGTCTACGTGCTCTTTATGATTTGCAATCTCTCGGATGTGGACAAGCCATCGTTCTCCGCTACCATCGACAATATCGTGACCCTCCTCATGACCAAGGTGGATGCGGGCAAGGCTGCCATCAAACAGGATGTGAGCATGGTGCTGGCATTCTTGATTGACAAGGCTGTCATTCGCAAGACGAAGACGGAAACAGGAAGCGAGATATACGAGTTTTATACAGAGGAAGAGTCGAAGGTGGCGCAACTTATTAAGAACCAGCAGGTGGACAGCAACACCTACAGCGACGAACTGAAAAACATCTTCTTCAGCCATTTCGGCAATCCGAGCAACAAGAAGACATTTGCCACACGCTCTTTCAATGTGGGTATCAGTATTGACGGACGCAACTATCTGAGCAACAATGCCGATGTAAGCATCGACTTTGTAACAACCGCAGGTACCGACTCCGTGGAGCAGTTTGCTTTTAGCACGAGCAACACGTCGCAGGGCACCCATCTCATTTATTTCCTCTATCCGCAGTTGAAGGACAATCAGGAGCTACGTGCCAACTTCCTTTACTACTGCCGTGTGCAGCGTTTTGCCCAGGAACAGGCTATCAGCGAAGAGCGCCAACGCACCAAACTGATATTCCAACAGCGTGCCAAGGAACTTTACGACAAGGAGATAAAACCGCAATTCCAGCAAATACTCGACACCTGCCCTGTCATTTCTTGCGGTGCTGTGCTCTCTGCTTCGCAAATGGGAACAGCCAAGAAAGCCGAACGCTACGAGGCATTGCTCAACTGCCACATGGAGACGCTTTATTCTTATGCCCAGCTTGTGGCAAATGGTGAGACTCCCCGAAACGGTGCCGACCTGTCGGCAAAGATACTACGCCCCGTAGATCCTGCGCTACCAAATATGCCGCTAAGCACGCCAGAGAAGAAAATCAAAGACTGGCTCGACCGTTCGCCTCACGACGTGACGGTGGCTGATGCGGTGCGCCAATTCTCGAAGGTGCCATACGGATGGTCTGACTATGCCACCATCTACTATCTCAACGAGTTGGTGCGCCGCCATTTGTATGCCTTCAACTACAACAACAATCCCAACGTGAGCCGTGAGGATACGGCTCGTAACATTGTGCGAGATGCCAGCAAGTTCTCGGTGGAGAAGGCTAAAGCCATTTCGCAAGAGGTGTTGAACGACTTTATCGATGCGTGGAAACATATTTTCAACGTGATGTCGGTGAAAGGCAGTAATGATAGTACTGAATTGTTCCGCAATTGTAAGGAGACTGACGATAGTATGCTTAATACGCTTCTGAAACGCTACCGTGCCTTGTCCCGTGAACTTAGCGGATGTCCGTTCGCCCATACCATAGACGAGGCTGTCGGCTTGATGGAGAGTTGGCTAACAGAGCGCGACCATCTGAAGTTTTTCCAGACCATCATCGACGCACGCGACGAGGCTTGCCGCCTGTTCGACCGTTGCAAGAGCATCAACTCATTCCACAACGATCAGTTTGCCAACTACGGGAAGATACGCAAGTTTATCGACGACAACCGAGATAACTTTGCTTTTCTCTCTGAAGAGCAGCAGCAGATCGCCAAGGCTATCCGTGGCATCCTTACCGATGAGGAGCCTTGGGACAAGATGCCGTCTTACATGAAGATGATGCGCACATTGAATGGACTGCTTGGTGAGCGCAAAACTCAGCTAATCGAGAAGATTAAGGTGAACTTCGGCAAGGCATTCGATGAGCTGGAGCAGTATGCCAAGGAAGTCGGGGTGTCGCGTGACAAGTTTGCAAAGCGCGACATCACCATATCGCTGAAGACAAGCACCTCCAACTTCTATGCGCTTCAAGCCAATGCTGACACGCGCGACTTTTTGGAGGAGGAGATGCGGAAAATAAACGCTTCTGGCGGAAATCAGTCCAAGCCAAGGATGCGCAAGATAGTGCATCTCAACACGCATACCACCAAGCCCATGCGTTCAGAGACAGATGTGGACATCTATTTGGCAGGACTGAAAGCCGAACTCATGCAATATATAAATGAAAACAATGACATTATTATAGGATAGGACTATAGATGGATACTAACAGACTGAAACGCTTCGCTGTAGAAGCTCGCAACATACTGATGCAAGGCGTAAAGAACCGCTTGCAAGCTATGGGGTTTGACCTAAAGACTGGCAAACCCGCTGAATTGCCACAGAAGATGGAGGGCGGTGCCGTGTTTATGGGCGACACCGTATCGACGGATTTTTACTGCCGCTGGATGTCGCTATACAATAACATCTGCGCCCGTGGCATCCGTCAGGTGGCAGAGGAGGCAGCCTATACTTGGTTCAACCGCTTCATGGCTATCCGCATCATGCAGAAGCAGGGTTTTATATCTCCTGTCTTGGCATACGAAAGTGAGGATGTGCGTGTACCTGTCATTGTGAGCGAGGCTCGACAGGGACGTATGCCGCAGATGTCTGATGACGTGCGCAGCAAACTGATGGAGCTGCTCGACGACGACAGCAAAACCAACGAGCAGTTTGCCTTGCTCATCGTGGCTTATTGCCATGAGAATCCTATTATCAACAAGTGTTTTGGCAATATTGCAGACTACACGGAGCTGCTTCTGCCACAAAATATTTTGGCGGAGGGTGGCTTTGTGAGTATGCTTAACGATACGGCATTTATCAAGGACGATGATTTTCGCTCTGCTGAACTTATCGGCTGGCTTTACCAGTTCTATATCTCCGACCGCAAGGCGGAGGCTTTTGCGAAAAAGGGCAAGTACGATGCTGATGAGATTGCCCCAGCCACGCAGATATTCACTCCAAACTGGATTGTGAAATATATGGTGGAGAACACGGTGGGGCGCATCTATATTGACAACAATCCGTATTGCGAGGTGAAGGACAACATGAAGTATCTGGTTGATACGCCATCGGGTGGCGAGACGCTGAAGGTGGACGACCTTGCCCAACTTACCGTTGCCGACCTTGCCTGTGGCTCCGGTCATATCCTCAACGAGTGCTTCGACTTGCTCTATGCCATTTATGTGGAGGAAGGCTACAGTCGCACGCAAGGCATTAGCCACATTCTGCGCCGCAACCTCCTTGGCATCGACCTCGACACCCGTGCCAAGCAGCTTGCCACGTTTGCCCTCCTGATGAAGGCATGCCAAAAAGACTCGGCTTTCCTCGACGGCAAGGTGATGCCGCGCGTCTACGACATGCCGCACCCCATAGCCGAGGCGATAGCCGCTGAGGGCGACACGCGCTCTGCCGAGGAGTATCTCAAAGAAACGCTCCCTCATTATCTGTTGGGCGGCAACACCGAAATGGTGCGTGAGCTAACTGATGCCATCCTGCTGATGAACCATGCCGATACGCTTGGCAGCATCATGAAGTTCGACATTTCGGAGCAGACCCGAAATGCCATCCTCGTTCGTACGCAAGAGTATGAGAAGCAGTTGGCTAATGGCGATATTGTGCCGAGTGCCATACAACTGCTGATGCCTTATATGCGCATCATCCTTGCGCTGACCGAGAAGTATACGGCATTAGTGATGAATCCGCCGTATATGGGAAGCGGGCATTTCGACAGCGTGCTCTCAAAGTATGTGAAGGACAACTATGCGGAGGGCAAGTCCGACCTCTTCTCTGTGTTTATGCAGATGGGTATGGAACGACTGGCTGATGGTGGCAAGATGGCGCAAATCAACATGCAGAGCTGGATGTTCCTGTCTTCGTTTGAGAAGTTGCGTAACATCTTCTTGCACAACTATATCATTGATAGTATGTTGCACCTCGGTCCTCGCACGTTCGACGAGCTTTCGGGTGAGGTGGTGCAGAATACTGCCTTTGTCTTGACTAAGCCCCATGACCCATACGGTGGAATCACCTTGGGTGAAGTGAAGACTTTGCCAGAGGCAGAGAAGGCGGAATGGAAGCGCAGATTCATGGAAGATACCGACAAGGATTTGAGCGATTGGTTGGTAGATGGTGCCAAAGGTACTTATTATCGCTTGGTGGATGGCAAGAACTGTGCTGAAAAGGAACAACTATTCCTCTCGCATATCCATGGAAATGAGGATGGTAATCGTGTTTATTATCCGAATGTGGAGCAGAAGAACTTTGAGAAGATTCCGGGGTGTCCGATTGGGTATTGGGTTTCTGAAAAAATTTTTTCCGGCTTCGCCAGAAATCTCGCATTGTCTGCTGTTTGCAAGCCAACACAAGGCTTAGCAACAGCAGACAATGCGAGATTTCTCCGCTATTGGTTCGAAGTCTCTCTTGGGAAAATTGGATTTGGATGTGAGAGTTCGGAAATGGCAAAAGAGTCTAAGAAGAAATGGTTTCCATATAATAAAGGGGGAAACCAACGAAGATGGTATGGAAACCAAGAATCTGTTGTTAATTGGGAAAATGATGGATATGAAATCAAAAACTTTACGGATGCCAAAGGTAAACAGCGCTCTGTTGTTAGAAATCCTGATAGGTATTTTACACCCTCTATATCTTGGTCGGATATTTCTTCAAATTCTAATTCATTTAAAGTGTATCCAAAAGGGTTTATATTTGATGTTTGTGGAATGAGTTGTTTTGATGCACCTAATCGTTTGAATCTTTTAGGAGTATTGAATACTAAATTCTATGCTAAATTATCACATATTTTGAATCCAACAATGCATTTTCAAATTGGTAATTTTAAACAATTACCGTATATGAAAGTACTATCTGATGAATTTGACAATAAAGTGAAAGAGTGTATCTCCCTCAGCAAGCAAGACTGGGACTCCCACGAAACCTCTTGGGACTTCCAGCGCAACGAGCTATTGCGCATAGGTGACGAGTTAGTGGGTGACGTGTCTCACGTCACAACAGCAGAAATGCCAACAGTAGAAAATGACCTTCTTGCTATGTGCGGTGAGACACCGCACCCACTAAACTTCAGCCTGAAAGACTTGGTGTCTCAGTACAAGCAGAAGTGGGAGCATAAGTTCAAGCAGCTGCATGAGAACGAGGAAGAGCTCAACCGCCAGTTCATCGACATCTACGGCTTGCAAGACGAACTCACCCCCGATGTCCCTCTCGATGAAATCACCATTCTGCAACAAGGAGAAATAACGATAGAGTAACTAACGTATTAGCTATGAGCAAGAAAGAAAAAGATATAGCACTCTTTGTAGCATTCTGTATTGAAGAATATGGAGCAGCTAAAGGAATGTCGGGTAAACAAGTGCTTGACCTTTTTACTCAGTACGGCGTGACTGATTATCTTTGCAAATGCTTTGAACCACTTCATACGCAAGGGCGTGAATGGCTGATAGCAGAGATAGATGAATTTATAAAAATCAACAAAAGCAAGAACGTATGAATTTATATCATGGAAGTTTGGAAGTTGTGAAGCAACCTATGATTCTGCCGTCTAATCGCACTCTCGACTATGGCTGCGGCTTTTACACTACAACCTCTAAAAAACAGGCAAAGGAATGGGTTGAAAGACGTATGACTGAAAGGCAATCACAACATGGCTACGTGAATGTGTATGAATTGGATGAGAAGGTATTGTCAAAGCTCAAATGCTTGTTTTTCAGTGAGCCTACCGAGGAATGGGCAGACTTTGTCATGGCAAACAGAACACAACGAAATTTTGCTCATGATTATGATGTAGTATATGGCCCAGTAGCAAATGACAGAGTGTATCTGCAGTTTGGATTGTACGAGGCTGGAGCCATCAGTATAGACACTCTTGTCAGAGAGCTTAAAACATATAAGTTGGTTGACCAATACCTGTTTCATACAGAAAAGGCTCTTACTACATTACATTTTGTTGAAGCAATAAAAATAGAGAAATAACAAATGTTTCAGATAAATCAAAAAAATCTTCACCTTATTCTGCCAGGAAAGATAAGCTGGTTGGTAGAATATATGCATGATGATTATGGCTTAGCTTTGCAAGAGTGTCTCAAACGTATTTATCATTCAAAACTCTATAGCAAACTATCAACAGAAAGTACAAAGTATTGGCATTTAAGCCCTGTTGACTTGTATAATGAACTGAAAAATGAGCTATGACGATTATGACAAACAATAGCAACACTCAACATATTGTATGGCACGACGATGTCATTATCAAGCAGTTCATCAGCTATGCCGTGGGCTGTATGATGGGACGTTACTCGATAGATAAGCCCGGACTCATACTTGCCAACCAAGGCGACGGCGTGGAGGAATATGAAAAACTCGTGCCCAACTCCCGCTTTGAGATAGACGATGACGGCATCATACCGCTGATGCCGTCGGACACTGACTTTGCCGACAATGCCACGGTGCGCTTCAAGAAATGGCTGGCTGTGACATTGGGCGAGGAACGGCTTGTGGAAAATCTCAACACCGTTGAGGCTGCCCTTGGCAAGTCGATAGACGACTACTTCGTGAAGGACTTCTGGAAGTACCACAAGAAGATGTACCAGAACCGTCCTATCTACTGGTTGTTCACATCTAAGAAAGGCGCGTTCCAGTGCATTGCCTACATGCACCGCATGACTCCATATACTGCTGAGCGAATCCGCACCAAGTATCTGCTGCCACACATAGAATGGCTCGTGCAGAAGCAAAGCGAAATGGAGGCAAATGCAGCCAATCTCAATGCTGCAGAGCGTCGTGCGCTCGACCGCCTTACCATACAAATTGCAGAATGTCGCGAGTATCACGACCGACTGCACGAGGTGGCAGACCAGCAGATAGCCTTCGACCTTGATGATGGCGTGGTGGTGAACTATGCCAAGTTTGGTGATGTGTTACAGAAGCTGAAATGACAACAATATGAATGAATTGCAAAGAAAGATATACGAGTATTTCGAGCGTGACCCTGAGTTACGGGTGTTGTTCATATTCCAAGACGCCGTGGATATGTTTACAACAGCCGAGCTTGAAAGCGCAGAATGGCAACAGGGCTATCGGTATGTAGACTTCAAGGGCGACTGGTTCACCACGAAATACCACCTCGACAACGACTGGCAGAACGACCGGGTCATCATCTACTGTCATCAGGAAAGTCCACTGAAGAAGAAATCGCTACAGGCATCGTTTCCTCTTATGGATGTGCTTGCAGCCAACATGGAGTACCACAGCCAAAACTATGCGGCATTCATGCAGCAATATGCGTTGCCTACAACCGACAGCCGTCTCTTGAGGTTTGTGGAACGAAACGTCATCGCCTTGCAGTCAAGTAAGATGCTGCGCTTCTTCATGCCCTATTATAAAGACGGCAGCATAACCTACGACCTGATGGTACGTGGATTTATAAGCAGTTTTATGGGAGCTAACCGTGTATTGGATTGGGACAACATCGTCCTGAAAGTGCTTTTGCTTGGCAGAGAGTGTGAAGATGAAAAGCAGCGTGATTTCTATGTGAAACTACGCAGATGCAAGGATGCGGAAAAAGCACTGAATGAACATCTTACCGACATCTTCGGTGTGTCGTATAATGATGACACCAAAGAGAAAGTGGGAAAGATAGTGCGTGTGTTCAAATATAACGCCATTGTGCAGAACCTTGCTCCAGTGGCTGCCGACAACTACAAGCAGACAAGAATCACCGACGGCGTGGCTTTGCAGCACATGAACCGCATATTGGAGTTGGCACTCACGGGCGACAAGACAACCGAAGCTCTTACCGAACTCTTCAATGAATTGGGCAGCGAAGTGCGCGATGATGACATCATACGCTGGTATGGTACAGGTGCCAACTACTATTATGTGCCAGAAGCACTCTGCTTGCCAATCATTATGACCCTATTGGTGGAAAAGATTGAGACGGAGCCAGTGGAAGTCATTGGCCGCATTGAGGAACTGATGCTGAAGCATAGCGACAACCGGGTGATGGCTGCCGTGATGGATTACACAGTCATTGTGGCAAGACTCTATGAGAAGGCACTCTCGCTTGGTTCGCTGACGCTCAATACTGCCGATGAGTATGTGATGAGGTATGAGTCGGACTATTGCCTCATTGACCAGTATTACCGGCAAGCCAATGAGACATACTTTGACATCGACCCGACTTGCGAACTCTTTGACACGTTGCAGCAAGTAAAACTTCGCCTTGACCAAAACTATAGCAAGCTTTGCAACCGCATCAACTTGGAGTGGACACGCTGTCTGAAAGAAACAGGCGGCATGAACAAGGTGCATCTGCTGCGCCAACAGAACTTCTACGGTGAGAGAATAAAGCCGATACAAAAGAAAGTAGTGGTGATTGTAAGCGATGCCCTCAGATATGAGGTGGCGCAGGAACTCATTGGCGAGTTGGCAAAGTCAAGACACATTGCAAGTCTGAAAGCTGCTCTTGCCATGCTTCCATCAGAAACAAAATATTGCAAGCCTTCATTGCTTCCTCACCGTGAACTGAAGCTCTACGGAAAGGACGAGGAACAGGACATGGCTGTCGACGACCACATTCTCGACACTCTGCAGAAGCGTTCAGAACATTTACAAGCTTATCGCGACGGTGCCGTTTGTGTTGACTTTGAGGAGGTTGCCAAATACAATCAAGATAAAAACCGGGAAATATTCAAACATTCACTTGTCTACATATTCCATGATGTCATCGACAAGGTAGGCCATAAAGGAAATTCAGAGGATATCGTGCGGAGTTGCAGAAAGACCATCAAGGAGTTAGCAACGATGATTCCCAAAATCCATGCGTCATATAATGTGACAGAGGTATACGTTACAAGCGACCATGGTTTTCTTTTCAATGACATAGAGTTTAAAGAAAAGGACAAGCACAAAATCGAAGAAGATTGCTTGGAGCGTAGCACACGTTATTATCTAACAAAGTCGAAAGACAAGGTGAATGGTGTTGCGAAATTCCCGCTCGGCGAGGTGTCGGGCATGGTAAATGCCAACGATGTGATGGTGGCAGTGCCGGAGGGAACCAACCGTTTTAATGCTCCATCGGGTGGATATATGTTTACGCATGGCGGCGCTGCATTGCAGGAGTTGATAATCCCTGTTATTACAAGCAGACAGGAAAGGGCAGACAACAAGCAGCCAGTAGGCGTGATGATACTCGACAGACGACTTTCGATACAAGCCTCACGTCTGAGATTCAAGCTGTTGCAGACCGAAGCTGTGTCTATGGACATGAAGGAAAGACACATAAGGGTTGCCTTGTATCATAACGATGTAGCCGTAACGCCGGTCAAAGACATTCTTCTTGACAAGACAGACACATCTTTGGACAACAGAAAGATTCAGGTAGATCTAACGCTCAACAAGAATGTTGATGCCAAGGTATTGCAACTGAAAGTGTTTGATGCTACAGATGAGCTGAATCCACTCATTAAGGAGAATGTTACGAACAATACGTTGATTGAAAATGATTTTGATTTCTAATTTAGTCTTCTAAGGCTTATGGATTTGCAACAGAAAATAATGGATTGCTTCATCGGCAAAGTGGTGCGGAAAGACTTGGCTTTTCTTGTGAAAGGAGGCCTTCCTGTGCCTACCTACGTGCTGGAGTATCTTCTTGGGCAGTATTGTGCCAGTGATGACGAAGAGGTGATAAGTGAAGGCATTGAAAAGGTGAAGCAGGTGATACAGAACAATTATGTGCATCGTGCGGAGGCGGAATCGGTAAAAGGACTGATACGCGAGAACGGCAAACACCGCATCATCGACAAGGTGACGGTTGTATTGAACGAGAGAAACGATGAGTATCAGGCTACCTTTGCCAACCTTGGGCTGACAGGTGTTCCTATCGGTACCGACTATGTGCGCCATAACCCCAAACTGTTGAGTGGCAATGGCGTGTGGTGCATCATAACGCTAGGCTATATCAGTGGCGAGAACATCAAGGTAAGATGGGAAATTCAGACATTGAAGCCTATACAGATTTCAAACATCGACCTACAGGAATACATCGACCAGCGCAAGAATTTTACGACAGACGAGTGGATTGATTTCCTGATGCACACTGTGGGGTTGAACCCAGAGGTGATGAATCGTCGTGAGAAGTTCATAACCTTGGCTCGTCTTC
>ERZ808246.2361-NODE-2361-length-11920-cov-2.782217_pt1 | contig 11920 bp, 7 predicted proteins | sample MGYA00521083_ERZ808246 | MGnify/ENA primary metagenome ERZ808246 (study PRJEB31516, sample SAMN03275577) | gut metagenome | biome: mammalia-associated habitat; material: feces | host: Papio cynocephalus | place: Kenya | collected 2012-07-07 ...
ATGCACATAACCGTGGATCCGCCTGAATTGAAGTACGGCTGAAACATTCCCATACGGTACGACGGTGTTGACGGGAATGTATATTTTGTCAGACTATTGTACGGGTCTTCGTCAGCTCCGAACTCAACCGCAGTTTTCTCCTCCGCAAGGTCTATGCGGCAGAGTTTGTCGTCGCTGTCCAGAGCAAATTTAACCACCTGGGGAGTGAACAAGTTGCCGCCGATTGCGCCGAAAGCGTCATCGGCATCGACAAACGCTCCTCCATCCACCGACACTCTATCGGCAAAGTACGGTGTGATGAATTTGCCGCCTGAGTAAAGCTTTATGCGGTATTCCTTTGTCAGTCCGCCGCTGTCGCCTGTCTTTACGGCAAAGGCGTACTTCATGGTGTTTTTACTCAGACTCATGGATACCACTTCGCCGTAGATGCCTATAACAAAGTCGTATTTCTCGCCCACTTTGAGGATGGATTCGTACTCATCTATAAAGCACTGCGCCACATCGTAATTCTTCACGCCGTCGTCCGCCTCAATGCCGATAATCTTGTCATCGGACGAATATTCCTTGGCTATGCCCGATGCACTGCTGTCAAGCAGAGTTATGTCATAGAGCATCTTATCTTTTGACGCCAGCACAGCCAGTGTGCCGCCTGCAGTGAGTGCCGACGGGTCGATGTACTCTCCCTCCACTTGGTCGAACACCTTTATGGCACATTCGCTATCGGAGAAATCTATCTTCTTGGCGTTGTCTTTCTCGTCAAGGATAACCTTGTTGTAGAAATCTATCGTGTCCGCCGTCATATAATAGTAGTCGGAGATTTTCACAATCTCATACTTGCCGTCGGAATTGTTGTCGATAAACTCTATCTCGCCGATATCGGGGATATACTCCGCCGACGGCAGAGTGTAGCACGCCTTGCCGTTGTAGATGTATTCCACGCCGTTCCTCGCAAGGTCTACGCTCTGTTCTTTGCCTTTTTCGTTGTAATAGACGAATTTGCCGTTCTTATAGTCGGCGTCATCGTCCGGGAGGAGGGTGAGAGTCTCGGTGTCATATGCACTCACCGCAAATGCGCGGCGTGTGGGTTTCTCGTCCTTATAATAAATCCTCACTCTGTATCCGAGCAGGTCGTTAAAATCATCTTCCGTCTTGTAGAGCACGCCGTTTACACTCAGTGTGCCGGAGAGTCCGCTTGAACTCTCTGTGCCGAACTTGGTGTATTCGTTGGCGTCCATTACTCCCTCGTCAACATATATTCCCCATATGTCGGAGAGCACTGTTTCATCCTCGCTCGATTCATAGCTGTATTTGTCGCCGAAATTGGTCTGCTCGAGTTTCTTGGTGAGCAGTGTGTTGAGGATGATTTGATATGCGTCCTTCGGCATGAGTCCGTTTGACACATCGCCGAGGTCATCGTCTATGTCATATTCCTTTGCCACCGCGGAATAACCCGACGGATAGCCGCCTTTGTACTTCGCCTTGACATCCAGCCCGGCGGCGGTGAGCACGATTTTAAGTGCCTCATTGTATGTAACCGCGTCATTCGGGCGGAACTCCGTGTCATCGGATATCAGTCTCATGGCAACCGCCGTGCCGAGGAGGGGTTTCAATTCCTCCGACACATCGGTGAACGAAACATTTGCCGTTAAATCCGTGTCAAGCCTGAACGCCGCCGCGGCAAGTCTGATGAAAGCTTCGCGGCTGACAGGCGACTCGGAATCCGCATCAACCGCAGACGACGCATCGCACAGCTTGTCAAGGAGTGTTATTGCTTCTTCGTAAGTCTCCGTCTTGGTCTCCTCTGCAGCAAAAACACTTGCCGTGCCGAAGCACGAGACGATAATCGACAGAGCGATTACAAGAGATAAAAATTTCTTCATCAGCTTACACCTCTTTCGTCAGTGAGAGCAGTTTGTATATCAGCGTTGCCGCTTCTGCCCTGGTGGTATTGTTTGTCGGGTAGAATCTGCCGTCGGAACCGCTTATGACTCCGCCGCCGGCGAGTGCGCCGACCGCAGACGCCGCATAATCGGCTATGAGTGCGGAATCGTCAAATCCCACATCGCCGCCGAGGGCAACTCCCTTGCTCTGAGCGTAGCGATAGAGCATGACTGCCGCATCCTGCTTGGTGATGAGTCCGTTCGGCTCGAAATTGCCGTTGTATCCCGTGATGAGTCCCATATCGGACGCCGCGGCAACATAACCGTAGCTCCAGTTGTCCGCCGCCACATCGGCAAACACATCTTTATATACGGGCGCTCTGCCCGAGAGGGTGACGAGCAGTTTTGCAAACTCTGCTCTTGTTATTTGATTATCGGGGCGGAAAGTGCCGTCCTCATATCCGTTGATTATGCCCTTGCCCGACAGCGCGGTTATGTATTCCTTCGCCCAGTGGGTCGCAATGTCGGCATATGCCGCGCTCGGTGCAACCGTGCCGTCAGTTTGGAACGGAGAGCCGCCCTTTGACGACGAACCGCCGCCACCGCCTCCCGATGCACCGCCGCCGGTTGTACCTCCGCCGTTTGCAACAGACGCCGCAGCCGCGGCAATTCGGGTGTTAAAGTCGCTCACGGATGCAAAATTCATGCCGACCGCCGCAAAAGCTTTGCTTATGTTTTCGTCAGAAAATCCGTTCAGACAGCTTAAATTCACTCCGCAAACCGAAGCGTATTTATATACATTGTTTTTAAGATCCACATACGAGAGCGATGTGTTTGCCACCGCAGTGAAAAAACTCTCCTTAAAGACGGTGTCGGCACTTCGCGCCGTGTCTGCCGACTTTACATTTGCGGCAAACAGAGCCTTTGCATCGGCGGATATTCCGTCAAAATCCGCCGCGGTGATGCCGAATGACGGAGCATAGAGTTTCATGACCTCGCCCACATCTTCGCCGGATTTAATCTTGGCTATTGCGGTAGCCTTGGCATACTCCGTCTCAAACGAATCCACGCTGTAGCCGCCGCTCGGCTTGCCCGCATAAATCAGCGCGCCCAAGGTGTCGGCATATTTTGCCGCGGTATCGCTGTCCAGACCGAACGACTGCGCATTGTCTTTGATTATCGCGGCAATCTCCGCGCCGTTTGACGCCGGGTTGATTTTCTCGGCTATAATCTGCGCCAACTCGGTTTTGTTTATATACGAGAACTGCGCACTGAGTTTGTCGTCTCCGCAGATGAAATGCACACTGTAACTTCCGCTTGCATATGACGACGGGATTTTGATGCTGTCCGTCCAGTCTCCGTTTGCGTCCGTGCGGACAGGTTTGTAAGTGTATTCCGTCATCTGTTCATCGGTCACGGACGATATATCGGTTGCCGACGGCAACACTATCACCGAGGCAAGCGTCTTTACCGAATCCGTGTCCGCATTTATATTCACGCTCTGCGACTGCGCGTCATACATTGCGCTAAGGCTTGCGGCGGAGGCGTTTGTCAGAGCAAATGCCGAGCCGACAAGCAGTGCCGCTATTTTGAGATTTCTATTTTTCACAGTATTCCCTCCTTAAAAAACATCAGCCTTTGACCGAGCCGACCATTACGCCCTTTACAAAATATTTCTGAGCGAACGGATAAACGATAAGCATCGGCACAATGGCGAGCACCATTGTGGAATATATTATGCCGTCCTCGGACACATTTGTTGCATCCACACCATATTCCAGCTGATCAAGACGGCTCGTCATGTCCACAACAAATTTCTTGAGCAGTACCTGAAGCGGTATCTTGTTCTCGTCACGCAGCAGTATCATAGGCCAGAAGTAGCTGTTCCACTGACCTATCGCATAAAACAGCGACACCGTTGCAATGGACGGCAGCGACAGCGGCAGATACACCTTTACGAGCACCTGGAAATCCGACGCGCCGTCTATCTTTGACGCCTCCTCCAGTGCATCGGGGATGGACATGAAATATGTCCTCATGAGTATGAAATTGTACGCCGAGACAGAGAGCAGAATTGCAAGTCTTGTGTCGAGCAGTCCGAGACTCTTGTAGTTGAGGTACATCGGCACCATGCCGGCGCCGAACCACATTGTGAACACAACAAGCAGATTCATGACCTTTTTGCCGTAGAGCCGCTTTTTGGACAGCGGATACGCACCGAATATTGTGAGCACCATGCTGATTGCCGTGCCGACGATCATATAGTAGAACGAATTGAAATATGCTACCAAAAGTCCGCTGCGCGCCAGCGCCTTTTGATATGACGCAAGCGTGAAGCCTTTTGGCAAAAACCACACCTCTCCCATGTTGACATACATGGCGCCGCTGAGCGACACCGAGATTATGTAAACAAACGGATACAGGGTGATAAAAGCCAGCAATGCAAGAAATATCGTGTTGAACACGCCGAAAACTCTTTCGCCTTTTGTTTTTCTTTTCATCATTTTCACTCTCCTTTTTTATTACCAAAGACCCATGCCGTTGACCTTGTTGCTGATTGTGTTGGCAATGGCAACAAACAGGAAGTTTACAACCGAGTTAAAGAGACCGACCGCCGTGGAAAGTCCGTAATCGCTACCCTCGATACCCATTCTGTACACATAGGTGTTAATAACATCGGCGGTTTCATATGTAGCCGGCTGATAGAGCAGGATTATCTTTTCGTAGCCGACATTGAGGATGTTGCCCACGCTGATGATAAACAGCGTGACTATGGTCGGCAAAAGTCCGGGAAGTGTCACATGGAGAGTCTGTTTCCAGCGGTTGCAACCGTCTATCTGAGCCGCCTCGTACAGTTCCATGTCTATGCCGCCGAGCGCCGCAAGATAGACTATGGACGAATATCCCGTGCCCTGCCATATGCCCTGGGCAATGAATATGGTGCGGAAGTACTCCGGTTTTGACAGGAAGTACACGCTCTCAAAGCCGAGTTTATTGAGAACGATGTTTACTATGCCCGATGTGGGCGCAAGAAAGTTTGTAACCATGCCGCACACGACAACCGCCGACACAAAGTGCGGCAGATATGTAGCCGTCTGCACAAAGGTCTTGTACCTTTTGCTGCGCACCTCGTTGAGCAGCAGCGCCAGTATAATCGGCGCGGGGAAGCTGAATATGAGCGAATATCCGCTTATCATCAGCGTGTTGCGCAGTATTCTGCCGAAATACGGTGTGGAGAAAAACTTTGTGAAGTTATCAAAGCCGACCCACGGGCTGGCGTTTCCCTTGAATATGCTGTAATCCTGAAATGCTATTTTCAAGCCTATCATAGGCTTGTAGGCAAAAATCAGGAAGTAAAGCATAAACGGCAGAACCATCAGATACAGCTGATAGTCAGCCAGAAAACGCTTTTTGTTGAATTTTTGATTTTGCTTAATGTGTTCCTTTGTCATCGCTACCATCCTTCTCCGTTATATTGTTTTCTTTGTTTTCCACATAGACTTTGGGCGACACGCCGACGCTCTTTTGAAAAACTCTGATAAAACTTGTTGAACTGTTGAATCCAACCATGGCGGACAAGTCCTTTATCTTAGTGTTTGGCCTGAGGTCGAGTATCTCCATGGCTTTCTTCATGCGCATATCGTTTACATATGACTTGAAGTTTATGTTGTAGTTATCTTTGAGCACCTTGCCGATAAAGCTGATGGACACATTGAAGTGCTCGCTTATCTCGGTGAGTGATATATCGTTGCATATGTGCGCGTTTATGTAGTCAAAAATCTGTTCGTGCAGTTTCACGGGCTTTGAACTGCGCAGATCGTCCACGCGGTTCACCAGTGCGTCGTAGCACTTTTTGAGTATGTTGAATGTATCTTCGAGCGAATCCGTGCCGATGAGCCTTGTGAGTATATCCGGCTCAAAGTCGAACACCTCCGCCTCGCTCTTGTTTATCTTCTGCAATATCCTCTTTATGGTGACATTCATCGAAAAATTGAAACCTTTCAGGTTTGCCGGAGATTTTTCAAAATTGCCCGCGTTGCTGTCAAACAGCTTTTTGAGCAGGAACATCACTTTTTCCTTGTCTGCGTTGAGAATGTGCTCCATGAGTTCGCTCTCAACATTTATGGGATAATACCAGTCGAGAGTCACCTGGCCTTCCAGTTCTCCCACGGTATACACCTCCTTGTCGTCCATAAGCGGTTTTCGGTCGAGCGCCACAAGCAACTCGCCGTAAGAATCGCACAGCTGTTCAAACGACTGCGTCTTTGCACCCATTATAGAAACAAGATTAATGTGCGTCTTGCTCCTTATGCCGTCGGTTATCTCCGTGACATTGCTGCGCAGATTTCCGTTGTCTCTGGCAACGAACAGCATCTTTTTGCCGTATATCATGAAACCGAGAGCCGTTATGCCGCGGTTTTCAAACTCTATCTCAATCGCCTCGAACACCGAATTGACTATCTTGGACACATCGTCCGTGGAGTAGTAGTCGCTCATCTTGAGGAAGGTGTCGTTACATTCAAAGGCTATGCAGACGGAATCTTTGCCAAAAACCGACAGATTGTACTTATCGGCATATTCCTCTATGCTCGCGCCCCATATGTATCCGTTGAGTATATCGGACAGGATCTTTTTCGCCACCATCTCTTTCTGCGAATCGAGGGTGGAGCTGAGCGCACTGTTGGCGTTTCTTATGTCCTCAAACTTGTTCATGATAAATTCTATCTCGTTGTCATACGCCGCATCTGTGGGATTGAGCGCACGCACCATGCGGTCTATCGGGTTGTACGCAAGCTTGGCGATTGCAAAGGCTATCGCGACCGACAGCGCAACCGCCGCGGCTATGAGCAGCAGCCAGTGCGTAGTGCTCGCACCCGTCACTCCCGATTTGTACGAACCCACAACGACTATGTTTCTGTCAAACTCCGTGGCGCGGTAGAACACATCGGAATTTGAGAATACAAAGTCCGCTTTCATTATCTGATCCGTGGGGATATTGCCCTTCCTCAGCAGTGATTTCAGTTCACCGCCGATTTTGTCGGCAAGTTCCGACGGATTTTCGCCGGCGAACACCACTTTGGTCTCGCCCATGTCCGCATAGCACACATCGCCCAGCGGCAAAAACTTGTTGATTATGTATACACTGCTCTTGTCGGCATACACGCACTTGGTCACATAACAGGCTCCGTGCGTATCGTTGTCGACAAAAAGTTTGCCGTAAACACCCTCGTCCGTACGCGAGGCAAACGAAGCGCGGATTGTATCGCCCGACACAAAAAGCTCCGATTTCATCTCATCGAGCGAGCAGGTGTGACCGCCCGTCACCGCCATGTCACCGTTGAAACCCGTCACATATATGCTATACTCCAGGTAAGCAAAGGCGGTCTGGCTGTCAGTTATTTTTCTTGCAAGGTTGAACAGCACTCCGAAATCAAGGCTGTTGTAATCGTCACCGCTTGCGGCAAACTGCTTTGTCATGTCATACTCCGTGAGCAGCATGGCAACCGTGCGCGCAACATTCAGCCTGTTTTCGGCGTCGGACAGCTCCGTTTGAAATTCGGAAGCATGACCTATAAACGCGTTATAATTATTCTGTTTTATCCTGGTTCTCTCATAAAAGCCGCCCACAGATACGGCTATCACACTCATAACAACGGCAATGCAAACAAACAGTCTCGAAAAATAAACCTTTCGTCTGTCAATCCTCATCGACATCCCCCTCTCGCAATGCCACGGCAAAATGCATAAGAGAAACGCATTTGCCATAGTTAAATTGTCACATAAACCATTACAAAAATCAATTATTAAAAATCGTTTTTCGTATACACTTTTTGTTCCTATACACAAAATTCGTTCAAAGCCCGTGTTTTTGCCGTTTTTGAGTGTGTGAAAGCGAAAAAATTATGGCGTTTTTGCAAAATAAAATATAAAATACGGATGTTATTTTGCACAATAACGGTTTGGATAAAATGCTCTCATTCATATATAATAACATAAATGCGAGCGAAAAAACAGCTGAAATTTTCGTCAAAATGATGCGTATTTTGACATGAGGGGATGTGTTTGGTGGGTGTGCGCAATTCACGGGTCTATGCGATTATCAAAAAAATATCAGAAAATCATTGACACAAAATCAACAAATGTGTTATTATAGAATAGTTGAAAAATTGATAATTGAAAATGGAAAGTTGAAAGTGAGTAATCAAATGGAAAATATTGTCGAAATTAAAAGCTTTGACTTTGCAGTTAGAATTATCAATTTGTACAAGTATTTAACCGCAATCAAGAAAGAATATGTTCTTTCAAAGCAATTGCTTCGCAGCGGTACAAGTGTCGGTGCAAATGTTGCTGAGGCTGAACAAGCGCAAAGCAGACCGGATTTTGTTTCGAAGATGAATATTGCATTAAAAGAGACCTCTGAAACAAAATATTGGATTAAACTTCTGAAAGCAACCGACTTTCTTTCTGAAAAAGAAAGTTCTTCGCTTTTATCTGATTGTGTTGAATTGGAAAAATTGTTGGTAAGCATCATAAAATCATCAAAACAATAATTTTCAATTTTCCATTTTCAACTTTTGATTTAATATGCGGATGTGGCGAAATTGGCATACGCGCAAGATTTAGGTTCTTGTGCCTTCGGCGTGCAGGTTCGACCCCTGTCATCCGCACCAAAAAGAGCACACCGCGGTGTGCTCTTTTGCAATATTCAAGGGACGGTGGGGCCATTTCACACTTCTTTAATCAGTGCAAATGAGCACGGAGAAAGCGTCACTTTGGGTTCAGCCGTTTTTTCGACAAGTTCGCCCGAATGTTCCCCATCCACAAGATAAATCTCAAATTGTCCGCCGTGCCCGAAGTCGGCAAGTATCTCTTTTTTCTCATCCGTCGCGCAGTCGGTGTAGTAAGTAATGATTGAAAGCGCCTTGCCGTCCTTCATCTTTCCGCAGAGTGCGTAGATGTTGTCGCTCGTGCCTTCCTGAGGCACTTCGCCGGCGGCGTCATACATCATTCCGTACCAACAGAGCGGATAGTAACCCTTGAGTTTTTCATATGTGTAATAGTCAAACGCACCGCAGAACACCGATGGACGAGTGTCATAATACATCAGCATATCAACGGACGAGTGCTGTGCCTCGATGATACACGCCATCATAAACGCCGCTCCCCTGACGGAATGAATTGCGTTTATGGAATAAACATACTGATCCGTCCAGCCCTTTATGTAGTTCCACTCGTTCAGGATGCTTTCAGCGTTTTCATAGCCGTATTTGTCCAAGAGAGCACGAATCCTTGCCGCTTTTTCAACAACCGAAACAGGCTCGGTGCAGTAAATGTGCCATGAGAAAAAATCTATCGGGACGGCGCGTTTTTGCATTTCGCAAAGAAATTCCTCTCCCCACTCCTCGTCAAAAGCAAGCGCCGGACCGCCGATCTTCAGGTGCGGAAAGAGCGACTTTAAGTGCTTTGCCGCAATCTCGTAAAAGTCAAAAAACTCTGCCTTCGTGCCGCCCCATGTACGCTTGTTGCCGCTGTCGTCGCCGTCCAGGTCCGGCTCATTCCAGATTTCCCAATAGTCCATGCCGAGCCTGTAGCCGTCCGCCCAACCCTCGTTATAGTGGCGGATGATGTGCTCGCATATCACAGCCCACTTTTCAAAATCCGCCGGCGGAAGTGTACCGTGTTTTTTTATCTGGTGCTCGATGCTCTGACCGAGTCTGAAAAATGTCTTTGTTCCTGCCTCGAGCGTCATTAATATGCTCTCGTCCGTGCATGCAAAGTCGTAAGAGGAGGGATCGTTGACATCTGCCGAAAAATCCGGGAATATCACGCTGATGTCGTGTGCATAGGGTCCGCCGTAAACGGTTTCGGATATGTTGGAATCGTGGTTTCGCGAGTAAGGAATCCTCGCCGCCTTATAGTCAGAAAAATTGGAACGCCACTGGTCGGTCGCGTGTCTTTTATGCCAGGGACCTCCGTTCGTCGCGTTCAAAAGCTTGAAAGGGGTGCATTCTTTCGTCATATCAAATTTTATCGTTTCCATATTTTTATCACCTCGGTGAGATTATACACCATCCGCCGGGCAATGTCAACCGGAAATCATGACAAAACGGCGTATAATAAGCTGAGAATGCCGGAAAAGCAGACAGGGCAAAACCCCGTCTGCTTTTCTGTTATATATAACGGTTGAAATCTGTCAATATTTAATTTCGCCGCCCCTGATTGTCTCTCCGGGAGCGATTTCTGTATTCACGCCGTTTATCCGCGCATAAATCGTCATGTCCGAATTATTCGTCACGGTTTTTGGGTCGTTCTTTTTCAATCGGCGCACTGCCTGTATATAATCGTGTATCGCCATGTTGGTGTCGATGTACACGCCGCTCTCCACAAGAGTCCTGAGATTCTGCTCAAACACTCCGTAGGTGACGCCGTTGCTGCCCGCACCGCCTGTTCCCCACAAATCCGCCGCATGACCCCACAGGTACATAAGGCGCAGTCCGCCCTTATTATCCGCAAGGAGTTTGGGTGTGAGTGTGGTTATGTTGTCACCACTTGTAGCCGGTCCGAGACCCGTCTGATTATATTTGCCCGTGTCATTGCTTGTCGGCGACCAGTCATAGAAATTCGTCGGCAAGTCGAACGACAGAGTGTTTGTAACCGTGCGGATATACGCCGCGCCGCTCTCTTTGATTGCAGCGGTGAGCGAGCCGTCCGTATCGAGTTTCCACGGGTAAGCATAGGGCCATGCAAAGCCGTATTTATCGGAATTATAACCGCTGAACGCAGCGCCGAGCACAGGGTTGTTCCCCGCGACTTCTTCAAGAGCCTTTGCCTTGTTTTCATCGGTGGCATCCCATGTATTCATTTTTTCATGATTAAGGCTGTGGCTTGCCACCTCGTGACCATCATATGCGCCGATATATGTCTGCAGCATACTGCCGTCCTCGGCGGCAGCGGTTGCCGCGTTCACATATTTACCCACTATATTAAATGTTGCCTTAACTCCGTATTTATTGAAAATCTGAATCAGGTCATAATCCGCAGTGCCTTTTGTGCCGCCGCTGTACACGCCGTCATCATAGCTGAATGTTGCCGCTTTGTCAGTATATCCCTTCCAAAGTATCTCTACCGTATCACCTCCCGTCACCGAGTTGCCGTAAAAACCGATGAGGTTTTGAGCGGTGTCAATGTATCATCCTGCCAAATATAGAGTGCAAGCTTAGCCGCACCGCTGAGACTGAGCGTATCGCTTGCCGAAACAACCTCGCCCGCCGACGGTGTTATCTCCACTCTCTGCACACCGAGAAGTGTGGTTAATTCAGAATCGTATATTGCCGCATATCCAACAATTTTTTTGCTCTCTGCCGCCTTGGAGTATGCGGACACCGTTACTGTCAGATTTCCGCTCGGGCTGAAGTTTTCCGCAATCTCCCCGTTGCCGAGAGTGCCTTTTATCATAGCCACGGTATCTCCTGCCGCTGCCGCGGTTGTGAATGTGAGCAGATCGCCTGAGAAATACTGATCGTACATGTCTTTTGCAATGTTGCTTGCATAACTGAGCGTGTAACTTGTCTCGGGTTTAAGTACATGCAGCGGTTTTATGATAAAATTATTCTTATTGTTAGTATCAAAATTAATGCTTATCGGAACAGTTGTTTCGCCGTTTGTCTCTTTGAGGACTATTGCTCCGTCTTTGCTGAAATTACTTGTGTGTATAGGATTGTTTCCCTCAAATGTAAAACTTGCGTCATCTATTGCAACATTTTCGGTTGCTCCCTCTATAAGCCGCGCTTTAGGTGCGGACGGATTGCATATCTGAACATCATCAAGATCAAATGCGCTTGCTGTGTCTTTCAGATACCACTCCATACGAGCGCCATTTGTGAAGTCCCAATTAGTGTTTGCCTTATATCCAAGGTAAGTATTATCTGCAAATACTGTAGCATCACAGCCTTTGTTGCCTGTCCGCGGTGTTATCTTTATTCTGTATGTATGCCAATTGCCGTCATTGGCGTTTTTGGTTGTTCCGCCGATTATGGGGG